>JAABUK010002900.1_pt1 | contig 29966 bp, 29 predicted proteins | sample 5559141 | NCBI WGS metagenome assembly JAABUK01 (sample SAMN10711869, study PRJNA513367) | rock metagenome | isolation source: Antarctica rocks | place: Antarctica: Victoria Land, Pudding Butte nord | collected 2016-01-03
CTCTTACGCTTTGCTTATAAAATCTTTAGCTAATGCAGTGGTGGGAAACTTTTAAAGACTGGTTTTTGAGCCTTGGTGAAAAATATGGCGTCAACCCTTACATCTTTGGCGGCATTTACATCGGAGCTATTCCTCTCTTCTTCCTTTGTCTTGCCTGGAGCGTTAAAAACATCCGAAATAAAAAGCCATTTGTCATTCCTGTTTTGCTTACAGGCTTATGTTTTATTTCCGCTTATGTATACCTGATTATTGTTGGCAAAAACATCCCGGTGTGGGTGTATGTTTTTATTGCGGTAATGGTACTGTATGGAGTATATTCAACCTTTAAAAAAATTAAGTCAAAAACTTAAGCAACTTTATAAGAAGCCGTTTAAATATTTATTTTTAAGATACGGGCGTGAGTTTTTTATAGCATCATCCTTGCGTCGCAATCACTTCATCTGAAGTAAAAATGGCATCTTAAGCTTCAAAATGAGAGTTGCTCACTATAGTTAAACAGCTCCTAAATAATATTTTTTGAACAATTAAAATTTTTATGATGGAAGAAAATAAGAAACCTTCAGTTATTCTCTTTGATGTAAATGAAACGCTTTTGGATATGTCGCCCTTAAAGAAAAAGGTGAATAATATATTGAATAGTAAACGCGGCTTTCGCATTTGGTTTGGGATGCTGTTGCAATATTCTTTAGTAGATAACTGTACCGGTCAGTATCATGATTTTTCAACCATTGCTGATGCTACTTTGGATATGGCTGCTAAAGCACTGGAAAAAGAAATAGAGGAAGATGAGAAAAAAGAAGCATTGGCTTTATTGAAAAAGCTTTCTGCCTATGCTGATGTGGAGAAAGGTTTAAAGCTTTTAAAAGAAGCAGGATTTCGCCTGGCTACGCTTACCAACTCGCCTATGCCAACACTTACTGCTCAATTGCAGCATTCAGGCTTAACCACTTACTTTGAAGCAACTTTAAGTATAGATGGCGTACAAAAATATAAACCGGCTACTGAAAGCTACCAGTATGCTGCACGAACACTGGGTGTAAGTACAAGTGAAATAATAATGGTAGCAGCGCATGGTTGGGACATAGCGGGCGCAATGCAAGCGGGTTTGCAAGCTGCATTTATAGAACGTAAAGGACAATCACTATATCCATTAGCATCAAAGCCGCAGTTTGTATGTGAAGATTTGGTTGAGTTTGCAAATGCAATCATCAAACTATAGGTTTTATCATGAGCGCAAAGAAAATAGTTTGGATAGGTGTTGCAGCTATTCTATTAATAGCTACAATAATCGATGGCATACGTTATCTTAAGCCTGATGTTGAGAACAAACAGAAAGTACAGCAGCAAAGTTCTTTTCCTGTTTTATCTGCTAACGAAATGATATTAGTTTATAATGCTTATGGTGGCATTTATCCTGGTATAGTTGATTTTGTAAAAAAAGAGGTTTTTCCAAAGTCATACCCTTGTAACCTGTGCTACCTAACGTTTGGTATGTTTAGTATGAAGCCGGAATGGAAAGAATTTTTAGATAGTCTGCCCTACAAGAAAACAGAACTGCACAAAGATGAATTCAAAAGAAAGTATCAGCCAAAAAACTTACCGTTGCCTGTTATTTTAATTAGTAATGGAACAAATGTTGAAATATTAGTAAGTGCCGAAGAAATTAATCAACGCAACACACTACAACAGATAAAAGAACTGGTGCAATCAAAGCTGAATAACACACTTTTCAACAATCGAATTATTAAAGAGCAGTGATTATAGTTTTTCAATTTCTTTAACCACTATCTTTCTTCGGTCGTAGCTAAGGATATTTTGCTTTTTCAAAAAGCTCAAAGAAGCTTTTTAGTAAGTAATATATACTTCACCTTTTTTAATAAAGAATTAAAGTAATGGATTCTATTACTCTTATAATTCAAATAATTTTATATTGCTCTTACAGCTTATCCCTGAACAAACGAAAGGGTTATAAGCCTAATATTAATTTCCAATAGCTTTTAAAAATTTTCATCTATTGAAAATTGCCGCCTTCAAAAGCAGACATTTTTAATAACTAAGATACTATCAGCTCTTTCACTTTTGCTGCAATAACTTCATACTGTTCTTCCTGTAAAAAATGTTTTGCTTCTACTTTTGTAACGGGTATGCCAGGCCGTGCTTCTTCAAATGGTTTACCATGCTCTTCATAAGTTAGAAATGGATCTTTGTCACCCCATACCAATTGGACAGGATATGCCGGATTTTTCCAAGCTCTGTAACATCTTTCTGTAAAATCTTTTGTTTGCTCAAAACTGCGCATGATTTTTAAAAATGCTTTGCCATCATCTTCTCTTTTTAACAGATGTATGTAAGCTGCTGTTTCCTCATGAGTAATAACATCACTATTAACTACACCTGCACCTTTCATCATTAAAGGAAACGTAAGGGGAGTAAGCATTGCTAATTCAGCTTCACCTAAAACAGGCTTTTCAAAAGCACGCATTGGTAAAGGCTTAACAAAATGTTCTACATCTAACATGGAGTTTAAAACTGTAATGGATTTAATGCGATTACTCCCTTGTGCTGCCATAGATAAACCAACCGGTGTGCCTATATCGTGAATAAGCAAATGAACTCCATCTATTTTCAATTCATCTAAAAATAAACTGCAAAAGCGTCCGAAGTTGCTGAATGTATAGTCAAAACTTTCGGGTCTGTCAGACAAACCTAATCCAGGCAGATCAATAGCTATAGCTCTTAACCCTCGTAACTGTAGTTGCTGTACTACTTTTCGATAAAGAAATGAGGAGGTAGGAACTCCATGAATACAAAATACTACAGGTCCTATGCCTGCATCCAGATAAAAAGTTTTTAAACCATCAACCATTACATAGTTACCATTGCTTTCATGCTGGCTTATAATAGCATTTGCTTCGTTTGACATAGTTTTAAATTTTCTATTTAAAGAAAAATAGTTTCTCTTTTATTTTACCATCCAACATAATCGGGGGGCTTAATGCCTTTCAACCGTAAATATACGATCAACTGCCCAAGATGATGGGTTTGATGATCATGCATGAGAATTAGAATTTGCCTGCGGGACATAGGGCCGGCAAAAAAAGGAAGCTTTTCATCCAGTTGACTGGTGGTTAGAGAATAATGAACAGCCAGTGCTGAATCGTAGGCGGCGGATAAGATATTTATGATAGATCGTTTGGTTAAAGATTTAGCCTCAATTTTACTGTTGCTACTATTTTGCTTGTTGACTGATAAGTAAGCAGAAGAAAGCCAGTTCATATTTTGCGCAATGTGTAAAAGTTGTTCACCAAAAGTCATTTCATCCGGCACCGGTTTAAAATTGTATTGTTCTTCAGGCATTAGCTCTGCTACTTTTAATGCATAAGTCTTTGCATTCTTCCATTTTGCTGATAGCTGATTTAGTAAACTATCATTCGTCTGCGCTTTACCATTCATTGAAGATCCTAATGTCATTACCAGGAAAAAGAAAGTGACTTGTTTGATTATATGCATGATTTATAGATTAACAAAAGGTACACTGAGGAACAGCGTACCTTATTTAAATAAAAGTAATTAGCGTTTATTTCGTCCATTTCCTGGATTTGAAAATAGGATCTATTTCCGGATCAAATAAATGATTACTGTAGTTACTCATGGTTTTTACCGCTAATGCAAGAATGATTTCCAAAATTTGCCGCTCTGAATATCCTGCTTTTAAAAACAATTCAACATCTTCTGGTGAAGGTCTTCCTCTTGTAAAAACATAGTTCGGGTAAAAGTGGAAAGAGCCATTAACTTCTCATCTTCAATTTGCGTGCCCTCACGTTTTCAATGACAGGCTATCTTCGTTCATCGCCGGAGTTCAAATCCACTTTTGGTAATTTCATATTGTAATTCAACTCTTTCATATTGTTTTCTTTATTGTTCATTCAAATTCCAATTATAATTGAGATGGTCTATATCAGCATCCTTGTTTATTTTAACAGGTGAAAATCTGTTTAGAAAGTCAATAAGACTGCCATTCTTTGTAAAGTCTCCTTTAAACCATGAAAAGATTTTAGAAAGTTGTAGCTTATCGGAGGTAATAATATTTTTAGATTTGTCTGCTAAAAAAGCTCGTCCCTGGTCATTAAGCTGTTCGTCTAATCTTGCAGCTTCATAAGCTTCATTCCGCAATTTAGGACATGAATAGGATGCGCAAACCAGTGTAAAATGAATACGAGGGTCATTAAATTGTTTTCTTAAAATGTCATGTTCTATTTCATCGAGTTTCATGTCCTGTCCACCTATTTTAAAAAACTTTTTTTCCCACGGGGTATTAACAAATGGAATTTGAATAGCCGGGCCTATGTCTTTTATACTTTTGACAGGATAATTATCTATGATTAATTTTAAAGTGAAGGCGTTGTAGGCATTTATCCAATACGCTTTCTTTTCGTCATTACTCCATTTATCAGAAGGAGGGTTTGAGCTTAATGATTTTAAATACTGTTCAAATTCTGCTTTGTCGTTTTTCAAACTTTTATAATTAACCAGGCCGCTACTATTTACATACTTCTGTAAAATCTTTGTGTATAACTGATTTGATGGAGGATGATCAGAATTGCCTTTTGGTTGCCCGGTTCCGGAGATAACAAGAATTGTAAGTGCGCTAATAAAGAATATCAACTTTTTCATACTATAATTTTTACATTTATCTATTAAATGAGTAAACATATTTTCCCGATTATATAGTCGTAAAATTTATAGGAACCTGACAAGCGAAATGATACATTAAGAGAATATCTGTATAACTGACTTCTTATTGTTTTATTTTTAATCCCCCTCAATCAATCATATTACTCACCTCTTCTGTATTCTTTGAAGGAATGCATATAATATATAGAGGTGGGGAGTTATTACCGGAACAGGTTCTTAAAGCCGCGATGTATCATTTATGACCCAAAAACTCCCAAGAACAGGCACTTTTATAGTTCCAAAACTTCCCTCTGGAATCATCTTAGTATATTCTTTTGGAGGCATACAGTGCACTCTCTCCAATTTTTCCTGACACACATCTGCAACAATATTTTGCTCAGCTTTCTATGATTTGATTTTGCAGCCCTGCAAAGCCTTTTAAGTTTATCCCCTAATGGTAGAAGCACTTCCTTCTATTAGTCGTACAAGCGGTTAACAACCAAACAAACATTTGAAATAAGGGAAGAATCTTTCAGATATCGTTCAACTCTTTAAAAAATGAATGATATTCTGCAAGCGCATTTTTTGTAAGATGGGCCTCTATTATACTGCAACAGAGTTCAAGGTAATGCACTAACTTTTGCTTTTCTTTACCCTTGAATTGAACTTCAGCGTCAATCATCCAGAAGCTTCCGATTATCAAACTCAGATTAATTATTTTGTCTATCAACTGCTCACTCATATCATTCATAAGCACGCCGTTTTTAACGTATATATTCAACAATTGCTTCATTCGTTTTTTCTCATTCTGCACGTGCTGCAGATACGCCTCTCTTATTGCAGGATTACTGTTGAGAATTTCGAAGGTGTTTAGGTAAAAAAAACGAAAGTCTGTCTCAATTACAAACGTCTGCCTGTGATACTCTAACAGGTAAATAATTGTTTCACGGCTAACATTTATTTTTTTATCGATTTCCTCCAGTGCTGCTATCATGCCGAGGTAGAGTTCTACAATGATTTGCTGTTTATCAGGGAAGTAATAAGTAAAGTTCCCCAAACTAATGTTTAGCTCGTTGCAAATATTTCTGACCGTTACATTTCCAATCCCATTTTTATTGAAGAGTTGCTGAGCTTTCTTTAATATTTTATCTCTTGTCTTCACTTTTTCTTTTTCAGATTAATAAAACTTGTACATCGAGTACATCTGCACTAACAAAAAACAACCTTACTGTGGCAGTATAGAAAATAGTGGGCCGACATTATGTAATAACTTAGAAAAGTAAAAAAATAAAGGGGAAAAAGAGCTTTTCAATAAACATAGCTTTCAGTCATCATTGCAACGTGTAATGAGCAGAAAGATACAGCTCGCACGATTCAACGATTATTGCTTCATGATCAAGCCATTTAGCTTGGTAAAGCAGTATAGTTATAGCGGATGGCGGAAGCACAGACAAAACATTAGCGATTGCCCGTTCTGAAGGTGTAAAGGCGGTGTAAGCCCTAAAAAAGTATGAGCTGCACAAATGAATTACGGTGCTAGTATTGCCAGTGAAAGTGTACTTTATTTCTTTCATATTGATACTATTCCACTGCCTAAATTTACTTTTTACGCCGGTTGTTACAGGCTTTCTTGCGATTACAATCATTGGTTTTTAAAAGCTAATTGCTGGTTCTCTCGCTTCAATATGAACGGCGTTAGTTTTCGTGACCAAAGCCTTTTTGTTCGAAAAGATGCCTTTAGACAATTGCCTGGCTTTTGCGGAAACCACATTGGAACAGATATAAAGCTTCATGATCTGCACTGATCGTGGCCAAAATTTTTAGTTGTGGCATTATTTCATCAATAAAATGAACCTCAAGCGGCACGATTTTTTAGTACAAATGTACTATTCACCCCATTACAAACATTTCTGACAATTACTAAAATTGCTATTATGAAATATTTTTCTGTTGTTATCACTCATCTTTTTTTTATTAGTAATACTAATTGCCGCTCGTTTAAAAAGAACATGATAGAAGATATGAAGCAGAGCAGGCCTCCACCTTCAATTAAACCCAAAATTTTTTTACTACAGTACAATTTTTTTCGCTACTAACGAATTTTAATTTAATATATAAATCAATTTCTTAATCAATAAACTTTTTCAATGAAACTATTTACGTCGCTGTCGGGCAAAGCCCTTCGAACAGCACAAATTTTAATTGCCTCCCTTATATTCCTAATTTCAAGTTGCAAGAAAAGTGACAAAGTCGACTTTCCCTTAATAGAATTGGCAAGTGGTTTCAAGGTGGAAAAAGTTGCCGAAGGCTTAAATTTTCCTACAGGGATTGCATGGGATAGTCAAAATGAAATGTATGTTCTTGAAGCAGGTGGAGGCTTTTTAGAAGAACCGCCTCCTGCAAGAATATTAAAAGTTACTAATGGTCAGCTTGCTGAAGTCGTTAATCTCAAGTCAAAAGGTGTAGTGGCACCGGTTGTAGGTTTTGCTTTTTATAATGGCAACTTCTATATCTCACACAAAGCTGCCGATATGACCGGAGCCGTTTCACGTATTTCAAAAGATGGGGCCACTCTAAACCAAATTTTGAGTGGTTTTGTCGACGGGGGGTCGGAGCATCCCCTTAACGACATTAGGATGGGGCCAGATGGAAGAATGTACTTAGCAACCGGACCGGCAGGCAACTCAGCTGTACAAGGCCCCGATGTTGCCCCTTTTGTAAGCCGCACGCCTTCTTTAAGAACAACCTCCGCAAAAGAATTGGTGCTATTAGGCGTAAATTTTAAAACAGACGATTTCAGAACGCCTGCGCCTGGTGATTCAGCAATGACGGGAGCTTACGTGCCATTTGGAACTGAAACAACACCGGGGCAGCGAATAGCAGCTACAAACAAGCCTGGTGGCGCTATTGTTTCTTTTGATCCAAATAATGCTGAAGGAACATTGCAGACCTACGCCTTTGGCTTTCGCAACGTGATTGGTTTGGCCTGGAATAGCACCGGTGAACTTTTTGCTGCTGTAAACGGATACGATGTACGTGGTGCGCGCCCTGTGCGTGATAACGCTGATGCTACCTATAAGGTTACCAAAAATACATGGTACGGCTATCCTGACTTCTCAGCCGGTTTAGAGCCACTTACTGATCCTAAATTTGAAGTAGCAGATAGTTCCCAGGCGATGACGTTTATCAACGGCGTTCCACAAGGAAAAAATCTTGGTTTTGTCATTAATCACGAGGCTAGTGGATTAACGCCCCCTGATAAAAACTTAGTAGCCGGACTTCACACATTCCACTCATCGCCTTCTATGCTGGATGTAGCGCCTGCAAGTTGGGGCGATCTTGCCGGAAGGTTATTCATAGCCGAATGGGGCGACCTAACGCCTCCTACAGATCCAAAAGTTTCAAGAGTGGGTTATAGGGTTGTTCAGGTTAATCCGGCAACCAGGGAAGTAACTCCTTTTATTAGTAACAAGGGTGGGTTACCCGGTTCGGAACAAGGTGCACTTGGCATGGCAATAGAACGTCCATTTTGTGTACGGTTTGGTCCGGATGGTGCTATGTATATAGTGGATTATGGGCAGGTAAAAATTGATCCCAGCCGCAAGGCACAAAATAGAGAACCATATGCCTATGTGCCAGGCACCGGTATTGTCTGGAAAGTATCAAGGAAGTAAGTTCTTGCAGTAAGAAAAAGAAAAGTGTTGTAATAATCGCATCACTTTTCTTTTTTCTTCTCCCAATCCTTAAAAAAATAGTCATTAACGGATGTACGATGGAAAGGCTTTCCACAGTTTGGCTACTGCTATATCCTTAATTGCATAAAGAAAGAAAACCACATCAGTAGAATTCCAACAGCTTTTTTTTGACTGCCGAAATGAACAAGCAGGTGGCGTTGTATTCATTACCTTCGGGAAATAAGACAACTGGAGCGGCGATTACTTTATCTTTATTTTGCTTAAGATAAACTGCTTTAAAAGTATCAGATATCGACTTTAACAGTAGCAGGCAAATCTGTTATTGATAACAATTCTCCGTGCGGATAAATAGTTATTTGACCAAATTCTTTCAGCAGCATTTTATAAGCATCTGCAACAGGGCGGGACTTGCGGTTTAAATCGTACAAGCCACACTCATTTACCTTGCCACGTTTTTCTGCAAGTGCTATATCCCAGTCCATCTGGTCTGTTAAACTATACCATGTAAAACCACACACCGGCACGCCCTGCTTACGCATGCTTAGTACTTTCATCCATTGCTTCCGAAGCCATGTTGGCGCTTCGTTAGCATTAAACACGTTTGTTTCTGTATGCATAACCGTTTTCGATAGCGATTGTAGTAGTCTTTGGTAACATAGTACCAGCCGAACACATCTTCACCTCCACAATAAGAACCATCCGGTAAAAGAATTCTTTCATTGCGCCCATAGTAGTCATTGCCCATCACCTGGTAGCCCGGAGCTTCATGAGACATAAACCACTCCAATTCTTTTCTTGTTAAACCGTTATCCATAAGGTACATACAAACATCTGAGTCCGGCGGATAACTATACAAAAGGTCAAGGGCAAGAAACCTGACCTTATTAGTAAGGGTAACTTCCTTTGACTTTTTAACTTTGGCCTCGTGCAGGTATTCTGCAGTTTCACTTTGTATCATTACAGCATCAGGACGGTTTTTTACAATCCGGTGTGTTGCCATAATACTGGCAGCAACAATGTTTTTCAAAGCTGTTACAAAAGATGCGTCATCTTTTCGTTGTTCATTCCATATACCATTTTTGGCACTGGCTTTTGCCGTAACATAAATTTCATTAACCGGAGTGTAAAATCTTACCCATGGATACCTTTCTACTACGGCTGCAGCGTATCTGCAAAACTGGTAAGGCAATTCAGGATTTTGAAAATTTCCAATCCAATCAGGCACGCCAAAGTGCATCAGGTCGAGTATAGGCACAATACCTAAACGCTTTATTTCATTCATCACTTTATCGGCAAAGCTCCAGTCAAATTTATCATACGATTGATGGATGGAATAATATGGCAAGCCATAGCGCAGCACTTTCAATCCCAACTCTTTCACCAGGTGTAAATCTTCTTTCCAGTATTTATAATGGCCGCATTCTTCTAATTGGTCACGTCGTATTTTACCGTTATCTATTGTTGGATAAGAGCATTCAATACCGGTAGCAAACATGAAGTTGCGAAGGTCATTATTAGGTAAGCCGCTTCCATTGCTTTGGGGATGAAAATAATCGTTGTAGGAAAACTCTTTGTTTAGTACATCTATAAAACTGGTAGCAGCCATGATTATTCAATTGAGTAAAAAACTAAAACATTGCGTTAAACATTTAGTCGTTCGCTTTAAAATATCCTGCCATGTTTTCTACATAGTTTTTAATATTCTTAATAGTCGACGTAAGACGGTGCCGGTTTTAGCATAAGTAAAACCGACTATTTTGGGTTGTAATACATATACGACACATTAAGGAAGCTATTACTTTATTATTGGATAGGTAGGGATCTCCTGATCATCTATTTTATATTTGAATGAGAAACGCTCCTTTTTTATAATTAGAAAAATTTCAGCGGCAGCTAACATTGCCAATGTTGGTGCAACAAAATAAATCCAGAGATATTTATATTAATTAGCGGCTAAAGAGGAGCCTGTTGAACGTGCAGGATTAAGGCTCATGCCGGAAAATGGTAATTCGATTATTAAGTACAATGCAATTAATACTCCTGATATAAGAGCCACATATTTTTCATATCGTTTCGAAGTAATTGTGATTAAAACAACCAGCATCAGAATGAATGAAATAATAAATTCAGCTATGAAAGCTGTCGTTGATCCGTATGAGGGTTTTGGTTCACTCACTCCATATTTAAGTAAAGGATGTCCAAAATATTTTCCGAGTGTATGCTTTAGAAGCTGAGATGTAGTGATTGCTCCTATAAATTGAGCTATAGTATATAGTATGGCGTCTGCTAAATTAATTTTACCTAGTCTGTAGAACGTCCAGGTGACAGATGGGTTAATATGTGCACCTGACTTTTTTCCAAATAATAAAATAACGCCGGCAATATAACCGCCCATAATTATACCTAATGGTACACGACGGAGCATATCGTGTTTAGCCCACTGACCATTCATTACAGGTGAATCAGGATGTTCTAATATTATTGATAGAATGCCTGCACCACAAACAAATCCTGCCAATCCTGCAGCTTCCATAAATAGTACTTTCCAATTGCTTTTTATTCTCAAAATAATATTTTGATAGTACCAGCTGCCATATTTGTAGATGGATCGCTTACAATACTTTTAATTCTCTCTGCAACCCAGCCGGGTTCTTCCATAGGGAGTAAATGACCAGCGTGGCGAGTGGTTATTAATTTTGATTGACCAAAAACACTTATAACCTTCTTTCTGATCACATCGGCAGCTATAGCAGGATCATCTTCGGAAGCAAGCACGGTAATGGGAAGATGAAGCGATTTTACAATGTTCACTATCGAGTGGTCTATCCCTTTTAAGATCCACCACTGCCTGGTTGTATTGTCAACATCAAGTTGGTTTTGAACAGCTAGTGTATACTGGTCGTCATTTAAAGGTTTCTTTGTTATTTTAGCAATTGTTTTTTCTGCCTCCCTATGGTCAGGCATCTTTAGCATTCTTTCTTTTTCTTTTGTTGTTATGGGTTCTATGGAAGGCGGGAAAGGAGCAATAAGGATTAATTGATTAACAGATCCATCTGCTGCATTAGCTGCTATTTGCATAGAAATTTTGCCTCCCATGGAATGACCTATCAAAATATAATTGTTAACCGATAATAGGCTCAATTGATCCTGCACATACTTTGCATAGCACTGGATGGATGGGGCTTGAAGGGAAGGTGCGCCTCCAAAGCCGGGAAGGTTAATGCTTATACAACGGAAAGTGTCTTTTAACTTTTCTCCTACCCACCTCCAACTTTGGGCTGAACCACCAAAGTAATGTAAGAAGACTAAGACCTTACCACTACCTCCCCATTGTATTATGCTGTTATTATCTGTCATAAGCCTATAGAATTTCTGATGCTTAATATCGTTACCAAACGAATAGATGAAGTGGTATCAAATCTCTACTTTCAGCCTTGCAGGTCGGTCTGTTATTTCTAGCATTTCGCCGTGCGGTACAATTGTTATTTGTCCAAACTCTTTCAGCAACATTTTGTAAGCTTCAGCAACAGGTCGCGGCTTCCTGTCCAAATCATATAAACCGCAAGCATTAACAGTTCCTTTCTTCTCCGCCAATTCTATATCCCAATCAATTTGATCAATTAAACTGTACCAGTTAAAACCAAGAACAGGTACTCCATCCTCCCGCATTTGCAATACATTCATCCACTGTTTCCATAACCATGTGGGAGCGTTGTCAGCATCAAAGACATTTGTTTCCGTATGCATAACAGGTTTTTTATACCTATTGTAATATTTTTTAGTAATCTGGTACCAACCAAAAACATCTGAAGCAATTATTATTTCACCATTCGGAAGCTTTATCTTTTCATTTCTGCCATAGTAGTCATTTCCCATTACCTGGTAGCCAGGTGGCTCGCCTTTCATAAACCATTCGTATTCTTTTCGGGTAAGACCATTATCCATCATATACATACAAACATCTGCATCGGGTGCATGGGCATACAACAGATCCAATGAAAGGAAACGCACCTTGTTATCAATAGTAACTTTTCGTGATTTGGTTGCGCAAGCTTCATGTACGTATTCAGCACTTTCACTTTGTACAATAACACAATCAGGACGGTATTTAGCAATCTGGTGATTACCTAAAATACTTGCTGCCACAATATTTTTTAAAGCTGTAACAAAAGACCTGTCATCTTTTAACTGCTCATTCCAAATGCCATCTTTAGCACTTGCTTTGGCTGTTACATAAATCTCATTGATAGGAGTATAATATTTTACCCATGGATAGCGCTGTGCAACTGCTGCTGCATATTTTTCAAAATGGACGGGCAATTCAGGATTTTGAAAATTACCTATCCAGGCAGGCACACCAAAGTGCAACAGATCAAGAATCGGTATAATTTCTAACCTTTTCAATTCGTTCATTACTTCATCTGCAAATGTCCAGTCAAATTCATCAGGCCCTTTTTGAATGGAATAATAAGGCAAGCCATAGCGTAAGACATTTAAACCAAGCTCTTTTACCAACCCAAAATCGTCTTTCCAACGTTCGTAATGCTTGCATTCATCTAACAGGTCGCGCCGCGTTTTCCCCTGATCGATTGTAGGATAAGAACATTCAATTCCGGTTGCAAACATAAAATTGCCGGGTGTCTTTTGAGGCAAGCCGCTTCCGTCATGTCCGGCTCCTCCACCATGTTCGTCGCCTTCATAATTTGCGTTTCCATCATGAACCTTCTCAACTATCTCTAAAAAACTTTTTGTAGCCATAATATTATGGTTATGATTTTTGTGATAAAAACAAGTCTGCAGTACGTAAGGAGAGTGCCATAATGGTTAAAGCAGGATTTACAGCTAATGTGCTTGGAAAAACAGAATTATCGCAGATGTATAAATTAGCAACATCAAAGGAACGTCCTGCCCCATCAACCACCGCAGTATCGCCTGAACTACCCATGCGGCAAGTGCCAATGGTATGCGCTTTCCTCTGATAGGACAATAAATTTTCTGCCCCTGCCTCACTCCATATTTCACGCATTATCTTATCTCCATGCGCACTCATCTTTTTTTCATTTTCACCGGCAGTAAAATATATTCTTGGTTTAGGTAACCCCATCTCATCTAATTCATTTGATAGCTCCAGGTAATTATTCTCATCCGGCAAACATTCACCATGCATATTTATACCGGCTACATGGTTAAAAGCCCGAAGTTTTTTTCGTAGCTCTTCGCCCCACATACCTACGGCTCTTGCTAATTGTGATGCATACGTAACAGGGATTACACCTATAGACTGTATTAAATACCCACTTGCAAAGTCAACATTTTTGGGCCTGCGCATATCTTCCGAAATCAACGCTCCGGGTATACCTTTGTTTGGACGCACTTCCTCTTCAAATTCTCCCCATACCTGCAATCCAACATTCGCCATAAAATTTTTGCCTACCTGACCGCTGCTGTTTGCCATATTATTCATCAACAATAGGCGAGGGGTTTCCACCGCACCGGCGCATAGAAACACATTTTTGCATAATTGCTTTTCTTCCTGTCCATTTTTTTTATAAACCACTGCTGTAATGTTACCTTGACTGCTTCTTTCAAACTCAGTAGCGAAACAATCAGGTCTTATTTCTGCTCCAAAGTGCACAGCCAGGGGAATATAAGTGACATCCATACTTGCCTTTGCGCCGGTACTGCAACCTGCCTGGCAAAAGCCGCGATTGGTACACGCCTTTCGCCAACCCACATTCTCCTGATAATAAGAAGCAGATAAGGCTGCATTAGCTGCCGGAGAAGTTTTTATGCCCATCTTTCCACAACCTCGCTGCATTAATTGGGCAGGCGCATTTAAAGGAAGTGGTGGTAGTGGATATTTGGATTCCCTTGGAGGGCCCCAAGGGTACGGAGAAGGACCGGAGATACCAAGAAAACTCTCTAATTCATCAAAATAAGGTTCAAGGTCATAATAATCAATCGGCCAATTAATACCTACTCCAAATTCAGAGTAAAGATGAAATCCATCCGGCAGAGGACGTGGAGTATATGCCGTGTAATGTAAAGTAGAACCACCTACACCGATACCTGAATTGTTTCTTCCGAAATGCACGGGATCTTCTCCGGCACTCAGGCGTTCAAATCTCCAGAACAATTTACTTTGCTCTCTTTCATCTGTAGCAAAATCGGCTTGGGGATTCCAGTGTTTTCCGGCTTCAAGCGCTACTACTTTTAACCCGGCTTTAGCCAGGCGAGCAAGTAAAGGAGCTCCACCAGCCCCGGTGCCAATCACAACAGCATCTACAATTTCATTATTTGGATAACAGTGCATCAGGCTTTATAGTTTTTATTATCAGCTAACGCTTCAGGCTCAATTCCATCCCTTTCATTCAGTCCAATTCTTGTCCAGCCTTTCGCATCTGCCATGCCTACATAACCCATTTCTTCCTGCACTAAAGGATGGCTGTAAAATATTTCTGTTACTTCGGCTAATAGTTCCTCAAAAAATCGTTTGGATGGCATTTCTTTCCATACCGCACCTTCTGCTGCACCCTTCTGGAGAGATTGAAGCAGCTCCAATTGCTGATCTTTACTTAGTTGAATAAATGGTACTTTAAATAATAAGGTTGAGGTTTCGTCAATGCCATTCAAACCGTTTACATACATCTCTTTATCCGTTGGCATATTGTTATAGCGCCAACCGTCGCCGGTATTTTCTTTTAAGCGCTGATCGATAAACGAAGCAATGTTTAGGATCCGGTTTTGAGAATCCTGTGCAACCAGCCGATCACACACAATGGAAAGAACTTCAAAAGCAGGAGCATCAAAAAATAAAGGAGCTTTGCCTGCATAGGCCATTCTTTCTTCTAATGCCTGCCGTGTTATTGGTGTTACATAATCTGTTTGTAACAATGCCATCACCGTTCCAGCTGTATAATACTGTTCCATTTTATTTTATTTACTGCTTGATAATCGACCGCCTGTTACCTCGAGCAATGCACCTGTAATAAAGCTGCCATCGCTTGATGCTAATAACACATATGCCGGTGCTAATTCTTCGGGCTGCCCAGGTCTTCCTAATGCCACCTCATGTCCAAAGTTTTCAACTTCTTCTTTCGGCATCGTACCCGGAATGTTCGGTGTCCACACCGGACCAGGAATGACTGCATTCACCCGTATGTTTCTTTCACCCAATTGCAGAGCAAGCGATTTAGTAAAGGCATGTATAGCACCTTTGGTTGAGGTATAATCTACTAATAGTTGATGACCAGTTAAGCCAACTATACTACCTGTATTTACAATAGCATCCCCATTTGTAAGATGTGGCAGCGCAGCCTGCGCCATAAAAAAGTAGCCGAAAATATTAGTCTCAAAGGTTCGGCGCAATTGTTCTTCCGTTATATCTTCCAGTCGCTCCTGCGTTTTTTGGAAAGCAGCATTATTGATTAAGATGTTCAACTTTCCGTAAGCCTTAACTGTTTCCTCGACCGCCTCAAAGCATGCTGATCTATTTCGCACATCAGCCTTGATATTTAAACATTTTCTGCCTTTTGCTTCTACCATTCGCTTTGTTTCTTCAGCATCCGAGTCATTCTCATTGTAAATTATAGCCACGTCTGCGCCCTCCATAGCAAATGCAATGGCAACCGCTCTCCCAATGCCTGAATCTGCACCTGTTATGATGGCAACTTTATCTATTAATTTATTAGCAGCTTTGTAATTCGAAAGGTCGCTATCGGGTTGTTGTTCCATGTCTGATTGCTTTGCCGGGTAAGGAAGTTTTTGTCCTTTTATTTCTTGTGCTTCTGGTCTGAATTCTTCTTGTTGCATATATTATATTTTTAAAATGGAGTAGCTATTTTATAGAATGTCTATAAAATATAGTTAGTCGAAAACAATTATCATTCCTGACAGCATTTTAAATATATTTTTTTAGCATTAAAATTTGGTTGGCAGGGAACAATTATTGCGGCATCCGTTGTAAAACATACTATTATGAATACAGCAGCTATGCGGGATGTTTTAAGAACAGAACACTCCGAAGATTTAGACAGAAGAAGAAAAGTGATTGGGTTATCAGCATTAGGTTTGGTAGACTTCAGTATTATCTCTTTGTACCAAACAGGGGTAATCAAAAGCCTTCCCGATTTACCGTTTGAGGTCTTTGATAGCAACAAGGTAAATGCTTCAGAAGATGCTTATCGCTTTGGTGCACCAGATGGGCCTATTAGTGCAGTAGCTTATGCGGCAACAATGGTTTTAGCATCGGCAGGAGGTGATGAACAAACAGGAAGGAAACCGGTATTGGATGTAGCTTTAGGCGCTACTGTTGCATGCAATGCTGTTGGAGCTATCTTTTATTTATATAAAATGATTTTTGTGCAAAAAAAGATTTGCATCTACTGTGTTACAGGCGCTGCCATTAATATTGCATCTGCTGTTATCATCGCTCCAACAGCACTAAAAGGAATAAGGAAATTATTTAACATCAAGTGAGTTGCTTTAAGAGCAACGTTTACTTAAACATAGAATGTAACATACTCAATTATTAAGTGCCTATAACTTATTAATTATTGACATTTTCATTTTACTTAAGTTTTGATTTTTATGTAAAGAAATTATGAATACTGTTATTCAATTCGCAGTAGAATTTAAAGCTGCATTATAATCCATTATTATACCCATCAGTGAACTATGCACAAATGTTTGTGGAATATTGCCTAATAGTTCACCTGTTTTTACGTCTCCCTCCTCGGGCAAAAAACCTAAATCAGTTAAAAACTGCAGCACTGCATCAATTATTGTTTTCGCTTTTTTTAAATCTTTTAGCATGACATAATATTGAGCTACCCATAAGCAACCGGCTAAAAAAACACCTTCCGCTTTGGCATCACTCATTATTAAATGTCTGTGATATAATTCTCCTTCTTTATATTCTTGTTCAATCCTTTTCATTGTTTGTTTCATAGCATTGCTATCTGGTTTATCGTACCACCAAACAGGGTATAATGCTGCTGTTAAATCTACAGCTTCACTTCCTGCATATACTGCATACGCTCCGTCAGATGTCATACAATTTTCAGAAATAAACGCTCTTATTTTTTCGGCAGTACGTAACCATGTTTCTTTCTGCTTATTACTTTCTGCATGTTCTGCTAAAAATTCAAGGCTTTTTGCAACCAGGATTTTGCTTGATGGAAAATGTTCCTTGACATGTTCTTCCCAAATGCCATGGTCTTTTTTATTCCAGTTTTTTACGAGATGCTCTGCTGTGCGCACAATCGTTTCCCAATGAGGCTTCTCTTTATTTTTATTATAGATTTGTTTTGCTGCCAGCAATACGTTGCCTTGTGCATTTAACTGAAATTGTTCAAAAGCGCCATTACCAATTCTTACAGGTTTTGAACATTTATAACCAGTGGCTGGAAGTGTTATTTCATCAGGTGCAGTTTTAGCATCTAAATCGTAAAATGGCACAAAAAGGTTTTTCTTGTTGGTATGCCTTCCTGTACACAGAAAGCCTAAAAAACGTTCCGCCTCATCCCCCTTATCATTAGCCCTTACTAGCGCACTTACCACCATCGCTGTATCACGCAGCCATACAAAACGATAATCATAATTGCGGTCTGCTCCTATCTGTTCCGGCAACGATGTAGTACCTGCTGCCTCCACTGTATTCATGTGTTACCATTTGAATGGCTTTGTACGAATGATACATCTGGTCTTTATAAACGCCTTCATGAAGAATGTTTTTCATTATACTTTTCCATTTCTCTTCTGTTTCACTAAGCGCCTTATTTAAACCTTCTATAGAAACAGATGGTAAACCTTTTTTATCATCAAGCAGTACCATCCAACCGCTTTCTCCTTCGGGTACAATCATTTCTACAGTATCATCAATAACTAGAAGAGAATGGGATGCTTTGATATAAAACTAAAATGAACTGCAAAAAACAGTTTTGCCATCAGCTGATTTTTTTAATGATGCAGATGACCGATCATAATCAGGCTTCAGCAACAAGGTGGATTTTATTAGTACAGGTGCTGGTGAAAACAACCTGCATATTCCTGTAATGCCGGATTGCATTGGCATATAATCCGTTACAGAAAAAGAGCTTGAAGCAACAGAAAAATCAGTTATAAGGATAGCGGAGTCTCCTTTATATTCCCGGTGTTTAAATTGTTTTCCTTCAGCCTCTATTGACCAAAATCCGCCATTCTCATCTATTAACGAAGAAAATAGAGACGGCTGATCAAACCTCCACAGACAGTACCAAATCATCGAACCTTCTTTGTCTGCAATAGCACAAGTTCTTTTATCACTTATTATTGCAAGGTCTCTTATAGAAGGTTGTTTGATTGCTTGCATGCCCGTTAATTATAGCTTTAATAGATACCCTATTACTCACCTGATTTTTTGTTATTCTTTAATAGCTTCTTCAGGCTCTTCAATACCACAGGTGCAATGATGACGGCTGTAGAAAGATTGACAACCATACCTGCAATACAATAAGGACAAACCTTTTTCTAAGTGACCAATAAGCGACCCAATCATCATTAATACCATATCGTCTTTCATTGAATTAGACGGCATCGGCATCATCTTACTTATTAAAAACATCATGACTTGTCTTCGCCGATGAGTCTTCCGCTATTTTTTTTCTTTTATCCCGGGTTTTGCAGGGGACCCGTCTTTTCAATAAAAAGATCAAAGCATTTATCACCAGATCATAATCCTTTGTAAGCTCTGTTAAGCCTGAGCACATGGATACATGCATCTGTAACTGAATTTATTTCATCAAACTCAGGGGGCAAAGTTCTCTTAACCCCATAAGTAGTGTTGCTTTTACACAAGACAACATCATGGCATTCATTAACTTTTCAAACATCGTTTTGATTTTTACGTAGTGATTGTTACCGGGTAATAAATTTTTTTAAATGAATAAACAGCAATCACTCCAAACATCAAATGTGAAAATATACTTACCCAGTTTCTTGCCATTGCGAACCAGGGAAAAATGGCTGTAAGACCATAAAAGTTGACAAAATACAAGACCAAACCAAACACGGCACCCAATAAAATGGAAGTGCCCATGCTCAAGCTTTTACAAATCCATCCAATAATAACGGCATAAACAATAGATAACATAAAATGGAGCATCATGGCTGCCATTAAAACACCAAAATCAAAGGTGACCGGCTGCCCTGGCATTGGCAAAACATCTTTTCATAAAATAATAGCAGCAATCAAACGGGGTGGACCCCAGGGGCTGCCGTTCATAACAACGGGTACTAATATCATTTCCAACATCATGAAAACTACTTCGGCTATCAATCCGGCTAAAATGGCTGCTTTTAAATAATGCTTATTCATAATAAACGGTTTTAGTGTAATGTATTAGTCGTATCTCATGTAAAATCCTGACAATGATTTGAATCCAGGGAAAAAGTTTTAACCCCCTTGACAATTAAATAGCTTCGAGTTTTTGCCCTTCAATTTCTTTTTGCCTTTGGTCGGTATTCTCCCTGTGTCATAAATAGACTTTAAATGTTACGGATAAGTCAGTTCGACCTGTCGCACATGGTGAAGTAAATAAGAACCTTGTCTATTAGATCAATACACAACAATCAAATACTGATTGGTCGTTTGAACTGTATAAACCTGACAGAATTCAATTAATAATTTATTATCAACAATAATGGTTCTATGGCGGATAGTATGGGTAGTTAAATTTGAGTTTACCGGCAATGAAGTAAATCATGTTGATAAAATTTCCTTTATTTCTATATCCTCTGGCTCTTCTTTTGGCTAATTGTATTTTATTATTTATCCCTTCCATTACGCCTGAATTGATTTTTGCTTTTACATAATTGATTATCCCTGACCAGTGTGCTTTGAGGGTTTTTACAAACTGTTTAAAGGGTTGTATATCTGTATCCATTACCATATCACACCAATAGGTTAAAAAGGCCAGTGCTTCTTCTGTATCCTCTAATTCCCAGAATGTGCTGAACAATTCTTTTAACCTGTATCCTTCACATAAGCGTGGAAAGGCCATGAGCAAATAATCTAACTCGTCCCGCTTTTTGGCAGTGAGATTTTTATAGCGATACAGCACAGTGTATTTATGTCCTTTCAACAGTTCAAATTCTTTTCTTTCTCCTTTGCGCAGTTCATCCATTGCTTTGTTTAATTGTGCCACAATATGAAATTTATCAAACACAATTTTAGCATCAGGCAAATGTTCAGTTACACCTGATATATAAGCTGGTGACATATCTATACCTGCATGGCTTATGGCTTTCACATCACCTTGCTTTTGGTCTATAGCTTCAGCTAAATCCTTTACCACCGAGGCTTCCCTGCCTTCGCTTACATGTATAACCCTTCGCGTTTCCAGGTCGGCACATACCGTTACATAGTCATGTCCTTTTTTGGCTGATGTCTCATCTATCCCTACCTGAGTAACATTTTGAAGACTATCTTTTTCTACTGCATCCTTTACCCAAAAATTGAATACTCTCCATAATCTGTGAGCCACCACCCGCAAAGCAGCGGCTACTTTATTTACCGGCATCTCATACTCAATAAGCAGCATAGCAAAGGCTTCAAATAAAAGGGTAAATCCGCTTCCTGGTCTTGCCCATGGAACATTCACTGTTTTTACTTTGCTGCTCTTTTGCTCTATGCGGGGAACACGGGCATGTATGAAACAATTGTGCTCAAAAAAATTTAAGTGTTGCCACTTCCTCTGCTCAGTATCGTAAACATTGCACACATCCCCCAGTTCATCTGTAAACTTTGATCCAGCCTTAAAATCTATAAATATGTCTAATTGTCCCCGGCGACTTTCTTTAGACTTTTCTAACTTAATTTCTTTTATATACCATGGCTCCTTTATGTTTAAAGCCAACTCAAATATCGCATTGCTATTCATAGCGCAAAACTAACATTCCTTACCTTTACCCACCTTAATCGTCATAGAACCAAAAAAATCATGCTTACGGGAACAATTTGTTGTGGTAATACCAAAAACAAACGTTTATGAATATATCAGCCATGCGGGATGCATTACGCACAGGACATAAGAAGGATCTGGATACAAGGACAAAGGTGATTTTTATATCTGCATTAGGTTTGGTAGACTTCAGTATTATCTCTTTGTACCAAACAGGTGTAATCAAAAGCCTTCCTGATTTACCGTTTGAGGTCTTTGATAGCAATAAGGTTAATGCGTCAGAAGATGCTTATCGCATTGGTGCACCGAATGCACTAATCAGCGCAGCAGCTTATGCGGCAACAATGTTTCTGGCATTGGCAGGAGGTGATGAACAAACAGGAAGGAAACCTGTATTGGGTGTAGCTTTAGGCGCTATTGTTGCAGGCAATGCTGTTGGAGCTGTTTACTATTTGTATGATATGATTTTTAAATAGAAAAAGATATGCCTTTATTACGTTACAGGTGCAGCAATAAATTTAGACTCAGCTATAATCATTGCCCCAACGGTATTAAAACGTGTAAAGAGAATGTTTGGTTGGAGTGGATGGCTATTGCTGGTTAGGTTTATGCTGGCTTAATCGCTTGTTAGAACTTATTCCAACCACTATTGCTAAAAGGGCTAATCCGACGACAAGCTTTATTGAATAGATATAACTTGCTGTTTGTTTTCTTCTTTAACCTATAGCCAAAAACACATTGAATAAACTGCCCTGAAAGGCGATGATGACCTATCTAATTAGATCGTTTACAGACATGTTCATTGCCATAACAATTTCAGCTATTACAATTTGGTGCTGCTTTAGCTATTCATTCTTTGGCTGCCTAAAAATCTTTTTGTCAGTTTTATTAAAACTTGAAAAAACCGGCGCCATATTATTTCTACTCATTTTCTGTGTTCAGGCATTTAGCTTTAAGACACATTTTTGCAAAACAAAGTAGCGCAATTCAAAAACCAATATCAGCAGGAAATAGCAACCGCTACAGCAAATTGCTAACGAGCAAATTATCATTGCAAAAGAAGCGGTGCAATCGGTATCAGAAGCTGTATATCAAAGTACCGAAAGGCAAAAGCTCGGAACGGCAAAGCCATTCGAGGTGTTTCAGGTGCAGCAATACTATCTACAGGCACAGTTAGATTATATCAATGAGGTGTCAGAATATAATAAGGCACAATATTCTCTGTTTGTTGCAAGAGGCAACAATTTGTAAACGGTCATGAATTGTATGACATAAAATTAAAAGAGATGAATAAATTAAATTCTGTTTTTATCATAAGTCTTTGCCTTTTATTAAATTCGTCGTGCGGACAAACAACAAACATAAAAAGTAAAAATAACGTTGAAGAGCATCCATACACAAACGAGCTTATTCACGAAAGCAGCCCTTATTTATTGCAGCATACGCACAACCCTGTAAACTGGGTATCCCTAGGGTGAGAAAGCATTAAAAAAAGCAAAGGATGAAAACAAAATGATTATCATCAGCATTGGCTACGCTGCCTGTCATTGGTGCCATGTAATGGAAAAGGAAACCTATGAAGACACGGCTGTTGCCCGTATCATGAACGAACATTTTATCAGCATAAAAGTAGACCGGGAAGAACGTCAGAATGTTGACCAGGTTTATATGAATGCCGCACAATTAATTACCGGAAGCGGTGGATGGCCGTTGAATGCATTCGCCATGCCTGATGGTAAGCCCTTTTATGCAGGCACTTATTTTCCTAACAAAGACTGGAAGCAAATGCTGAATTATTTTATTGACCTGTACCAGAAAAATCCTACGGCACTTAGTGAGCAGGCGACAAAGGTTACACAAGGTATCCACTCTATTGAGAATGTGCCTTTGAACAAAACAACAGGCACGTTTAGCATAAATAACCTTGATGCTAATTTTAAAAACATACAACCGAATATAGATTATCAAAAGGGAGGCGAAAAGAGAGCGCCAAAATTTCCAATGCCGGCAGTTTGGGAATACCTGCTTTATTATCATTACCTCAGTAAGAATGAAAAAGCATTCGGTGCGGTAACAACTACTTTAAATAACATGGCAATGGGTGGCATTTACGACCATATTGGCGGCGGGTTTGCCCGGTACTCAACCGATGCTAACTGGCATGTGCCTCACTTCGAAAAGATGCTGTACGATAATTCGCAACTGGCAAGCTTATATGCTCATGCCTACCAGGTAACAAAAGACCCTTTTTATTAAAAAAGTAGTGTACGAAACGCTTGATTTTATTGAGCGGGAAATGACTTCTCCCGAAGGTGCTTTTTATTCATCGCTGGATGCAGACAGCGAAGGTGAGGAAGGGAAATTTTATGTGTGGACAAAAACAGAAATTGAAAAGGCTCTGGGTAAAGAAGCCGGTCTTTTTAACGACTACTATAATGTAACTGCAGGGGGAAATTGGGAGCGGGGAAAAAATATCTTGTTCAGAAACACGTCAGATGAAGCGGTAGCCGCAAAATATAAGGTAACCAAAGAGCAGTTAATACAAAAAATTGAAGCAGACAAAGCAACACTTTTACGTGTACGGAGTAACCGTGTACGACCTGGGTTAGATGATAAAAGATTGACAGCATGGAATGCGTTGATGCTGAAAGGTTATGTAGCTGCCTACCGGACATTTGGGGAAGAAAAGTTTTTAAAAGCAGCGCTTAAAAATGCAGCTTTTTTATCGGACAAAGCTATTTCGGTCAATAATGAAATAACGCGTAATTACAAAAATGGAAAATCTTCCATTGCAGGTTTTCTTGACGATTACGCCTTTACCATTGCTGCTTTTATTGAATTATACCAGGCAACCTTTGATGAGAAATGGTTGTACAAAGCCAAAGAGCTTGCAGCTTATACACAACTTCATTTTTTTGATGATACATCCGGCATGTTTTATTACAGGCATAATCAGCATTCAAATCTGATAGCCCGTAAAATGGAAATAGCAGACAATGTTATTCCATCATCCAATTCTGAAATGGCTAAAAACCTGTTTTACTTAGGACATTTTTTTAGTAATGAAGCGCAAATTAAAAAAGCACAACAAATGCTGTTGAATGTTCAAAAAGACGTGCGGCAGAATGTTTATTTTTATCCGAACTGGGGTATGCTGGAAGCTGGTTTTGTTAGCGGACTGTATGAAGTAGCTGTGATGGGACAGGAAAACCAACGTAAACGCCAGATGATAGATGAATATTATCTGCCTAATATTCTTCTTACAGGAAGTAATGGAAAATCAAGTTTAGAGTTGCTGGAAAATAAATTAGTAGAGGGGCAAACAACCATTTATGTATGCCAGGATAAAGTATGTAAACGGCCGGTGACGGAGGTGAAAGATGCAGTAATGCAGATCAGGACAGTAAAATAGGTACAGGTATTTTTTAGTATATTTTCTACTCCTTCTGCAAAGCAACATATAATAAGGCTTCCCTTTATAGGTAGAAAAGACTTGCAGTTATAAATTGTTCGCAATATCAGGCAAAAGTATTCGCTAAAAATATTGGTTGAAGTAATTTGTAAACTGTAGGGATTGAAGCAGACATTAAAATTCCGCCTTCTTCTGGCATGGTAATTTTATAACCTTATCCATAAATTTCTAACATGAAAACAAATAACAAGTTAGCAAAAGAATTAGCTATAGGCGGATTTGCCGGACTTATTGGAGGATTTGCATTGGCAGGAGCTGCCCAGATTATGTACAATCTTACAAGCAAACAAAAAAAACTCGAAGAGAAAAGTATAGAACCGAGAGATCCTTTTATTGTACTTGCCGATAAACTGCAAAAGTTGACAGGTGTTAAAGTTAACGATGAGCAAAAAAAGGTGTTTGAGCAATGTGTTGCCACAACGATGGGAATTGGTGCCGGAGTTGCTTATGCTGCGTTAGCACGTAAATGGGAATTGGATTGGTTAACCAAAGGAGCAGTATTTGGAACTCTTTTCTGGCTTGTAGAAGATGAAGGCATGGGAACTGCTCTGGGCTTGTTTGGAGATAATACAAAATATCCTTTAGAAGCTCATGTAAGGGGTCTTGTTGCGCATGTAGCTTTTGGAGTAGTAACTGCTTCAATTCACAAAGCTTGTATGGATAGTCAGAAGTAGCACAGGTAGGACAGCCATGACAAAAAGTTACTATAAAAAACAATTGTACGTTAGTAATAAGGGTGATGCCATGAAACATCTGATGGTAAACAAAAGTCGTAAATATAGATACCCTATTTAAGAAGAAAAAGGTGGAATATTTTTATATCCGGTTTACCAGCTAAAATAATTAACATGGCTACGTCAAAGAGAAAAAAGGTTTTTTATTGGATAGGTGGAGTTGTTTTATTTCTTATAGTTGTTGCGGCAACTCTGTACTTCTACGTCAAAAAGAATTTTGAGCCACCTGTAATTACAAGTACAGCAAATGTGTTTGTAATACAGGATAAAGCAAATGCCGAATCTAAAACCGAACTAAGAATTTACAATCCTAATGATATTACTATCCGTGTAGATTCCATACGATACAGGCTTACTATCAAAGGCAAAGAGTATTTAAGCGGTAGCAAAAATGAACCTTTTGAGATTAAAGCGAAAGATACCAGTAAAGTTGTATTGCCGTATGTATTTAAGAGCAAGGAATACAATGAAGATTTCGAAAACAAAGACAGTGTGTTAGAAAATTTTGAAACAGTTTCATATATCCATTTATGGAAAGGTCAGAATATTAAAGTTCCTTATTCTACTAAAAAATACCTGCCTTTATTAAAGACTTTAAAATCGAAGATGGAAGGAATTTCTGTTTCAGCCATTAAAATTTTCAAAGGAATTGAACTGGAGGCAGAGGTAAGCCTTCTTAATCCTAATGCTATGGATATGACAATTAAAGGCACAAAGTATAAGTTTGAAGTAGGCGGGGATACGTGGGCTGAAGGGTCATTCGGGGAACGTTTTACCCTGCCAAAGAAGGAAACAAAAACGTTTAAATTTCCGGTTAAGCTAAAATTGGGTGAAGTGATTAGTGATGCCGGTTTGTTCTTAAGTAAGAATAAAGATAAGCCTTATAAATTCACCTTAAAATTTAATATCAAATTAGAGAACTTTCCGGTACCTAATAACTATTCCACAATTATAAGCGAAGGAAGCTTTCAGGATATGCGGCAGACTACAAAGCAGGAAGAAAAAGAGAAAAAGAAAACTGAAAGAGAAGTGGAGCAGCATAAGGATTAGTTTAGGTAATATAGCAGAAGCAGAAATGACGACACCACCTTTAGGCTTCAAAACTCTTTCACCTACTATCGCTGCTCATTTAACCGCCAATCATATTTCAAATAAGTGATAGGTGCTCCTTCATTAACTTTTACCGGTGCGTATTGGTTGATATATTCACGTATTGTTCCATTTTTTGTAAAATCCTTTCTAAACCATTTAAAATAACTTGATAGAGCAGCATTGTCAGGAGTTATTTTATTCTTATTCCTGTTAGCAAGAAAAGTTCTTGCCTGATTATTCAGTTGTTCATCCAGCTTGTTGCCGGTATATGCTTCTCTGCGCAGCTTTGCACAGGAGCGAGATGCACATACCAATGCAAAATGTATGCGTGGCTCATTAAACTCTTTACGTAGAATGTTGTGTTCAATTTCATCAATATCCATTTTGTCGCCGGCTATAGCAAAGAATTTCTTTTGCCAAGGAGTATTTATAAAAGGTATCTGAATAGGAAACCCGATGTCTTTAATGCTTTTTACAGGATAATGATCTATAATAAGTTTCAGGGTAAAAGCATTGTAAGCATTTATCCAGTAAGCTATCTGTTCGTTTTGGCTCCATTGGTCGCTGGGTGGATTATTACTTAGTGTTTGTAAATATTCCTGAAGTTTACTCTTGTCTTTAATAAGCCCTTTATAATTTACCCACCTGGAATCATCTACATACTTTTGTAGTAATTGGGTATATAATTGATGTGAGGGTGAATTTGCACTTGTTCCTTTTGGAATTGTTTTACAGGAATAAAAGCCCATGGCAGCTAATAATACAATGATAAATTTATGCATAAAGGTCAGTTTCAATTTAAATAAGTACAAAGGGATTCGATAACAATTTCAATATATGCACTAACTATATTGATAGGACATTAAGGGGGAGTTCAATATTTATATCCTTCACCTTTATGTTCTTCCAATTGCACACCTAAAGACAGAACCATACGATTAACAAAGTTGAAGTAAGAAGTAACGAGCACTACATCCAAAATGGCTGGATCATCTAAACAATTATTCCTTAATTGTTGAGTGTAATCTTCATTTTCGTGTGCAGCAGGGTATTTGGTAAGATGCACTGCAAAATGACACATGGCAACTTCTTTTTCCGATAACCCAGCATGGTTGTAATTGCTCTTTAGTTGCTCAATCCTGCTTTCATCTTTCCAATAATTATTCAAAGCTGTTCCATGATGGGTTTGACAATACATGCAGCCATTAACAACAGAGACAACTACTGCAATCATTTCCTTTTCTGCCCTCGACAAAGCAGATTTGTTGAACATGATGTCCATGTAAAAAGCAGTATGAGATTTTATAGATGAAGGATGAAGGCTTTGTATTTTTAACACTTCAGATAGTTGCCCACGTTTGGTAATTAAATCATCGTAAACGGTTTTAAGTTCACCTTCTGCTGCATCGTATTGTATTACGTTTATTCTTGCCATAAATTTTAATAAACTTTTTCACCCTTTTCTAAAAATTGCCCCCAAAAGCGCCCATAAGCATGCACTTTATTCGTAGGCTTATTTTCATTATCTACTACACCGTTTCCTTCATTTACCCATTCAAAAATGCCACCATATAAATTGCGGACATTACTAAATCCTTCTTTCAATAATTTCTTTGTAATCTTTTCGCTGCGCTTGCCTATTGAACAGTAAACTATGAGCGGCTTATTTTTTGGCAGGTCACTAATTGCAGGCAATTCAAATTGCTCAGAACCCACAAAACGGGCATTGGGTATGTGGCTTACATTATATTCTTTGGCTTCTCTTGCATCTAAAAAAGTATAATTATATTTATTTGCTGCTGCCTCTTTTATATTAATGACCGGTGTTTTAGCCGATAAGATGGTATTTAATAAAAATTGAAAAGATTTGCTCTTTACCTGTGGCATAGCCGTTTGATATAAGCCTAAAAATAGGAGAAATAAACACATTCGCATACCTGTTCTTTTATTTATTCAACACGTTTTTATTCGCATTTGTTTTTGGTATACTCTGTGTGCTTCCTTCGTCTTTCCATTGCCTGATTTTTGTAAAGGGAAGTTTTAATAAATAACCTGGTGTTAACTCTTCAGCATTTTGATAAGTTGGTACGCCTATTACTATCGTATCCTGTGCAACATTGAGCCTTGCGGTAGAATGCAACCTATCCCAAAAAGAAAAGATTACCGAGTAGTTGCTGTCTGTTTCGTTTCGTACCTGTGAATGATGAATGCCATGCATACGAGGCGTAACAATGATTTTATTTAAACCTTTTTCCAGCTTAAAAGGAAGCTTCCAGTTACTGTGATGAAATTGGGTTGCTGCTTCAAAAAGTATTTCATACAGCAATACATTGATCGGGGTAGCACCTGATAAGAAAACAAATGCGCCCCGATAAAAAACAGACCCGATTAACTCGCCAAAATGAAAGCGGAGTGCAGTAGTAACATCAAGATCCCGATCTGAATGATGAACCAGATGAAACCGCCACAGAAAAGGAATTTTATGATTTAAAATATGCCACAAATAATTTGTGTAATCCATGATTAAAAAAGCAACTGCCGCTTTGATAAAAGGAGGGGCATCATAAAGAAAATTCAGACCCCATTGAAGTTGCTGATTTTTCATAGCCAGCTTAACCATTATTGGAAGGAACACAAAGCGCAAGAGACTAAAAGATGGAATGGCTACAATAGAATTAACGATTACCCTTTCAGACCTTAGCTGCTTTCGCTTTCGTAGGGCTCGCCTGCCTTCTGCAATAAACAACGCAACAAATACTGCCGTTAATAAAGGCGCACCTTTATAATCGAATACCTGCTTAATTACATTCATAAAATTTACAGTTTATCCTGTCTGATTAATTTACGATAGGTGCTTACCAGTTTTTGTTGTGAAAAACCAAGACGGTACATGAAATAGATAAGAAAGAATATTCCCTGTGTTTTGTAAATACCATTTTCCACATATTTCCTTGCAGAAGTAACAACTGGCTTTTTAATCACTTTAAAGCGACATATTTTTTTAAGCTGTCTTATTATCTGCTGGTCTTCGAGCACTATATGTTTTTCACAAAAACCTCCAACCTCCAAAAACTTTTCTTTCGTAACAAATAAGCTTTGGTCACCAAAACGAATGGTATCTACATCGAAGCGAGTGAACCAGCAGTTTGCTTTTAAAAACCAATGATCATAGTCAAAGGACAGCGTGTAGCAACCGGCACTATATCCGGCATTAATTGCAGTTGTAATATCATAAGGGAACTTCTAAAAACTCTTTAAATTTCGATTAGAATTTTCATGGGTAATTTTTGTATTTACCTACAATAACCTAATTTTTCATAAAGTATTGATTTTCAATTATTTATAATTTATATTGTTT
>JAABUK010002901.1_pt1 | contig 29959 bp, 37 predicted proteins | sample 5559141 | NCBI WGS metagenome assembly JAABUK01 (sample SAMN10711869, study PRJNA513367) | rock metagenome | isolation source: Antarctica rocks | place: Antarctica: Victoria Land, Pudding Butte nord | collected 2016-01-03
TCTGCTTGACACTGCTAGCAATGCATGCAGATGATGAGGTCTTACTTGATGCAGCAGCTGATGTCATTTCAGCCTGTTGTGGTCTGCTTGCTTGTGGTGGCAAGGTACACAACCTTGCTGTGTATTGCCTAAACGATCGACTGTACACATTGGCAGAGAGGCAGTCAACAGTGAAGCAGCCACAGACTCACTGCCAATCAGTGTTGTGCATGTTGTCTGCCTGCTGTCATCATTGACACAGCAATCACCCGTATATGCACATTGCAGAGGACTTGGTTCTCAAGCAAGCCTTGGTCAAATTCTGCACCCATCTGGAGCTTGCCAGTGCTTTCATGCACAAGGTAGTCACAATCAGGACCTTGTCTTGCCGCAACTGCCTGCGTCTGTGAGTGTTGCCGCTGCATATTCACATGCATCTTCCTTGCATGCACCGTTGTTCATGATGTTTTACGCAGAAACTATCCCTTTGACAGGCTCAGCTGTGGCTGAAATGCCAGCATAGTGCTGGTGCTTGGGCACCAAATCAAGGGTCTCAGACATTCAAAACAGCAACTCTGAAGCACTTGCTATAGCCCCAAGCAAACTCAAAACCCTGCACCCTTGTAGGCTAGTTGGCGGCGTGGCCAGCAAATATATGCAACATGCTGTCTGTGTTTCAACAATCATTTGTTGCTGTATGGTGTGTGCAGTCTTCAACAATAAACTATGCTGGACTGTCAGTGAACATCAAAGAGGGGCCCTTGGGCGATGGGCTAGGAGCCAGGGTATGGGTGGTAGCACACACGCTTTGCAGGTCACCATTTGCTCCTACACAAAGTGCCAGCGCTGCCGTTGATGTGATTCATTACTTTTGTGATGTGTTGCAAGCTGACTATGCAGCACCTGCGTGCATGTGACTGAGCATGGCAATGCCTCACTTTGCTCTTGCAGCTGCTTGTTAGAAAAGAAAAGAAAAAGACTGCGCCTTTCAACGTCAATCTAATAGAAGCAAAGTATCATACTTGGCTGCACAGGCGCTGCTTGTCATGTGTAACAATCATATACTGATGCAGGTCATTGGTGCGTAACATGTGTTCCATGGCTTGATGTGTCTAGCAGCATTACCTCATTTCCAGCTCTTTGAATCATGTATCCACTAGTGGCAATGCTTGATGATACGCTAACATGTGCTTGATGTCACAGGGAGCTTATAGAGCATCCTGGCATTATTGCTGGCAAGAATGTGCTGGAGATCGGCAGCGGGTGTGGGCTGTGTGGCATTGTTGCAGCTAAGCTAGGAGCAGCACAGGTATTGCTGATGCACATGTTGTTTAGTTGATGCACATGTCACTTTGTTGCTGCACAGGTCATTTTGCTGATACACATGTCATTTTGCTGATGCACATGTCTACCAATCAATCAGTGAACCAATCTATCAATCAGTCATCCAATCAATCAGTCAATGACTTGGAGCTCTCAGAGGCTTGATTGAGACAACTCAGCTGCCCAAGAGCACAGACAGGTCCAAGGCTTGCAGATGAAAACCACATGCACCTACAAACCAAAACGCAAGTCTCTGTGCAGCGCAGCTCTACTAGACATTATGCACCTCACTTGAGGTGTTCTCCAACCTGTTGCATTTTACATTGAAAGCCCTAAGTCACAGTTTGTATAGCTGGTTTTGTCATTGTAGTAATGCAAAGACCTCCCGATAGCAGTGCATTAAAACAAGACACATGAGATGCTGATGTATTTCACTCTGCAGTATATTTGCACTTACCACCTGCATGTGTTTAGGCCGTGTGCACAAGTGGGAATACGCTTGTACCTCCTTGTGTCTTTACTGCAGGTTGTGCTAACAGACAACGAGGACAAGGTTCTGTTCAACCTTCGAGACTGTGTGGCTATCAACAGCGATGCTTCTTCACAGCAAGCTGCCATGCCAGCACCAAGCAGCCCTACCAGGGCAGCTTCCCTCGGCCCTCACAGCATGTCAGCCCCAGCAGAAGCCACTAGGGACACATGCGCAGCTGCTGCTGCAGCACAGTCTGGTCAATGTCAAGACAGTGTTGCTGCTGTGGGCCAGCATGGAGCTGCTGCGGATGATTGCAATGTGGCTGATGCTGATGAGCCATGTGAAAGTCTATTTGATCCTGAGGATGCTGATTCATGTGATGACTTGGATGGTTTCTTCAAACATGCAAATCCACCTGCTGTTGCAGCAAGAGATACCACATCTTGGGACCATGTAAGCATGTTCTGACTCCTATCAATGCTGTCTAGACTCATGTGTGTTTGACAAGACCCTTGCATGCACCTTCTGCTAAGCTAGGTGGCTTGGACAAGATCCTCACCTGGATTGCTTAACATCATTGACATGCTTGCAGCATTGACAACACTGTTGCCTTTGTCATAGGCTGCCATTTGCTTCACATGTTGTTGGGCATTAAAGCTATGTATGTCATGCAAGACTCGTGAGCAATTGTCTTTCTGTTCGACATTTTGCCCTGGTTTGAATTGAGACCAGGTGAGTGTCAACGCAGGGCAACATGCATGTGAGGTATTTGGACTGGGCTGAGGCAATTGCAATGGAAGGGGCTCAGACAGCACAGCACACAGACTCCAGCAAAGCTGTTGCTGCAGCAGCAAATCACGCAGCAGCTGACAGCAGCAGTCAACAACAGGCAAAGATGATAGCGCCACATGTCCAGTCTGATGAGACATTTGATGTTATCATTGGCACTGACATCATGTATGAGGTGAGTCCAACTCTATGTTCTTGAGTCTCATGCCATATCGCATTCTACATACAGAAGGATTGGCTGCTATGCTGTCTCTAGCAGGAGTGTTTGTCATGTGCCAAACAGCTGACTGATGTTGCTGGGGCTTGTCATGGACACATCTCATTCTATACAACGATAGATTGGCTGCTAATTTATGTCTAGCAGGAATGTGTGTCATGTGCCAAATAGCTGATTGATGTTGCTGTGACTTGACGTGCAGGCACCTCACTCCTCTCTTGTGGCTGCTGTGCTGCGGCAAAGGTTGTCACAAGATGGACAAGCTGTCATTTGCTGCGCTGTCAGAGATCAGGCAAGCTTGCATACCTATTCAAGACATTGCCTGCTTTGTTTGAGCACAAATTTGTTCTTAGTTCTGCTGGCTTGCTCAGCAACTGCTGACAGTGTGTCAACCTCTGTTGTAGGGCATGTTTGATCAGTTTGAGGCTGAGCTCAGAGACAGACAAATGAACTTCAAAATAGCTGCTGTGCAGCCAAGAGTTGATGACCACGGAATTGCTGGCAAGCAGCATGATTACGAAGGAGGCTTCATTCTGATTGTTGTGCAGCACAAATCATCAGCAGCAGATTGGCATGGAAATCACCTTTGACACAGTTCTTTTGCATCATCACAATTGCAGCTCTAGGCATGTTAGCTGTCTTGCATGTTCATATCAAGGGTCACTTTGCTCTGATGACAATCATGCCACAGTCTTTGCAGATTTGACTAACACTTGCAGGTCTGCATTTGTTCAGTGTTGCTGAACACCACCTGAGAACACTTTCTTTTAACTGATGCACTACAAATATTGCTACATTGACAATACAATTCCAGTGTCTTAAAAGTAACTGCAAATTAGTGCTCGATTCTAGTACTTGGATCTCATCTATCAGGACTATATCATGTTGTCACAGTAGGTGATGGGATATTCTCAATGCCCATCTGAGGACTGCTGCGCATGTCTGCCATGGCCTTGCTGCTGCCAGTGCTCCGCCGCTGCCTGACAATTCCATCAGAGCCTTGAACCGATTTGTTCTGGACATACATCTCACGAAACAGCCTCTCCTTCTCCATAAGATGCTCCACCCTGCATGTCAGCCAATGCACCGGCAACTGATCTGAGCTGCATGCCATTAGATAGTCATACAAGATGGAGTATTTCCAGTCATTGCAGACTCTCTACATGCATAACAGATAAGGAAATGCAGTCTGCCACATTGCATAGAATGTACTCACGGCACTAACTTTCCGTACGTATGAAAACACACAAACACCTGACGCAGCTTACCTGGTGTCAAAAGGCGTCTCATGGCGCTTGAGCTGTTTGTTCTCCCGGAAAGCTGTGACAGGATTCTTCATGCCCACAATCTGAGGCGTCTGCATGCCCATGTAATCCCCTTCCAGCATGAAGTCAGGAAGACCAAAGATAGAAGGGGTAGACAGCCCACTGTCCGAGGGAGTCTGCATTACACACCACTATTATTATGCTAGCTAGCTCAGTGCACTGATAAAGCCTGGTCTCAGCTGAGTAGATCACTCACCTGCTGAAAATTGGAGACCGGAGGACTGTTTGACAGTGGGGTTCCTGCATTGTAAGATGTGGATACAGGTGAGGTGGACGCCGGCGATGGGCCATTGAGGGGAGTCCTGGCAATGATGTTTCTTGTGCGCAGTTCCAAAGGGGGAGAAGAGTCCTCAGGGTTTCCTGAGCCGTCTGGAAGAAGTGATATGTTGCCAGGCTGCAATCCTGGCGTGGGAGGGGCGCCAGCATCAGCTTGTAGTGCCTGTCAAACAGCAATAACGTCAAAACCAGATCACAACGTTATCATTCTAGCTCACTGATTAAAGGTGAGACAATGTAGGTTCTGCCAAGAATCACTTACAGTATGTGAGCACACTGGACACTCTTAGTACAAACCTGAGCTGGGAAGGCGTCATGAAAGACAAAGCCGCTGTCATGTTCCAAGCTGAGCTGCTGAGGCGGGCTGTCATGCTGAGCCAGAGGAGGACCAAATGTGCTGATCGCCTTTGCTGACGGAGTCACAGGCTTGGGGCTTTCATCCTCAGTGTGTGTTTGAGTCACAGGCTGTAGATCACCAGTGACCTCTGGCTGTACGCTATCTTCCTCAGTGCAGAGAGGCCGACTTTGCTCAGATCGAGGTGATCTTCGTCTGAAACACCTCAGCAGAAACTCGAGAATTGCCATCACAAATGCCAGCACGTGTATCAAGAGATCAGCTGTTCGGCTGAGACTTGGCATCAACTTGCTTCGTCCACTTGCGGCAGCTAGCCTGAAGTCAACACGCTTGTCTGGCCAGGAAATTTTGCTGTAGACCAGCCTGGCGACTTTGCCGCACGCGTCTGATGCGCGGTGCTCTGTTTCATCAAATGATGCCTGGTGGACAAAGCAAATTTGAAATGGCCAAATGACTAACTGGGGTAAGATGGGTGACCGGCAAAAGACTCAATGGCAGCGCAAGATTCCCGTATGCGATGGAACAGTTGCAGAAGACCTTGCTGAGCGACTCCCGCCCAAGGCTGTCGTATGCTTTTCCGGGCTAAGCGCGCAATGTAGCAACCAACAAGATAAGGCTTGTGGTCTTCGGAGTTCTCAGACAGGCTACTTCGCTTCCAGCTGAACCGGTTTGTCACCTTCCCGGGTTGCGCAAACATGTCAGAGCCGGACAGCCCGCACACACCGGTTGGGGACAGCCCAGACTCGCAAGACTCGTATATGGCTCGCAGCATGTCGACGACTCTTGTTACCAAGCATCGCAGGGCTGACAGATCAAAGAAACAAGAGAGGAGTAAACCAGGCAGCCGATTGGGCAGGCTTGACGAGACCATGATGAAGCGTGTACACTCGGTAAGAAGTCGCAGAACATGGGCTCCTTGGTTGGTAAACATTTGCCCCGGCTTTCAGGAATTAGTCCGGAATTCGTAACGACCAGACCTAATATTGGCAGTGACTGCTGGCAGCTTGCGCCTGCGTTTGCGTGGCGGTCACCGCATGCGCCAAATGGCCGCTGAAAGTATGGTTGCTTCTGATTCGCAGGCCCCAGGGCTGGCAGATCAGGATGTTGAGGCGTCGTTGCCAAAGATCAAGATTGGCATCTGTGCTATGGACAAAAAGGCTAAGTCAAAACCAATGAAAGCGATATTGCAAAGACTGCTAGCTTTTGGAGAGTTCGAAACAGAGTTGTTTGGCGATGATAACATACTCAATAATCCCGTTAGCCAGTGGCCAAATTGTGACTGTCTGCTTTCCTGGCATTCTGAGGGGTTCCCTCTGAAGAAGGTGACCTGTGAAGCTATTGCTGTCACACCTGCCTTCAGATGTTTTCCTCTGCATTTGAATTGAGCCTGCCATTTACACAGGCTCAGCAATATGCAGCGCTGAGGAAGCCATACCTCATAAACGACATGCTCATGCAAGACATCTTGCTGGACCGCAGAAAGGTCTATCAGCAGCTGCAGGTCAGCAACCACACATTTGGAATCTGCTTGCTGGCTGACAACGCACAATGTGTGTACATTCAGCCACTGAAATTGATGGTGTGTCGTCACAGAAAAGCGGCATACCTGTTCCTCTTCACATCATTGTGGACAGGGACTCCTTGTCTGGTGACCAGAAGGATCCTGAGGGGTTTGTAGAGACCGAGGATTATGTGGAACTCAATGGTATCTCCAATGCCCTGTCCAGGATGTCATGTCCAGTCATGCATGCATTTACATGGACACATAGCGCACTTGTTGATGCGTCACTTTCACAGGTTATGCAGCTGCTGATGCACCAACTGGTGCATCGTGAATTTGTACCTAAGTATTGTCTGCTGGCATAAAATGTCTGTAGCACAACTTATCCCTGATCAATGACACGTGCTATTCCTTTCTGTCCAGAGCTGAATCAAGCAATGGCATGCGGTGTGCTATCAGCATACCTGTCATGTCTGCTGTGATGTTGATATGCATGTTTGCATGCCCTGACTGTAGGTGTGCAAGTCAAGAAGCCTTTTGTGGAGAAGCCAGTGAATGGTGAGGACCATAACATCCACATCTATTACCCTCACTCAATGGGCGGAGGAGTCAAGAAGCTGTACAGAAAGGTGGAGAATCGGTCAGGGGATTATGATCCAAATCATCCTGGTTCTACCAGGTGCGCTTCTTCAGCAGCACAATGCTGTGCTGACTGTTTCACTCCTCTCTGACACATTCTTTACAGAATGAACACAATGTTTGCATTGCAGCATGCAAAAAGATGCATATCTCACATCTTGACCCTTCTGAGATGGTCGTTGTCCTTGTCGTTCTTACTGCAGCAGAGCTGCTTAGCATGACTTGACATCTAGCTAGGTCATGAACATTTTCTAGGAAGTTCACATCTTACACTTCTGTTGTTGCTCAACACAATGTCACAAAATGTCAGTGGAGATTCTAGTGGCGACAGTCCATCAAGACTACCATTGCAGCCCCACTGATCAAGCAGCCCCACTGATCAATCTGGCCTTTACAATACAGGCGAGATGGCTCATACATCATAGAGGAATTCCTGACAACAGGCGGTACAGATGTCAAAGTCTACACTGTGGGTCCACGCTATGCTCATGCTGAGGCAAGGAAGTCTCCTGTCGTTGATGGCAAGGTTACCAGATCAGCAGATGGCAAGGAAGTGCGATTTCCTGTCCTGCTTAGTCCCCAGGTATGTGTAACCTGGGTCTGGTCTATCTGAATCTGGGCTTTGCGGCACCTCAGCACCAATGCTGCCTGCAGCGCATTCCTGTGAAATCTGTCACTGCTATAGTGCAAGCACAGACTCAGACTCATAGATTGCTTCAGCTCAGAACTGTTGCCAAGGTCAAGTGGAAGCCCTCCAGGTAATGAATGATCTGGTGCCTGCATTCCTGAAGCATCAGGTGGGCATGATCCCGCAGCACATTTGTGATGAGAAAGTTTCTTATCATATCTTATTGCATTTTCTGATGAGTACTTTGTGCTGAGGCTGAGTGCTGACCGGTACTGCAGGAGAAGGAGATTGCTCGCATGGTCTGCCTTGCATTTGGGCAGAAGGTGTGTGGGTTTGACTTGCTGAGGTCAGAGCGCGGCAAGTCATACGTCTGTGATGTCAACGGCTGGAGCTTTGTTAAGAACTCTGACAAGGTACATCACTCTTGCCATACTCGTCCCCTCACCAAGCAGCAGATCTATTCTGTTGCAACTTTGTGGCAAGCCACATGTGCTGTGTTGACCGGTTGACCCATGTCAGTCTTACCAGGGTCTGTCTGTCTGTCTGTCTGTCTGTCTGTCTGTCTGTCTGTCTGTTTGTGTGTCAACCTGTCTGCTTGTCTGTCTGTGTTTGAGATCTAGGCACTGACCAGCATTTTGTGTGGCTGTCTGTGTGCCTGTCTGCCTTGGTAAGCTAGGCACTGACCAGCATGTTGTGTGGCTGCTCATCCAGTACTATGATGATGTAGCTGTGTGCTTGAGGGGTATCATCCTGGCTGCCTTGGCCCCTGCCTATGCTGCGCGCAACTCCCGACAGGTGCTCCTTCCCGCCACTCACTCCCCAGCCCGTTTCGCCCAGCATAGGCAGAGGCCAGGGCTGCGCTTTCTCGCCACACCCTGTCATCTGTGTGTGCTGTCTGTCACTGTTCACTGCCTTGCTTTAACTTCCAACCTGTTTCGCCCAGCATAGGCAGAGGCCAGGGCTGCGCTTTCCCGCCACACCCTGTCATCTGCGTGTGCTGTCTGTCACCGCTCACTGCCGTGATACGACAAACGGGCTTTTTGCTTCTGTCTGTCTGTCTTGTGCTAGCTAGGGAGCAGGACATGATTCAGTGCAGCTACCTGTGCTGCCTTATAGTTTTCTTATACATGGCATATGTTCTGTGCAGCATGAACTTCTCATTGTGAGCTGTGACCCAATATAACATCACTGTGTGGTGCCGCATAAATCCTTGGCCGCGAGTCTCACATCCACAGCTGCTGGCGACCTGATAGTCATTGCCCCTGCACTTTGCATCACAAGCTGTGCCTGAAGACTTGTGATCCCTCTGCAGTACTACGATGACACTGCTGGGATACTGCGAAATGTCATTCTGAGTGCCATAGCCCCCCACCGCATGTCAGCCAGCCCCATGCCTCAGGGAGCCTTCACCAGACAGGACAGCGCAGCAGGGCCTACAGTGCTACCCATGAGCAGCCCACTGGACGAACCTATGTTCTCTGCCTTTGATGATGATGTAGCAGACTCGTAAGCTCAAATCTCTCACTCAGATCAAAACTGGCATGTTCCAAAGTGTGCCCGCATCTTCACTTTGTGGCTGTGCTCATGTCACAGAAAGCATGTCCTTGCCTGCGCTAGCAACTCTTCACCACCCACATTGCACGTTTAGCTGCATGATGCAATTTGCATGCTCCACATCAACATGACTGTGTCACATCTGTCTGAACAGTGTGTGCTGGCATGCGCATTAGGGTTGAGGGTTTTGTCTCCGGGCTGCTGCCTTAGGAGGCTCCCGTTATGATCGCTGAAAAGCGTAAACTCTTCCTCTTCCTCTTCCTCTTCCTCTTCCTCTTCCTCTTCCTCTTCCTCTTCCTCTTCCTCTTCCTCTTCCTCTTCCTCTTCCTCTTCCTCTTCCTCTTCCTCTTCTTTTGAGGGTTTTGTGGCCTGGCAGGTCAGAGGAGGGGCATGAGGAGCTGAGGTGCGTGCTGGCAGTGGTGCGCCATGGGGACCGCACCCCCAAGCAGAAGATGAAGATGAAGATCACGCAGGTCTGCATCCCATTTTTGTCTGTTTTGTTCCCTGATGAAAGACTCCAATTTAGTCAAACGGGCTAGCTGGCCCCAATGACTGTAAAGTCTCTGACTGACTCACCGTGCAGCAAGAATGTTTGTTACTTCTTGTTTATTAGTTGTTTGAAACGACGCATGACATGCTCTTGCAACACTAGTCATACTTCAAGGCGGCAACAAAAGAAGATGATCAGGGGACAGAAGGGTGCCAGCTTGTCTGAATGTCTGTGTGTCCGTGCAGGCGCCCATGTTGGATCTACTTCACAGACACATAGACGGGAAGGGCAAGCAGGCAAAGCTGAAGAGCCCCAATGAGCTGCAGGTACAGCCATGATCACTCTGTTTGGGTCTGCTGTTTGTGGATGCTCATGCCTGTTTCACATGCAGACAGTGCATTGGCTGTCTGGCTTGTCGATAGCAACTGTGCCATCAATCAGATGCATTCACAGGTACAGCCAGAATCAATTGTGAAATACAATGGGGGAACGTTGGTGCGTTTGTGCTGGCCAGCATCCCTGTGCACCTGTCCTGAGATTCCCATTCGGTGTCATCTTTCATCCTTCATTCCCATATGATGCCATACCTTGAGGCCCTTTTTGATACTGTACCCTCAGTATGGTGTACGCAAATTCATTCAAGGCTTGGAAGCATTGCACAGCAGCCACTTATAATGCTGCATTTGTGCAGGCTGGTCCTGCTTTGACTCTGGGCCATTCAGCTTGGCACATACCTTGCATCTTCACCAGCCAGTCCAAACTTCAATCAACACAACTATAAGTTGTGCATGTTGCCTTGTCCTGTTACTACACATGAGGCGACATGGTCAAGCCGTAATACACCTGTTCTTAGTTAATGGTGCACCAAATATCAAGCATCATCGTCTAAGGTATCTACCTGAATCTCTATTGCATGATGTGGCTTGCCTGGCAACTGCAACCAATCATACCAAACTTGTGTTCAATGGGCAGGAGGCAGCTGCATCACGTGCCACCCGTGTCTGCAGGAGCTGTTGGATGCAACACATCACATCCTGGGTGAACTGGAGAAGGAGCACAAGGCTCACAAGGCCCCACAAGGACTCGATGCCCTCAAACCAGATGCAGACGCTGACGAGCTCCGAGAGAAGTTCAGAATAGTCAGGGTGAGCAATGCAAGCAGATGCATGCATGCACACGGTATTGCTCATCACTGTTGCTGAGGCAGATCCTGTGTTGAGTGTACATGCCCTGTACATGTGACTCAACCAGAGAGAGAGTCAAGAGATGATGGGATTACAGTCATCATGAGACGGTAAGCAGGCAAGCCTGTCTGGATTTAGTATGCAACCCCAACTTGAACAAGCCAGCATCAAAGCAGAACTAGCATACACAACTGCAGCATTGCAAGTGGCTGCTGTGCAATGCTCCTAAGGTGTGGTTGACTCTGCAAACAAACAACAGTAGCATAAGCTGCTTTGTCTGTAGTGCACCTGTGTGTACTGGACAGCTTCATCCCACAGCAAAAGTCTTGCATCCTGGCTTTACCCGCCTGCCAATCATGTTATGCTGCATGTCACAGCAAGGGTGCCTCACTGCTCCACACCTCTACATCACCTATGTTCCCAACCCCAGGAACCTGCTTAATCCAGAAACAAAATGCCCCCCTACAGCTGACCTGTAGCCTCACACATCTGCAGACATGCTTGTGACATAATCCAGCATTGTTTCCATTTTCTGACGTGTGACTCCAAGGTAGCCGGCCATAAACCATGCGCTGAATAAAATTCTCGGATAGCATCTACAAGGTCATTCCACACCATCCCAGGGACACAGACAGCCAAGCCTGCCTGCAGACAGTGTGAGCTCTGGGCTGCTGCCTCTGGAGGCTCCCGTTATAATGATAATAACAATTTACAGGCGTTCCAGCTAATCTTTCTCCTCTGGAAGCTCCTGTTATGATTGCTGAAAAGCGGGGGAAAAAGAAGAAGAAACTGTCTTGCTGCAGACAGTGCTGGAGCAAGGAGGCAGCTTTGCCGGCATCAACAGGAAGGTGCAGATCAAGCCCCTGAAGTGGAGCCAGCCAGAAGAGGGCTCCAAGGAGGAGCCCCGGGTCACAGAGGCCCTCCTCATTCTCAAGCATGGGGGTGTGCTGACTCATGCTGGCCGCCAGCAGGTGCGTGCCAACGCAGATGCTTTAACTTGCCTTTAGGCTTCGGGCTGCTGCTGCTGGAGAATGGTCCTGTCATGATTGCCGAAGAAACAGTTTGTTTTGCAACACTGAAGCTCAGGCTTCTATCTTGAGTGGCAGGCAAAGTGCCAGGAAAGGCACTGTGGTCCCTGCTTGTGTTCCTGGGTCACACCACATGAATGGCAACCTGTCTGAACAGGAAGCAATCTGCCACTCTAACAATCAACCTTTCCTGACTTTGCCGGGAAACATTTCACATATCATGTATATATGTATTCCTCCAAAAGCTGGCCACTGTGTCAATCTTTCCTTTGTGCAACAGATGGAAATCTCACCGTCGCCAGCAAGCCTCAGTGCATTGTCACACAACATGTGACATCCTGCAGGCTGAGGACTTGGGCAAGCTTTTCAGGACGGTGATGTACCCCCGCTATGGTCCAGCTGGCAACGGCTTCCTACGCCTCCACTCCACCTACCGCCACGACCTCAAGATCTACACCTCAGATGAAGGCCGCGTGCAGACCTCTGCTGCTGCATTCACACAGGGCTTGCTGGATCTTGAAGGCACTTCTTTGACACCAATTCTTGTCAGGTAGGAGCTGCACACTTTTGCTCTTGGACAGCTCCGGGCTGCCGCCTTAGGAGGGTCCTGTTTTGATTGCTGAAAAGCATAAACTTTACTTTTCTTTTCTTTGCTCTTGGACATGTCAGCCTGGTTCATCCTTTGATGTAGCTCTGCACAGATATCAACCAAGGTAACTCCGTCAAGAAAAAATATGCAATGTAAGTCCGGTGAAGCAGCTGAGGAGAGATTTATACTGTGAGGGGGGGCTTTTTGGAGGATGCTAGTGTTCCTGTATCTCAAAGAACTGTACAATTGGACCTACAAGCAAGACATTTTCAATGAGAGCACGCACAACCAAACAATGAAATGTGCACAAGACCTCAGTCTGAATTCGGTCCATGTAAAAGGCGAACAGCATGTCAGTGTTCTGTTGAATGCCTGACTGTTGAATGCAGTCTGGTGAAGAAGGATGCGGGCATGCTGGATGCCTTTTTGTTGTAGTTTTAAAAGCAAACCAAGCGCAAGACAAACAGCATGTCAGCATTTGTGGACCTGAATGCAGTCTGGTGAAGAAGGATGCGGGCATGCTGGATGCCTTTTTGTTGTAGTTTTAAAAGCAAACCAGGCGCAAAACAAACAGCATGTCAGCATTTGTGGACCTGAATGCAGTCTGGTGAAGAAGGATGCGGGCATGCTGGATGCCTTTGGCAAGGGCGCCAGCGAGGACATCCAGCTGGCCAAGAGTGAGCTGTACAGTCAGATGACCTGGGACAAGGACTCTAAATCCTCTGCCTTTGCTGAGCCCCAAGTGACCACAACCCTGCCCTCCCCCCCGCCCTCCCCCAAGCCCCGCAAGGCCTCCCTTGAAGACACAAGTAAGCAGTCTCAACCTGGCGTTGTAAGTAAGCTCAGGTGCTGTCAGTTGCAGTTACTCAGTTGCTTTCAGTTGCTGTTACTCAGTTGCAGTTGTTCATTTGCAGTTGCTCAGTTGCAGTTACTCAGCTGTAGTTACTCAGTTGCAGTCACTGACCATTTGTGACTGAACTTGCTCAAGGGTTGCAGTTACTCAGCTGCAGTTAGTCAGTTGCAGTTACTCAGCTGCAGTTACTCAGTTGCAGTTACTCAGCTGCATTTACTCAGTTGCAATTACTGACCATGTGTGACTGAACTTGCTCAAGGGTCGCATGTTGCTCTGCATGCTGACCTCTCTAGCTGTTTGGTACAATGGGATCTTGAACTCATGCTTAGGCTGGGTTCGTGCCATGCAATGCTGTCCTGCGCGTAACCTCACATAACCTGCTCTGCAAGCTATTATTAGCTCTTGGCCATGGCAAGATCCCTGTCTTGCTGTCAACTTGATGCCGAACAGACGCATGGCTAGCAGGTTAGCAACGACACATTGTGCCTTGCCGTTTCCAGCCTAATTGTTCATACGCTGTTCTCACGCTGAGCAACCCCTTCCCCCCACTAAGACAACAAGGCTGTGTCCGAAACTTGCATTTCTTCTGTTCAGAAATTTTCTGCAGTTAAAACTGAAGTTTTTCTGTTCAGTTGTTGCACATCTGTTTGGTTCTTGCCCAGGCGTGATGTCTCCTCTAGCCAGTCCCCGGTCTGCCAAATGCATTTCTTCTGTTCGAAATTTCTTCAGTTAAAAATTGGATGTTCATTTTATTCAGTTGCTGCACAATTGTTTGATTTCTGCTCAGGTATGATGTCTCCGCTAGCCAGTCCCCGGTCTGCCAAATCCCTGTCCTCAGTGGACCTCACCCACCAGTCAGCGTCCTCTCCCTCTGCCCAAAGCGCCCTCAAGAGCCCCCAAGGTACCCCCTGTCACACCTCCATATTGCAGAAACGCTGTTTACCAGTCCTCAAACACTACTTTACGTTAGATTTATGCTGTGAATGTGACGGTTTTCCACAGAAGCAGATAGCGCTGCAAGCCTACTCTGGACTGTAGACCCCCTCTCCCCCCCCAACCCCCAACCCCCCACAGATTAGGTATACATGTGCCTGGCAATGCTGACACTTCCCAAAGTTACTCAGCATTACACAACATGTGATGAAGGGCGGGGCATCACCAGACGGCCCTCCTTCAGCGATGCCAAGAGCCCTCCAGCCCGAGTGGCCTCACGAAGCATGCTGGAGTCGGGCTCCCGCAGCAACATCCATGAGGCTCTAGCCAATTACAGGAGTGGGGCGGAGATGAGCGCCCCCACCAGCCGCCGCCAGACGGGCGATGGGGATCGCCCCAAGATCCACCCCATGCCCCCCAACCCCCTGTCCCTGCTGACGAAGCTCACTGCCTTCATCAAGGTGTGGGTCATGTCACCCTGGCCTGCCTGTGTGCAACATCCAACAGCTCCTCTCAATCTGAAAACATATGTTTCAATTCAGAAATGTCATCCCTACAATGGAAATCTAAATAGAGAAATGTCTGGGGACAGTAAAAACGTGTTTCTACATTGTGGAGATGTTTTAGCACAGTGTGTGACAGAGCACGGGGCAAATTGTGCTGGTCAAGGTCTGCTGGCCTGCCAGTGTGTCTCTTTGAATACCTTGATCAGCATGATCTGTCTCTCGCTCCTTTGCATGCTCTGTTAGTGGACTTGCACACGTCTTGAGCATGAATTCGCCTTGTTAGGCTTCATCAGGGCCTTTCTGGGCTTCATCAGGGCCGTTCTGGGCTTCATCAGGGCCTTTCTGGTCTTCATCACAGCCTGTGCAATGCCATTTACACCTGATGATCGGCCCTGGGTCTGTGTTATGCATTACTTGTGTGTGCTGCGATTTGCTTGATTTAGAAGTACATTGCAAAGGTTTCATGTGTTTTGTACGGCCTGGAGTCTCCTTGTACATTGCATGGACTCTGCCCGCTATGACAGCTTCAAACCCTTGGCCATGCGCCAGTTGTGAGTACTCCAGCATCAGTATCTCACTCATGGTACTAGGTACATTCTTGCGTCGTGGGTCTTTGTGATGTGACGTTATCAAGGCAGTCCTTTGATGTAGGTCCTTGTAGAGCAGCTGCGGCAGCAGTGTCTGGAAGAGAAGGTGGACAAGCATGCTGAGGCTGTCAAGGCTTACAGCGCTTTGACCCAGTCTCCAAAAGAGTGGACACAAGAGGTCTGTCTACACTTATGAGCCCAGCTCCCTTCATGCGTTACTGTTTGAAGTGGTTGCAACATTGGCCCAAAAGCATGGCCCCTTCCAAGAAGCCCTTTTGGGCCAATGTGACTTGCAAGCAGCCACCATTTGAGTCTGATGCTTCTGAACACAGTTGCCACATCAGGACGCTGCATGTGTTGCTGGTTGCTGTAGATAGTATGTCTGCATGCGTGGCAGCCCATGCATGAAGAGTGCATGAAGACGGCTTGTGCACACTGCATTGCAAATTCCAATAGGGGAGGACATGTCATGCAGGCAAGGCACCTTTGACTTGTCACTATATGAGCACCTGTTGATCAGCGTTTGACAGCACACACGAGCAGAAACAAGACCGTCACTGTTGGTATGCAAGCAAGAAGGCACAAAAACAGTCATGCTGCCATACAAGTATATCAAGCATGCGACAGGCAAAGTTGTTCTGGTCTTACATTGCCGCTCCATTGTGCGATGGCCTATGCAGGGAGGAGTGCCATGTGGCGGTGAGAGGCTGCTGCTCATGTTTGACAGGTGGCGCAAGCTGCTGAAGGCCTTCCACAACGAGAAGAAGAAGCAGTACGACATCAGCAAGATCCCCGATATCTATGACAGCGCCAAGTACGACGCCATCCACAACTCCCACCTGCCTCTGGACCTTCAGCCCGTTTACCAGGTGACCTGCTCCTCCTGCTTGCACCATCAGCTCCTCCACTGATAGCTGCTTGCCTGGTCCTGAACAGATGAACTCTACATTGGGCCACAGCGCCTCTGTCTTTATAGTGCTGAAGGCTTCAGACAAGAGGATGTCTGAGCTGCTGTAAGTGCCACAATCCCAACGCCAGCTTGGTGAGTTCAGCTGGGCAGTCTTGCCTCTGCAGAGCCATACGACCTTGTCATGCATGACCTGTCTGTCCTTGGGGAGAAACAGCAAAGACAAGGTTGTATGGCACTGCTATGCCTGAACACCACCTGTAGGGATGCACAAGACAGGCTGCTCTAGAGAGACAAGACTTATCCTGCACATACCTAGCTCATCATGAGCTGGAAAGCATTATCATTATCATTATTAGGATTACTATTGTTAGCATTGTCAATGACAATAAAAATAAATTATTAAAGCTGTAATAAATCCTAATAACAATAACAATGTTATTACCACCTGTTGTGTGCCATGCAGCGTCTCGTCAGCAGCATGTGCAGCTGCATGAGCAATCAAGGTGCACGTCAATGACTACTGTTGCACAGGTCTGACCTTGCTTGTACCTGATCCATCAATCTCCATGCATGCATCAGCAGCACGCGCAGCTGCATGCGTGGACGTTTGTGGGTCAGGTGCCAACAAGGTGCATGACTAGTTGATGCGCACCCTGCTTGCTGCACGAGCAACTTCACATGTAACTCGGAAGAGTTACAGTGAATGCTTGGATTGCAATATATTTAACAACATTTTCTCATTCGTCAAGAATAACAGTGATAATCATATTTACGTTTTCGAGCTCATGATGAGCTAGGTATTTGCGGGACAAGTTCTGTCTCTCCAAAGCAGCCTATCTTGTGCATCCCTGCAATACCTACCAATTTGACACTTTTTCCTCTTCAATACCACTGAAACGATTAAAAAGAACAAAAACACAATCATTGTCTGGTTTGTATGCAGACCGCCAAGGTTTTGGCCGAGGCAGTCATCCCCAATGAGTATGGCATCGACCCCGCTCAGAAGCTGCGCATTGGGAGCAAGATCTGCAACGCTCTGCTGGGCAAGCTGCTCGCTGACCTGGCCAACATGAGGGACGAGTCACTGGCCACTGCTGTAAGCTGCTGTCCTTCACCTGCTGTGCACTGCACTGCATTTGCGCTGCATCTAGCAATGTTGTCATGCTTGACCAAGCTGTTATTCCAGGTGCCTCACCAGTTAATGCCGTAAGCTGCTGTCCCACACTTGTTTGTCAGTGGCCACCTTGCCACAACTTGAAGCCATTAAAGGATGGCACAATTGCAACAGGTGCAGCCTTTGTGTAGCAAGCACAGGCTGCATCTGGCAATGTTGTCATGGTTGGCATTGGCTGCTGCTGCTGCTGCTGCTGCTGCTGCTGAACAAGCAGATTGTGTCAGCAAAGCTTATTGTTGCTACAGTGATGCTGGCCGCTGCGACTTGGTCTCTGACAGTGGGATGAGATCCACACAGGATGCAAGTGAAAGACAGGATGTAACCATCCTGTTGGCCTGAGTGAAACTCGAGCTCATGAGCAACTTGTCAGCCATCTGTTGGCAAGTTTGACTGCTGATGTGGAGGTAGTCTGGATGTCTGATGAGTCACAATTGGCTCCACACCCCAGACTGTAAGTTATAAACTGAAATGAAAAATGAGCGCTGATGTGGAGTCAGTATGGATGTAGGGTCAGGAGACCCCCACAGATGAGGCCTCCCCCTACGGCAACCCCGACGAGGGGGACCTGGGGTCTCTGAGCATGCAGGACACCAGCCGCCCCTCTGACTTTGCCTCTGAGGCTGCATCCCAAAGCAGTGCTCAAGGAGAAGCTCTGGGAGCATCTGGCAGCCTGCATTCCCAGAAGTCAGGTCAGTCTGGCCTTACATTGTGCCTGCAATTGTAGCACTTGCTCAAGTCCAGGCTGAAAGCTTCTACACTGACTTTGTGTTCTCCTGTTTTTACTGTGGGCAATTATGCTTGGCAGGTGCAGAACGTGCTTGGGATGCAGACACTGCAGATATGGCCTTCTGAGATGTGTGGCAATGCATTGTGCAGCCAAAAACCAGCCATGCTTGTACACATGCTTCATGTGAGTCACGTAATGTGACTGTGCCTCTTTAGGCATTTGCAGGTCATTGCGTCCCTGGGGACATGATGCTGAATTGGGGACGTGATCCTGGATCCCAGCATTCAGCACACATGCCTGGGGACAGCAATAGCAAGCTCTGATTTTGACTAAAACCTGCAGATCTAATGGGGACTGGAGACTCCCTAGAGGATGGAGAGGATCCCGAGTCCAAAGTGGACAAAGAGACCATTCATCTAGCAAGCTGTGATTGCTTCACCCTTTCTGATTCCCATTGAACCCCGCAGGTCTAATGGGGACAGAAGACTCCCCAGAGGATGGAGAGGATCCCGAGTCCGAAGTGGACAAAGAGACCATTCATCGCCTTTGTCCCACCTACGCCACAGACATTAATTCCCCCTTGCGACATGTGCGCACCCGCATCTACTTCACCTCTGAGTCCCACGTCCATTCCCTCATCAACGTGCTCAGATTCAGCCATCTGGCAGGTGAATATTGGCATTCCTACATACCTTTGCTGCAGCTAATGTGCTCCAGCAGTCCTCACTCTGATGCTAGATTTGTGCGCTACTTGCCTGCTATGTGTGAGAACTGGCTGTTGGTATGCTGAGACAAGCTGCTGCTCCTGCTGCTGCTGCTGCTGCTGCTGCTGCAGATATCGTGTTCCATGTACACTGCCTATGCTGTTGAACATCCGTCTATCTGCCAGCATGATTGGCCGCCTGCTGTGCTGGACTTGTTCATGTGAGGTCATGGTCCATGCATTGAACAGGTCTTTCTAACAAAATCCTATTTGAAACACAAATACAATTTGAAACAAAAAATGCAAAAAAGCAAAGCTTCAGCACTTGGAAGACGCCTTGCCGTGTGTGTGTCAGGCGCCAACAATGGTAGTCCTGTGTCAGCCATGGTGAGTGAGGAGGCTCAGCAGCTGCTGCACGATGCCACAGAGCTAGACTACCTCACCCATATCATCATCCGCATGTATGAAAACAAACGGTGAGTCAACCACCTTGCACACCTGCCTCGTTGAGTTTATGACATTGATGCAAAAGTCCAGTACCCAACCCCCCCACCCCCCCCCTCCCCACACACACACAAACCCCACCCCCACCCAAGCTGTTAATGAATGGGCTGGCTGTGCGCAGAGGTCTGCTTTTGGCCTTGACCCTTGCTGGCTGTAGGAGCTGTGCAAAGCTGCCTTGGGCATGTTGAGAAGGGCAAAACTTTGCTGTCTTTAACAGCTGTTGCATACATCACAGTGCTGCACCTCTGTGCATAGATCTTGCTTTCTGTGACACCTGTTGGCATTGTTGCCAATGGCCTTCTTATGCACAGCAATGCATACACATACACCTGCAGCACCAGCTCATCAGAAATCCTCCAAGCATGCATGCAGAACTATTTTGAACTTGTAGACAGCTGCTACTGTGGCAATCTTTGTATGTCGATGATGCGTGCAGGGTGCCGGTAGACAGTCCACAGCGATTCAGAATCGAGCTGCTTTTCAGTCCTGGAGCCTCCTTCAACCCATATGAAGTTGTACCCTTGCACAAGAACCATACGCTGCCTGTTCAGCCTCGAGCTTGCCTGCATAAAGGTAGGACTGCACTGCACAAATTGCTGCATTTGGTTGGCAATGCTACACCCTTATTTTTCTCTGCTTTTGTGATTTGTGTTGGACGAGTCCCCTGCTGCAGCAAGCCAGCTTACCAGCATTATGAGCAAGAGACGTATCACGCAGTGCTTATGCATCCGGTGCAAAGGCTGCATGGCGCCTTGGTCACTTTTGTCACAATATTTCACCTAGAGTTGAGCTGTCTCCATCAAAATATAGGGAGTTGCAGCTACTCTGCAGCCTTCAACTTGTTGCTGCCTCATGTGGTCATGACTACGTATTGGTATCCTGCCATATTGATACAAACATGACATGTTGCCTTTTGCAGGCAAGGAGGTTTACCTGTCTCAGCTGGAACAGTTGTGTGTACCTCACAGCACCCCTACCAAAGCATCAACATACACATACTCAATGTTCTGATGATAGCACATGCAAACAGCAAGGGTGTGCATGCTTGTTTCTTTACCAGTCGACCAATTGTGCCCAATGACATGCCCAGGAGCAGCAGATGCAGACTGTATTTCATTTTGACAGTGTCTTCGGCAATAGATCATTAGGCAAGACAAGAGTTCCGATGCACAGGTTGGACATGACTTATGTTTTGTACCCATTGCATCGCTTACTCTGTTTATCCTGGCCTAGCACCGTGTTTGTTGAGTATATATAGTAGTAGGGGTTAATAGCATAGGTTCATGCACATATGCCCAAATCACAGTGAACGAGAAGTGCACGTGTTAGTGCAATCCCTGGGTCACTGTTGAGTAGCTGGTATTATACAGGAGGCACTCTTGAATAGCTGATGTCACACAGGAGTTGCCAAGCAAACATATTCAACAGCAAGTGCTTGCATGAGGTTAATTCTTCCTTGGGCTCCTCTTTTTCCTTGAGGCAACATATGACACATCTCCCAGAATGGTGTCTGTACTCTTGTCAAATTCGCTGTTGGTGCCGATGCATTTGATGATTTCACTGACTGTGACACCTAAATCACTGAGACCAACTGCAACAGCCACGGGCATCCAAGGAACGTCGTCTGACTTTATCTCGGCTTCGAGGCAGATCCGAGGGCATACTAACAACGCCTGCAGCAAAGGGCAACCAGACCATGTTGCCAATACTCTACTGCGTGCTAAAGGCCCAAGGGTTTCATGGTTTCATGCGGGTGTGATTCTGAGTCAACTCGTATTCCTAAATATACTTTTCAGCATAAGCGGCCACTGACTTTTCATGGCCAATCCCATGAAATAAGTGCCCAGCAAAGGACACAAATAGAGAGCTAACACAACTTAGAACTGTGTGCTTGTTTGGTTGATGCATGTGGGTTGAGGTTTTGGGCCCTAGACCCTCAGACCAAGCTTTGACAAAGCTGTGCACAATGCACATTGTCAACAACAATCGGCCACAAGGTGGGCATAAACACACCTTACATGAGATAGAGAAGCGCTGGAGCTCTCCACAGTGTTTGGATAAGGAATGGCCTTATCCTGCACAGCAGCCCTGGCAGTACTGCATGGCTGCTGCCATTGCTGCTCAGGCTCGCACAAAAGCTCCTGTGCTTTCTGCAAGCACAGGTCACAGGACAGAGTGAATGCCAAATGCACATGCAGCCAATTACAAATCAGACAGCCATCATTACACAAACAGGTACGAGTATGCCAGCATGCACGCCAGCCTGCATTCTTCAGTCTCGCAAATGTGGTGAAGTTGATCAGGCAGAGCAAAAAGCAGTTGACAAGTCAAAGCGACTCAAACCAAGTCCACAACATTTGAGGCACTTCTCACCAGCAATGAGCCCTGTAGTGCCTGCATGCAGAGTGCTGCACCAGCTGCACCTTCATGCTTGGAACTTGGTGCCTCTTCACGCTTGGCCAATGCTTGGCTGTCACTCATATCAAAGCTACATACCACAGCCGGCTTGAGCCCTTCTGACTCCCACCAACATGAGCAGCGACATGTTGTCCATTCTTCTATCCTGCATCCGACTCTGCAGCACAAGCAATGTGTGGGAGCTGGTGCGTGGCTCATCTACTGGAAGCACTTCAGCCATGATAGAGCTGAAGGCTTTGATCAGACTCAGACTCAGACTCAGACTCAGACTCAGACTCAGACTCAGACTCAGACTCAGACTCTACAAGACATGTTCTGCATATGGCACGGTGACTCAGCAAGTGGTGAGCACAACATATACCACAGGTGGACTTGAAAAAGAGCAGCTGAAGGCTACAGCCAGTGGCCCTAAGTGAAGAACACAGCAGGGACTCACTAGAATGGTGATGAAAGGCAGCTTGAAGGCAGCTCTGTGCAGACTCCCGTTGGGGCCATCTGCCTTTCCCATCACCTATCCACCCTGTGCCCAGACCAGAAATTAGATCCCTCCCTGGCTGTTGATCAGCTCTTTGCATGCCCTGGCTCCAGCAACTGCTCTTTGGGTCTGCTCATTGTGTCGGCAAATGGAGGAAAAGGGCTATGGGGGCAAAGGCACATCCTAGCAGCACTGGCCCTATAGCACAGCTGATGTGGGCGCTATGTGTAATGCCTGCAAGCACTGCTTCTGCAGTTACTCCCAACACAGGAAGTTTCACAAAGCCGTACCTAGTAATATTTTACTAGGTACTGACAATTAACGATTGTAAGAGTATTCTAAAAAAGATGTATCAAAAGAGATATGATTTGTATTGTTTGCATAGGCATACACAGAACTTCTCAACAGGCTGCATGAGGCAAATTGCTGCACATTGCGCAAGCAATCCTACCTTGATGCATTTGGTATAGCAGCAGCTGAAATGGTCTGGCGGCAGCTGCAAAGCTCACAATGCGCTGCATTCTGCAATGAGCACGAGATCTCCACAGCGGCGCTGAGACGACAGCTGAGTTCAAAGTCTGCACCCATCTGAGATGCGGTCTCACATTGGATGTTGCCTTGCATGGCAAGCTGCAATGCCTCAAGCCAGGCTGCTGCTGCTGTGAATAGAAAAGACTACGCCTTTCGGCGTCAAATTAATGACAAGCCAAGTATTACACCGGGCTGCCCAGGCTGCAGTGAATATCACAGACTTCAGGGGGAGTTGTGCTCTTGCAGCTTCTAACTGACCTACAGGAATCTAAAGCGATCTGAAGCGAACTCTAAAGCTGATGCCTCGAATGCTGCATGGGTCTGAGTCATGACCCTTCTGGGAGGCCCAAGGGCACAGGCAGGGGTTCCTACATGCGCCAGCGCAGCAACCTGCCCTGGGGCTGTGCCTGAAACGCCCTGCCAGGCTGGGATGTGCCTGAAACAGCCTGGTGACCTAAGTGCCCATTGGGTTGGACTGCTAGAGCTGCAATCTCTGCTGCTTGATGCTCAGCTAGCAGGCTTTGTGCTTGCTCTTCTGCTCGCATGCCAAATGCTGACAGCAGCTTCTTGCTCAGCTTCTGTCCAGCAGCCATCACTCTCCTGCCTGCCTTGCACAGGTGCTGCCAACCAGCTGCAAGTCCACTCTTCAGTCTGTGTAGGGGGGTGCTAGTTGCTGCAGCTGTGTCCTGGCTGGAACTCTGGCTTTGACCCAGGCGAGTCTGGTAGCCTGAGGAACTATGAGCTCCTGCTGGCACAACATCTGGCAGGAGAGGGGTGTGCAGCGAGGCAGGGAGGCGCTGCTTTGATGACCTGGATCGTCTAGACTTGATGCGTGGGGTGCCCTTGCGCTTTGGTCTGCCAGTGCCAGCAGGACTGGAGTCTTCCACACCAAGGGCGTCATCAAGTTGGATGCTATCCAGGGTGTGGCGAGATAAGATGGAGACATTTGCAGGAGGAGTCAGGCTTCTGTCATGCAGACTGACGGCTTGAGTAGGTGACTCATACTCCACCAAGGAATCAAAACGCACATGGCGTGGCTTGCGCTGACCTGGCGCAGCAGTCTGTCCTGCAGTTGCTGTGTCTGAGTCCTCACAGGTGACTTGTTGAGCAGGAGATGCATGTGCTGTGGTGGGTGCAGCTGGGGGAGCAGGCACAGGAAGTGCCACCTGGAAGTCAATGCCAGACATGGTGTCCAGACCCAAAGGGCACAGCTGCTCATGCTGGTGGGGGTGGGGGTCAGGGGGGCTTGATCCTGGTGTGGCAGCCTTGCTCAAGCATCCTGGTGTGGCAGCCTTGCTCAAGCATCCTGGTGTAGCAGCCTTGCTCAAGGATCCTGGTGTAGCAGCCCTGCTTGAGAGGGGTGGAGGGGGCAGGGCTCCATAGGACCAGCTCACTTCTATTGAGGGGCCAGTCAGCATGAAGCGCTCTGGGCTGGTTCTGATGGGTGGCAGTTGAGGTGGAGGTACTGCTGAAAGCCCAACATTGCCTGCAGCAGAAAAGTAGCTGCGTCAAGGCAGAAGTGCAGGCGTGTCTATGTAAGAAATGTCATTGTCCTTCTGTAGGAGGTCAGGGCTTGTTGGCAAAAGACCAGCAGGTGTTGGGGAGATGCACTGCTGCCATGTGGTTCTAAGTACAGACATCTCAATGCCTAGCAGATTTGAGAGCATGTATTGCCATGTGTATTGGACCTACCTTGGTAGGTAGCTGCAGAAGTTTCTGAGGCAGTCACAAGGCATGCTGGAGACTGAGGCACAGGAGGCGAAATTTTGTCGTCTTTGCCTGCAAGTCAAATGTAGATTTCTTAGACCTGAATGTACGCTCTGCATGAACTCGGTATACTGCAAGCAACAGTGCACTTTAAAGAAAAGCCTACCTGGCAAGTTGTCCATCAGCTGCTCTCGCAGTCCTAGAATTTTGGAAATTGTCGCTTGATAAGCACTGGTGCTCAGTGATCTCAGTGTGCTCTGTGGCCATGGCACCTGCAGATTTACAGTATGGTACAGGATCCTTCAGGGAAGCTGTGGCCTATGGCAGCTGAGAAAAGAAAGTACAAAGATTAGGCAGACATAGGCAAGCCAAATGCTATCCCAGACGACCTACCACAAGCGTGTTCCTCAAGCATTTCGCGCCTCTTCTGTAACGACTGCTGGGCCAAGAGGGCCGGGTCAAACGGGTCAACTCGGTTGCCAAGGGGCGCTAACTCCGTTCCAGTCACTTCATGATGGTTCATTTCCTCTGCCAACATCGATCTTGGCATGTTTACGTTGGGCGTTGCAGCCAACCCATTCTCGAAAGCACTGGTTGGAAAGCCTTCTTGAAACCTAAGTGGTCGCTGATAGAGACTAGTCTTAGGCTTTGGCAGAGCAGGCTTGTCCAAACTACAACGAAGCATGCCAGACAAGTGCGGGGTCATCTGAGCAGTTTGCTCGAAGTAGCTCACGCCTGCGGCCCGAGGTATGTTATGTATGTTCTTGCCTCAGGTCGACCAGGTTTTCTGAATTTAAAGCTGTGCTGACGCTCGATCTATAAGTATAATAGCGTTCAAGTTGGAAGGCTTCAACCGCAATGATGGCGAAGCGTGCAAGCTGGAACTGGGCCGAAGTAGCACAATATACGGGGACAATGAATTGGTGTGCTGGAATCTTGCGCCGTCAGTCTTCTTCTACTCTTACTGCCTGGTAATCTTGGAGTGAGTCTGATAGTGATGCAATATGCACTCATGCATTCATCTATTTCTTAGGGTTTGACTGACGTATAGGTTGAAGCTGGGGAATGTTCAAGTTGATGAAGCGAGAACGCATGTCAAGGGGGCGATTCACCCGGTATAACTTTTAGTAAACTTTCTGTTTACGCACAACAACCCTGCAGTCGTAGAGCCGCAAAACATAGGCAGGCCCATAGATTTTCAATAGGGAACAGGAGAATTTGGAAGCCAGTCCAGGAAATGTCCTCCTGGAGCATTTGCAGCAATGCATGCCATGTTGTCCTTGGTTTTGTGAGCTGGAGCATTGTTTTGCTGCAGCTACCAATTCCCTGACCAATGCCCAGCTGACTGAAACAGCATGTTGCCTTCAGGGTTGAGACGGTGCTGCAAAACATCATTTCACTCCATGGACCAAACTCCCCTGTATAGCTGCTGGGTCTTGGAGTTAATGTACTGTATCTGCCGATATACTTATGAGTGCCTGTCACAAATCTCAGGGTGATGACATCTCTGCAGGACATGCTCATGAAGAGCTCTGTACACCCTCGCTGTGCTTCGCTTTGCGCACTGTGCCTCCTGTAGCTGGAGCGCACCACTTGCCCAGGCCTGCTGGTCTCCCCGTAGGAGTCAACCTGAAAATTTTGCTGTCGGTGATGAACGCACGCCGAAAGCTTGACCTTAGGGCTGCCTTGGCAAAGGCAAGCCTTGCAGCTTTGTGTTTGGCTGTCAGGCTAGGCACAGTCCTGGGCCTGAGGAGTTAAAGACCTTGCTTTCTGAGATAGCGTGTCTTGGTGCTGAGGCTCACTTTCACACCTGCTGCTGAACTCTGACTGCAATAGCACTGGCGATTTTGCAGTCCAGGTCCTGTGCTGCTGTCAATAGCTTGCTATGCTGCTTCTGTAGACAGTTTTTGGGGTCTGCCTGATCTGGGCTGGCTAGCAATGGTGCCATGCAGCTCAAAACAGGTGTTCCATTTCTTGACAAAGACGTGAGTTCTGCCAGTTTTGCTAACAATGCTTATCAGCCTCAAAGGACTAGTCCACTCTGGGTGGTGCTGTTGAGGTTCGCAGCTTGCCAGCAATCTTTGTGAGGTGCTGGAGTGTTTGAGGACCAAGCCATGCAGCTCGTTATGTTCTTTCCTTAGGGAATGCTTTGCATGTCAGAAGCAAATCTTGTCTGTATGACTTCGCTGATCTGAAGTTCTTGTCTGTTGGGTCCCAGTTGCCGCCCCAGACATTGCCCAAACTGATATTGATTGCTTGTTGAAGAGCTTGTCGCAATGCTATACTTTTAAGCTCTGCAAGTGTACATGGTCACAACAGCACAAATCTGGAGTCATTTAATAAGCAAATACAGACTCTTGGACCCAAAATAGTGAACTGAAACCTTGAGCAGATACAACACAATGTTTTACTGCAATCTGATGCTTTACAGCAACACACTGACAATCAGTGGTATTCATCAGTATGCATAGCTGCTACACAGCAATAGATTTAGTCATGGTTGGCCTAGTGTACAAGGCATACCCTGCTGATTGCCGGCATATATTCATATAAATATACAATCATGCCAAGTCTAAGGCCCTACCCTCTGAAGGGGCAATTGTGATGCTACCCTCGCAACATGCCACATTTGCAGCCCCAATCACAGTCAAAATAAGTGCAGCAGTTGGGTACCAGTCAGCTAGCAGACACATCAAGCTGTACATCTCAAAAACTGCTATCCTGTGCTGCAGCTGCTAAAGATCGGTAAAGGTGTAGATGTGAGGTGCTACTTGGGTGTACCTACGTTGACATGCAGCCATGCTGCAGGTTCTGCTCACTTTAAACGGCTCTATGTACAGCAATTCTTTCTGCACCAATGTGAATGCGCTGCGATCCAGGATGAAGGTGCTTCTGAAATGGCGGTTGGTTGACCTAAGCTCAACAGACTGCAGGTATGGGAATCTGTCAAACAGAGACAAGCAGATTGTTTCTGTGAGCCGCCCTATGCACAGTTCCAAGTGCCGCACAGTCTTTGGCAGAAGCTTGACAGTACTCTCCAAGGATTCGTTTGCGCTTTCAAGATTGCAGGACTGGACTGGCCAACCCTCTGCACTATGTAGAAGTTTTCGCCAGAATCTGTGGAGGGAAAAGTTGCAAAGCGGTGATTCACACAAGACGAGCTCACGTAGGGATACTCTTTGTGTCAAGGATGGTTTTATTGAGATGGACAATTCTTGCACCCTCTGAAATACACCTTGCGCATGCTTATGCTGGAGCCACGTCTGAACAGCAGATAGAGCTGCACTGGGAGGCGTGTCCTGGCCTTCAGTTTGTTGTGAAACCTGTGCTTCGACCCAAGACATGCAGAGACGTGACGGTCGCGCATGGTTGCTTGCTTGGCGCCAGGCCTTGCTGACAGTGGCGCATCTCATCATATCACTCACATCGTCCAGCTGATCGAAAACTGCCACCAGTATGCCTTGATCCTGCAATGCCTGCATGAGGCCCTGCAATGCACCATCATCTTCGATTGAGCAAATCGAGCAGACAGCAAATCAACCTGTGGCCGCATCAGTCTGATGAGCGTTACCTGCGGCAGGTCTAGAGAGGCGATCGGTTGACTGCAGCCACAAAAGTCTGAGCCCTTCTGACAAGGACAAAGCGAAGTGCAAATCATGTCAGTAGTCATACACTTGACGCTGTTTGACAATCGGTTATCCACAGGTGAAACCATCCTGTGACACACAGCTGTGTGCTGACCAGCTCTGGTCTGTCTTTTCAAATTCAAATATAATCACTTCAAGTTGTGAAATGGCGCCAGTAACATTGACAGTCATTTCGCGAAGTTTATGTTATGCGTGGAGGACAGCATTTTGCACCCTGATGGACTGCTATCATAGCATGGTGTGCACAAATGTTTCCCAAATGCATATGATCAGTCAGCCTGAGGCAGAGTAGTATAGGACGCATTGCATACCCAGACTGCTGACCCTCTTGCAGACACACCGTCTCAGGCCAATATGCAGATGCTTAACTAGGAGCAATTTGGCATCGGCTCTAAGCAAACTGGAGTTACAGCTGCGTTTTGTCAGCACTTAGTACTCTACTTAGTAGTCTACCAGTAGCTGGGCTGTCTAAGACATGCTCTCATTGAAAATATGCTAGCCTAGGCTAGCTACAATATTGTGTGATCATGTTTGTACCTGACATACATACAGCATGTGCTTGCCCACAGAACCATTCATGGCCTTGATTGCTGGACAAACGTTCAGCCTTTGCAATGCAACAGCAACCTACATTGTTGCATTCATGCACACATTGGCATCACTTGTGGCCATAATGATTGCGCATCAGCTCTGCAAATCCTGCAACATACAGCATCATCATACTGAACAGTAACATAGCCAACAAGCATCTGCTAAAGGCAACTTGGTTGACTCGTCTCGCAATCCAGTCACCAGCTAGCAGCCCAATCAAGCAAGCACCGCACCCCACAGCATACAACGGCCAGTCAGCTTTCACAAAGGCTCCAACAATGAAATAGGTTGCCAGTCTTGGGCTTATACAGCAGCTGACAGCATTGGTCGCTCTCACAACCTCCTGCAGCCACACACAGACTAGCAGTAAGCATCATGAGCCTTGTTAGCCATTCTGGTCAGGGCACACTACTGCACATGCTGGGACATGAACTCTGACACTTGCATGGAGGTTAGAAGCTGAATACGCTGCATAATTGCATTCTTATTACTTGTCAGGCAGGTTCTATTTGTCAGCACCTTGGGAACTTTCAAAAGCGCAAACATGAGAATAAGCGGTGGCCCAGGCTGGCCAGCTAGGGTTCCCATCAGACCACTTAGGGTTCCTGCAACAGAGCCTGCACCAAGAATCTTCCAAGCCCTGTTCTTCTCATGTTCTGCTAGCTTATACTCAGCCATTACTGCGCTTACACCATCATGACTACCGTCAGCATCTGCTGGAATTGGGCATTCATCAGGGTCTGTTGTGACTGCTACCATCATTCTTTCCTGCCTGCATGCTTCTAAGGCAAAGCACAAAGCCAAATATGTGTCAGTGCCTGGTTGAGCCTTGGGCAAAATCTGTCTTGAGCAAATCCTGTCAACAGCCTGTGTGTAGGGCAACTTTCAGCAGGAGGAGGAGGAAAGGGTGTTTCCCTCGGCCTGTGATTTGTAGATGATACGTGTTTTGTTTACCCTTCCCTGCAACAGAAGGGGGGCAGCTGCACAGCTAGCAAGGCTCAGCCTTTTCAGCAAGAAGCAAAGAGCAATCTGCTACAAGCGAAGGGCAACAGTCAGTAGGCAAAATCAGCACAAGCCTACCCACCTGAGGGCAGAGCATAGCCACAACACTGTACCCTGAAGGTCACCACAGACACGGATTTTCACTGATACCTGTTTGATACTTGAATACTGTCTTTGTGCTGTTGTGGCTTGTAGAGCATCAACAGAACAGCATGACCATCTGTGCAAAGCATAAGCCACGAAGAAGATGTTTCACCTGAAGTCGTGTCTGCATGGGGTGATGGTGATGGGGGACGGGTTGGAACAGGGGTGGGGACAGGGGAGGGGAGTGGTGATTGGCCA
>JAABUK010002902.1_pt1 | contig 29958 bp, 48 predicted proteins | sample 5559141 | NCBI WGS metagenome assembly JAABUK01 (sample SAMN10711869, study PRJNA513367) | rock metagenome | isolation source: Antarctica rocks | place: Antarctica: Victoria Land, Pudding Butte nord | collected 2016-01-03
GACTAACTTGGGGTTAGTACGAAACCCTAAAGCCTGTGTCGTTTCACTAGACATGGTTGATGCACGGTGGCTCCTCCAGTTGTGCTGTTTCTCGTGGCAGGTGCGGTTGTCAAATTGCTTTTTGACATGCTGAGATTGGCTGCAGCGCCACTGCAAGGCGCTGGCGTCTGATGCCATGACGTTTGTTACTGCGTTCCATGCAGGCTCTGGGCGGCCCGCAGGGCGAGAAGCTCAAGGCGGCTTTTATCGCGGGCCGGGCTGTCACCGTCGGGCAGCTGCTTGGCGCGCGGCGTGCTTTCGACGGCCTGGCGCGCGTCTCCCGCCCCGGCGCCGGCAGCGCCGCTCTGTACGAGCTGCGGCTCGCCTGCTGAAGGCGGGCCGGCAGGCAATGCTCTGTATGAGCGGCGGCTCGTCTGCGGAATGCAGTGAGCATCACTCTGCGGCGGCTGCCGATTTGTGGCGAAGCGGGCTGCCTGGCAGTGACGGCGCGCCCTTGACGGCCTGGCGCGCATCTCCCGCTCTGGCGCCGGCAGCGCCGCGCTGTACGAGCTGCGGCTCGCCTGCTGAGGGCGAGACGGCAGGGCTATGTATAGGGCGCCGGCCGATGCCAGCGCGGAGCGTCTGATGCAATTGTATATAACTGTAGATGGTGCAAGCTTGCGTCTGCAGATGCACGCGTGTGTAGTGCCAGACCACAAGCAGCGATGAGTACTGTTCGACGTGTCAACCAAAGCTGTGTTCAGACACTGCGAGTGACCACAGTGGCACAGTTACTCGCGAGACCAGCAGAGATAGGGCGGCGCCGCCGCTGATGCCAGACGTCTTACGTCACTTGGATTGGCGCATTGCGGCGAAACGATGGAAACAGTGTCGCAAGTCTGTGACGAAGGCAAATATCGCAAGTCTGCGAAGCTGAGCTTGCAAGCAAAGGGCTCTCGTGACGTCATGATGACGGTCGCCCATCTCCATCTGGAGCAGCTCCTGGTGTCACATTGCAACAATTCGCAATTTGCGCACGTAAACATATATACTTGTATTTCATTCTGAAATCTTAGACTGCAAACAACGGCGCTGGAGCTGAAGCCAATCTTGGAGTTCGTGATAGCATTGGCTTTCGCGCGGTCGACTAACACGCAGCAATTTGAGCAGCATGAGCAGCCACGCAGATGTCGGCGCAGAGCCTGCCACCGCGCTGCAAACCGCAACGTGAGCCGCGCTCCATGCGTTGTCCATTCGACATTCGTTCGTGTTCGATTCCTGACGTGTTTGGCAGTCTGAATGTGATCAGCCTTTAGTGCGTTGTTGGCAGTACTGTCATGACTTCGCGAGATCTTTGGATGGATACGCCATGGTCGACTGGCAGCCTGGTTCACATGGCCTCGCACAGCGGCTGCCGCTCAGAAGCTGTGCGCCGCCGGATGCCCGCCACGGAGCGCTCGCCATTCTCACATCGATCATGTGTAATTGCAGGCACGAGACGTCGGAGGAAGACGTCAAGAAGGTGCTGCGGCTGGGAGGCGTCGGCTCCCGCGCCGATGCGCTGCTGGCGTCCATGGGCGGTGCCTACTACTTCCCGGCCATCAAGACCGCAGTCCAGGGCGGCCTGTGGTGAGCAGCTGTCCTGTTGTTGGTCAAGTTATCTTTCAGAAACCCTTGAGTGTACTTGAGTATACCGATCATGGGCGGCGCGTACTACTTCCCGGCCGTCAAGCGTGCACTGCAGGGCGGCCTGTGGTGAGCAGCCATGCTGTCATCGTTGCAATGCCCCTTTTGCGGCACAATTGATCATTCTGAGCCCGAATTGAGCCCGGAACAAGAGTCCGCGAGCTTGTGCTTCCGAGGCCGATCGCTGATATGACTCTGTCGAGATCAAATCGGCATCGCCACAATCTATTATCAATCGCTTGAGTCTGCTCGCCCAGGACGAAGGACAACCCGGAGGGCTACACGGTGTTGGCGGTGGCGGAGAACCGGCAGTCTATCGACCTCATGCAGGCGAGACTTGCAGTGCCACTTCGTCAGCGGCGGCGGTCGCTTGCTGCATGCAGGCTGCATCGATGGTCATTTCGAACTGGTGGCACACAGAAGCCCAAAAACAAGGATTCATACCAGTGAATAAAGATTTCGTGTCCTTGACACCACACCATGTTGAACGTGTAAGACGGTGTTGTACCTTTCGCTGTGACGGCGGGAGCAGAGCTTGCCGCTGTTGAAGGCGGCACCTGCTGACGGCTTACACCGTTACATGTCATCTCTTGTGTACATTTCATCATGTGCGGCAGCAGGAGCGGCTGGCGCGGATCGCGACGCAGCCGCGGTAGCCATTCTTGTGCGACAATAAAGTATTTATTGTTATGAGATTGGCAAAAAAACCGTCACCTATGGCAGGAGCGGCTGGTGCGGACTGCGCCGCTGCCGTAGGTGGCGTTCTTCTGCTGTTGCGTCCTCTGCTCGCATTAGTGATATTTCCTTTTTGTACACGTGCTAACATCCGCGAACGCAGGAGCGGCTGGCACGGATTGCGCCGCTGCCGCGGGAGGCATTCTTCTACGACGACTTTCAGGGCATCGAGCGCTTCCGCAAGGCGCTGGCCAAGATGCTCATGCAGACCTTCATGAAGGTGACTTCCCTCCACTGCAGCACAGGACGCTGCTAGTGATAGTAATACCTTAGGGCGCATTGATGGCTCCGCTTGTAGGGCTCAGTGCTTGTGTGGAGACCTCTGGCCCATCAGCTGACGCTCCGTGCAGAGCTCATCCCGTCAGGACGGCGATCGGCTGCGACGCAGTGCTCTCCCGACACATCATGTGCTCATCAGCATGTGCCGTGACATTCACTGCAGGGTGTGGAGGTGGACCCGGCGCACGTGTTCCTGGCGAGCGGCTGCGGCGCGGTGCTGTCCACCATGTTTAACCTGCTGGGGGAGCGGGGCGACTCGGTCCTCATCCCCGCGCCCTACTACCCCGGCTTCGACTTCGACACGCAGGTGGGGTTACGGCTAAGCCGTAGAGCTTACTTGCTTCGCTTGCGTACGGACCTGGGCCTTTCGCAGCCTGCTTCCTTAGTCGAGCAGCCGTCGCAAACTTGTGACTTATGCAAGGTGTTGGTGCGTGCCTGGGCGCGGGCGACACCTGTGAAAATCGTCGCTGGGTTGTGCAGAACGTGGTCAAGCAATTACATGCATGCGTCTAATTGCTCTGCCCGCAGGCGAGCGCGGGGCTGAAGCCGGTGCCAGCGCACCGCTCGCTGCCGGGCGCTGGCGACGGCTGCGTGCTGGCTCTTGCGGCATTCCATTGTGTGAAGGCAGCGAGTCGACTTCTGACACAGTTTCTTCAAACCAACAGCGTTTTACATGCAGGCCAGTGCAGGGCTGAAGCCGGTGCCGGTGCACTGCGCGCTGCCGGGCGCGGGCGGCGACGACTGCGTGCCGGCGCTCGCCGCGGCGGCCGCGGCGGCGGAGGCCGACGGCCACCCGCCGCGCGCGCTGCTGCTGTGCCACCCCAACAACCCCATCGTGAGATTGTTTCATCGGATACTGGTCCGCACTGGCTGAACTGGCCTGTCATCACTGTGTGTGTGCGCCATGCTGCTGCGCCATATTGTCAACCGCATCGTGAGGACTGCTTCTCACCAAATATAGCATCTTGCACAGCGAACACGAGGGCAACCTCATGTCGAGAGCAGACGGCGCTCGCGCTTCTGCGCTGCCTCAGATGCAGACTTGACTGAGCATGGCGTCCATGAAAGGTTTTGCATGTTCTCACCGCGCAGGGGACATGCTACTCGCCGCAGCAGCTGCAGTCGATGATGGAATGGTGTCTGGAGCGAGAGATCCACTTCATATCGGACGAGGTACGGCATGTCGGTTACCAAAGCCAACATCGGAATGAACACCTTGCATTCCTTGTTGCTACTGCATCGTTACGAGTGCGCGCGGTTGCAATTTCAGGCAGCCTCAGACTCGTCAGATGTCTTCGCACTGCCGGTTGGTTGCCTGGGGAGGCGTGTGGTTCAAGCTTGGCAGAGGCACTCCATGTCACCCATCAGCGCGCATGGCGATTTGCTGCAGGTGTATGCAAACTCCATTTTTGGAGCGGATGCGGCGTTCACCTCGGCAGCGCTGCTTGCGCAGCAGCACGCGGAGGCGCACCCAGACGAGGTATGTTTTGTCCTCGTGAAACTGCCCCCCAGCGGCCTGCATTTTCAGATCAGGCATCTACTGTGCACCCCGTGACCTTCCCGTCACGTACTGTAAATAGCTGACGCTTGCTCGCGTATGTCGAGGCATGGGACCTTTGCCGACCCAAAAAGCAAACCAATCTGATAAGAAATTACTATCTTACGCAACACGACTGCGTGATGCAGGCGGAGCGGCTGGCGGCGTTTGTGCACGTCGTCTTCGGGGTGTCGAAGGACTTTTGCGCTTCCGGCTTCCGAGTCGGCGCGGTCTACACCCGCAACGAAGCCTTCCTCGAGTGCGTCTCCCATCCACCGGGCAAACAAGCACGAGCTCCGTGGGGGGCAACCGTACCCCATGCACAGCAAGCCGCGCTGGTGGCTGTGCTGCTGCAACGTCGGGCTATGTGCTTCTCAGGAAGATTTAGCTGCCTCCAGTCGTCCTGCAAAGCCAGTGTCAGACCTTATCAGAACGAGTGAGACTGGTTTCACCTTGGCTGTTGGCTGTCACCCCTGCTCACGGTGCGCTGCAGGGCGGCAGCGACACCGGCGGGCTACTTTATCGGAAGTCAATCACGCATCTTTGACAGGGTCATCTGTCCGTTCAAGCGTATCGTCCACCATGCAGGGCGGCGGGTCTGGCAGGCTACTTTGCGGGCGTGTCCAACATCGTGCAGCACACGCTGGCTGAGCTGTTTGAGGACGCCGAGTGGCTGGAGGGCTACGTCGCGGAGAACAAGCGCCGCCTCGGCGCCGCCTATCACGCCATCTCAGGTACATACCAGTTCACGATGAGCATATGAACCTACATGTTCCTCCTCTGAAGACCGTCAGCGGCACCTCGAGGACTGCTTCGCGGAGAACAATCGCCACCTGGGCGCCGCCTGCAACGCTATCTCAGTTAGGTATGGATCAAGCACAGGGTCCTGTGGATTTGTCTCACGCTCCATTTTGAGGACGCTGAGTGGCTGAAGGGCTGCGTCGCACGGAGTACAAGCGCCGCCTGGGCGCCGCCTACGACGTCATCTCAGGTACCTACCTTTGAATGAACTAATCGTACATAGTCCATTGTTAGCGTCTCGAGCTATTTAAGGACATAGGGAGACTACGTCGTGGACAACAAGCCGCTCACGACGCCATCTCAGGCTAGCTTTTTCTCGTTCCTTTGAGGAGCGCAACATGTATGAAATGTCTGAAGGCGCCTTGGCATGAAGGTGGCCACAATCAGCCCAGTCGAGGTTGAGAGCTCGAAGGAACGACGCTGCATCGTGGAGGACAGGACAGCCTGCTGTCCTATCCCAGTATGCCATGTACTTTCCTTGTTCAACAAGCATCGATGTGGGAGCTGCGGAGCTGGAGTCCGACTTGAACTCTGCGTCTGCAGGCGCACTGGCGGAGGCTGGCATCCCATCCGTGGCAGCAGACTGGACGTTGATGATGCGGCTCAACGGAGCGCATAACCAGCAGCTATCTTTTGCAGTTCAAAAATCGATCATTCATGCTGCAGGCGCGCTTAAGGAGGCGGGCATTCCGTTTGTGCCGGCGGACTCGACGATGATGATGTGGCTGGACCTGCGCAAGTTTCTCACAGAGCCCACCTGGGAGGGCGAGCGCGCGTTGTGGCACAGGCTCGCCGACGAGCAGCATGTCATCCTGACGCCGGGTAAATGTGCACGACTACGGCGCGCGCAAAGCAGGGCCGCCGCCATCTGCATCCATGGACTGCATATGGACTACAGCCGGCTTTGTGTGCGAGCCCATACTGCATCTTGCCGCTGAACCTTCAACCATGAGTGCTGTGCTTCGCCCAGGGATGTCCAGCAACTGCGACTGCAGCACCGTTTGCGGCCTTAGCTTGGCGAACGTGCAACGTGTCAAGACGCTGTCAGTTAAACCGCGTGCCTGGCGTCATGCAGGCGAGTGCTGCCACGGCGAGGAGCCGGGCTTCTTCAGGGCCTGCTACGCCTGGATGGACGACATCGGCGCGCTGCCCGCCACCGTGCAGCGCATCCAAAAGTGCCTGCCGCAGTGATCTATCTGGTTGAGCCCCAGACGACCAGGAAGCGCTTCGGCAGTGGCGGACTTGGGTCGCCGCCAGCCACCGTGCAGCGCACCTAGAAATGCCTGCCGGGAGTGCAGCCCCGCCCTCAGTGGAGAGCATAGTCCAGCACCGGCAACAACGTAGCCATCTGAAAGTGCCTTGCAAATAGTACACGGCGGTCTCCAGCTGCTCCAGACAACTGGAGCTTTTGACTCCTTCGAGGTGCAGAATTGCAATGGCCTGGAGTATTTGTACCATCAGCAGACATAGTGCAGGATAGTGCGATACTGTATTTCAGCCCAGTCCAGCAGCACGGCTGTCATTGATGGCGCTCCCGTCAGGGTAGCACAGATTCTGTTTGCACTGCATGCCGCCGTCGTGCGAACCCCTTTGACTTTTGGTAGGAAAACTACCTGTCAGAGACCACAATAAAGTGAAAATGCTGCACCACCCAAATATGAAGTAGTTCTTGCGCCTAAGACGAGCTCGGTGACTGTCAATATCTTCACATGCCCATCTTCACATCCAGGCCGCAGGTAGGGTTCAGAAATGACCGATTCAAGTCCATGTTCCTGTGCTGCAGGCACCCTCGGCACGGCCACAGCCGCCAGCACACCAACCCGAATATGACACCCGGACCAGGATGTTGACTCCATTCCGTAGTGGCGTAGCGCGGAACGATCACTCAATGTCTTCAGTCTTCTTCGCCAGCCTCGCCAACCGTGCGCCGCTTCCGGCCGCCGCCGCCGCTGCCCGCCGCCACCTCCCCGCCCTCCCGCAGGCAGCGGCCGCAGCGGCACGCGAAGCCATAGTCCGCCAACGCTGCCTGCCGCTCCTCATACGGCGCCGCCGCGTCAATGTAGGAGATGGTGACCTCCTGTCCGGCGGCGATCGCCGCCGTGGCGGTGACGACCGCGTCCCCCGTGATGTCCGCCTCCCCCTGGGGCAGCGAGATTCACAATCATTGTTTCATCGAAAGATCAGAAAACCATGGAGCATCGCTGGACAGGTATCGTGCTGGGTAGCAATTTGCGCTGTGGGTGGCTGCTGCGCTGCATACGCACGTCGTGCAGTTGGCGCTGGCGCGGGCACCACCCATCATTGCGGGCGGTAATTGCTGTGCTTTGATGACGTCTACCGGTCACTTGCTAGCGCGATGCGCGCGCACACAGCTGCCCAAGACAGCTGCCCAGCAGTGGCGGCTGGCCGCCTGGAAGCGGCCACTTATGCCGCTTGATCTGAACCGAACATCATCACAGCTGTGTCATCGACGATTGACAACACGGATGTCTGCTCGCCTTGATGGTGTGCGCATTGGGCTCGCAGCTGTGGTTGGCGCAGCTCTGCAGCGCGTAGAACGCCGTGCCATCGGCGTGCGCGTCGTAAGTGTCGCCCAGCGCATCCAGCAGCGGCCGCGCGGCACTCATCGCCTCTGACCGCTCTGGCTCCAGCAGCGCATCGAGAAGCAGGAAGTAGTCCTCCACAGGCGAAACTACCACCACGCCTGCGGGTGAGAGCGTTCGTCAGCTGGCAGCAGACTTGAAACCTTCTAAGGCTCACAGTGCCCTGCTTTTGAGGTGCGGCAGTACAGATGATGCGCAAGCTTGCGGCGGTGCAACCAGCAGCAGAGCTGTCCTGACGCCTCAGCAAGACGGCTCCGCATGGCATAAGGCCAGACCCACAGGCGAGCAGCCAGAGAAGGGTCGAAGCCATCGAAGAGCCCAGCAGAAATGTACCCAGGTTGTTGGTCTCGAACATGCCAGTAAGACGGTCGTACACCGACGGCGAGAGGAGTGCCGGCAGTGAGAACACCAGCGAATTTGGGCGGGATGCATTGCAGACAGACTCAAGACTATGGAAATGCAGGTGCCAGGCGCACCCAAGTTGTTGAGCTCGAACATGCCGATGAGGGCGCCATACACCGGTAGCGAGAAGAGCGCCGGGAAGGCCGCCGCCTCACGCGGCAGCGCAGCCTGTAAAAGCGCCAGCGACTCCGCTGCCAAGTCCCTGAGTTCTGCGCGCAACAATGGAGAAGACAGTGTAAGCAGGAGCGTGACCGGAATTTCCAGCATCGCTGCCGCCAGCAGCGCAGCGATGCGGCCCCAGCGCTCCTTCGGCTCTGCGCAATGGGAGGAAATGACGGAACGTCGCAATCTTCTATATGTCACGGCGAGGCAGCGCCGCCGCCAGCAGCGCCAGCGAACCCGCTGCCAAATCATATGGCCTCTTCAGATTTGGACATCAACAATATCGTGAACAATGCTGATAAACATGCAGCTCTGCGCAAGTGACAAGGGTTGCATGCATCGATAGATAGCTGGCTCATTGTGTGTTGAGTGGGTGAAAGTAAAGGATGCCCGCCTTGGCGAGATGCTCCAGCGGAATCGTCTGCGTTTTAGTGGACTCAAGGGATGGCTTCCAACAGATATAACAAACATGAAAGCCCTTGCCTTGGCGGAAGGCCGCCTCGTCGTCTACATCTTCCGGCAGCGCCACGGCGTGCCACCATGCCGCCTTCCAGCCCGCCTGCAGCGGCATCCACGCCCGCTGCAGCGCCGCCCACCGCTGCTCCGTGCCGGCGGCGTCGCTGCGATGAAAGCGGTGCACCTTCGTCGATTGTATGTATATGTCTATGTATCAGCCAGACGGTTCCGTGAATTGACGGCACCCAGACCCGCTGCAGCGCCGCCCACCGCTGCTCCGCGCCGGCGGCGTCGCTGCCCCGCGATGTAGAACACCCGTCAGGTTGTGCGCAGATTTCCAGCCGAAACTGGCGCTGCCTGGCAGGCAGAATGCCATTGCAAGGTGCTGCCCAAATGGTGTGGCAGCGGAGGCCGCTGAGCCGGCCGCGCGCAGCTGCCGCTCGCTGGACGCAGCACCCTGAAGTGCAGAATCGGCTGGCGGGCTGCAGTCGAGCAGACGCCAAGCTGCTTGCATTCGCATGCGACGCGCCTCAGTCACCGGCGCACCCGTCGCTGAGCAGCTGCTGCGCCTGGATGCAGGTACCAGCGACAGCGCGCGCCGCCACTTGGAAGATGTCATTGGTGTCGTTGGCGTGCTGCTTGAAGCGCCGCAGCGCGTCTGCCGGCCTGCTCGGCAGTAGGCATCTCTTCAGCCGAGAATTGTTAGATCTGACTTAATGTTTTCAGATCTCTGTTGAAGTGTGCAGTGATGAGAGAATGTCTGCCAGCCTGCTTGGCGGCAGCAGCAGCTGAACCTGTGCACAGCAGACTGCCGTCACACAGGGTGCAGCCAGTTGACCAGACAGACAGGGTGTGGAAACCCTACAGAAGACACCATGCGTCAGGCGGCTCTATGGGGCAAGCGGGCACACCCACAAGAGGCTGCGCCGCCGGCTGTCCCGAGGCACAGCAGGCTGTGGTGCGCGTCCCATGCAGCCTGCACACACCCACGAGCCAGAGGTCTGATAGTCGCACAGTGACGACTTCGAAGCTTGAGATGAAACGAATTCCAAGAGATTGTGCGCCAGTCACTCGACACCCCAGCCCATGCACGCACAGGGATGCTGAGCACGGTACACCGCAGCAAAGCAACATGCTGGCGCGCAGTCCTGCCCTATCGCCCGGACGCAGTCGGGCTGCAACAGCTCTTGTATCCGCCCAGCACTGTGCGCCCAGCAGCTCAGAGCAGCTCAGCAGTCCGATCTGTGCACCTGCGCACAGTCTGGGCTGCAAAAGATGTCCTCGCGGCAGCCGCCGTGACAGGGCACGGCGGCAGGAAGCGGGAAGTCGGTCGCGTGCGGCAGCCGCTCGCGCCTGTCCACCAGCAGCCGCAGCGACGCCTCCAGCGCGGCAGTGGCTTCTGCTTCCTGTGCTTCTCCTGCTCCCTCATGGCTTTTGCCTGACGCCGCCGAGCTGGCTGCGTGGCCGCTGCCGCCATCGGCTGCGGAGGACGCTGCTGCGTCGCCCGCAGCGTGGCTGCCGTGGCCGCAGTGCGTGTGGCCGGCAGCGTGGGCGCCGCCGCAGTCTGCTGTTGCGGCGTCCGTTGAGGGGCTGGCGCCGGCGCCATCTGCGGCAGGCCCTGCGCGTGCCAGAGGACGGGTATTTTATCATCGTTCAGTGCCGATGATTATTGTTTGCATCGCCCCCTGTACACATGCAGACTCCTTTGCCGGTGTGACACATGTGCGAAGGGGCTCTTCGAGAGATGAAGGCTGCAGCACGCCCTCACCTGCCGAGGTGTCCACGGCGTCGCCCAAGATGCGGTGCTGCAGCTGCTGCTCGATGCAGCCGACGTAGCGGAAACAGTGCGCGCAAACCAGCGCGTCTGCTTTATTGGCGCTGTGCTGCGCCGCCACCAGCGGCGGGTCCCGGAAGATGACCTCACCCTCTGCAAAATCCTGCATGATGACTCAGTTCGGTTCAAACCGACTGCCTGTTGACGTCCAGCCACCGAGGTGACGATGCGCGGTTGTGGACAGGCGCACGTGAGAGCCGTGCGGGCGTGCCATGTTCCAGTGCACCACGAAAGCATGCATGCATGCATGTCGGTTTTGCATTGACACACAGCCAGCGTGGCCAGGTCGTCAGGCGCCAAGGGAATTCATGATGCTGACCGTGTCCGCGATCAGCCGCTTCCCCTTGCTGTCGTCGCCCTCATACTGGATGGCCAGCCCCGGCGGCAGCAGCTGCACAGGGATATGCGAGCGAGCTTGTTTACATACAATGGTGTTTCGGCTCCGTCATTGAAGGAGCAGTCGCCATACTCTGCCGCCAGTGCGCAAGACACTGTGTCTTGCGAGTTAGGCACCGCAGCCCATTCTGCAGCATGCATGCACGGCGGCAAGCAAATGTGATCCTACCTCTGTGTAGTAGTCGCGCTGTCGTGCCACTTCAAGAGGTTGCAGCAGGCATTCGATCTGGCGCTGCGTCTCTGCATCCGGCTGCGGCATGGCTGACGGCTGCGCGGCAGGATCTGATGCCGATGCTTCTTGCATGTATGCGCCAGGCGGGACGCGCATTTGCAGATGGAGTAAGAGCGGTCGTGGGTCCAGGATACACTTGTCGTTGGTCTGCGAGATCGCGAGACAGTGGCAAGTTGGGTGGCGGAAGATGTACTGCAAAACTTGCCTAGCGCAGCTGATCGCTGATCTGCCACTCCCAGCACACGATTACAGCACTACCCACTGCAAGTGCAATCTGCTCTCTCCGGCCAAGCGTGTCTCCGAAAATCGTGAAATGTCGCAGCATGCATTCATGTTGAAGCACCATCTGGATGCTGCGCAGCTCACAAATGCTGTTCGCAGGCAGAACGTGCGCACCCACTCTAAACATGCTGGCGGCTACGTCTGAGCTGCCGAGCCTTGAGCCGAACATAATCGGGTCCGAAAGCATGCACAGCATGGCGAATGTTTCGAAACACGCACCAGTATTAATGTTGCAGAGGCACTGAGCTGCTCACAAGCATGCCTCAGCAGTTTCACGCGGTGCAGTGCTGCAGCTGCAGAACGTTCTCTGTGCAGCAGGTCAAGAAGGTCGCAAAATTCAAATGCGCGGTGTGCGGCGAGAAGCAGTCAGTCCGGCAGGCAAGCCACTCCCTCACTCGCGCGGTCGCTGCACGCATATCAGCTGCACGAGAGCACTTCAATATTGTCATGCAAGCTTCATGACCTCCGTTGTATCATCTATGCAACCCGCCAGCGTCCGCATCCACAACCAAAAGCGGCTGCAGACCTTGAGTGCAGCCGTATGCGATCAGCGACAAGGCGAAGGACGTGCGCGGCCTGGTGATGCGGCTCAACTCGGAGCGCGGCGATCGGGAGGCGGCAGCTGCGGGGCTGGCGGCCGTGGAGCCGCCGTTCGAGGCCCGGCGGGATCCGCTGGCGGCGCCGCCGGCGCCGAAGCCGGCGCCGTGGCAAGACTTCTTCGATGAGCAGGTCAGCTGCGTCTGCTGTAACACATCTGAACTTGCGAACCCGTAGCAGCAGGCATGAGTACAGACTGAGGAAGACTGCAGGCTGCAGCAGGCACTATTCAATCGCCGCCAGCTGCTCATGCAGCACAGAGCCTCACCCACGTGCATGCACGCTGTGCATGTCTATCCAAAATGCTGCGGTGTGCACTCAGCACTCAGCACGCGTGATCGGCGTGATGTGATGCGGTGCAGGAGGCAAATGGGACCTGGGAGTCGGATGAGCCAGATGACGGCCGCTTTGTGACGGCATTGCCGGAGGTTCCACCGCCCAAGCGCCGGCGCCAGAAGGCTGCTGCAGGCGACGATGATGACGACGCTGCAGGTGTGCCACTCAACGTTCATGTCTGCTGCGATGACACCATCGCATCACACAACACAGTCACTGCTCTTCAGGTGCGCACCTGAGGCGGAAAGTCCCGCGTGGTCCAGTGATGCAGGGCTGTTTCAAGACACTGCAGGTGCACAGCCTCTTCGTTGGATGACCAGGAGCATCTTTTCCCTCAGGCATGCGGTCCCATACTTTCTTGCAAGCGCACAGGCGGGTCACGAAGGCAGCGAGGCGGCAGGGGGGGCGGCGGCAGAGGCAGCGGACGCGGGTATGCCGGCGCTGGAGTGGCTGCGGAGCGGCGCGCAGAGCGCGACGCAACTGGCTGGGGCTCCGCCGCAGCGCCCTTTGGCGACAGAACAGCGCTCTTTGGCAGCACGCCTCGCACGCTTGCTCAGATGGGCGCACCGGCACGGCTGCCATGCGCAGAGCCACCTCGCGCACAGCCGCCGCGTGCACAGCCGCCGGCGGCTGCGTCTGACGCAGGAGAGGTGAGCGTCTGATCGTCATGGAGATGCTGCTATCAAGAAGCCGAGCAAGTTTGGAACTGTATGTCCCGTGCAACGGTCGCCATCAAGGGTGCCGAGACAGAAAAGGCCGGAGAGGCTGTGTGTGTCGAATATCGCTGCCAACAGAAAGCGAGATTTATTGGCTGTCGCCGCTGCCGATGTCGACGGGTGTGACATGCCGCAGGAATGGCCGGTGCAGCGCTTTCAGCGCATGCTGGCCCAGCGGCAGCAGCCTGGAGCGCAGCGCGAGCGGCCGACTGCGCGGCTGGACCCGCTGCTGCAGCAATGGCAGCAGCAGGCGGCGCCAGCACCGCAGGCATGGCCTTCCTTCGGACACAACAGCTCTGGGCCCGTCCAGCAGCCTGCAGGGCCCGCGGCGGCAGCCGCTGCCGGCGGCGCGGCCTTGCATAGCGGCAGCCGGTCGATGCAGGACGTGCAGCTGGGTCGTCCTGGTGGCACACAGCGCAACAGCAGGGCGCCTGGAGGCAGCAGCATGTGGGGTGCCTTCAGCGACTGCGCCAGCGGCAGCAGCGGAGGCGGCCCTTCCGGCTGGCATGCCGACCCGCAGCAGCACCTGCCCAGCGGCTGGCCTGCGCCGGTGCAGCCGCAGGCAGCTGGTGCAATGCGCTACGCTGCTGCTGATACGGCGGCCTGCGGCAGCGGAACGGCGGCATCTGGTGGCTGGCGGCAGCAAGGTGCCGCAGCGGCGCATCAAGGCAATGCTGCCGCCGGCGGCCCTGCCGCGGGCCTCAAGACCCGGCCGCACACCGGCGCCTCAGCCAGCAGGCGGCCGGGCGGCGCCGATTGTGACGTGGCGCCGGTGGCAGGCGCTTGGGCGGCATGGCTGGCTGAGGAGGCGAGCGACGGTGACCCCGCCGAGAGTGGTCCACTTGATTCAGCTGTGGCGGCGGTTCAGAATGGGAAAGGCAGCGGCGGCGCGTGGGCGCATGCGGCAGGCGGCGCAGCGCAGCAGCAGCTGCACGACTCGCAGCTGGTGTTTGGGCTGTAGCTGAAGGTTCAAACTACTCATATGATTGTACTGAAGTGTGCTATATTGCGACAGGCTGCAGCCCGGTCGTAAGGTAATTGCGCACCACTGAGGTGAGCGCTGATGCGATTGTGCATGCGGGTAGTTTTGCAGGTTTGGCGGGTGGTCCGAAACAAATATTCAAACAGGTCTCCGGGACAGCCTGTGAAGGTGACTGAGCAGCATGATGCTAAAACCCTACCTGCCTGAACACACTCTCAAGACCTTGCATCAACTGACGAAACGAAAGCAGAGCAAAAGAATCTATGAAATGCACCCTGGCCGCTCGAACAGAACAACGGGTCCGCACCCCGGGTGTGCCTATTGTGCATCTTAAAACTGACCGAAGCAGCGACGCAAGCACTGTTGTGCATCTAAAAATTGACCGGAGCAGCGACGCGAGCAAACGTCTCAATGCAAACGACAGAATGCGCTGCAGCCGACTTGGCAGGTGTGTTGCACGCACCGCTCACCACCATTCGTTCAGCAAATCCTCGCTCACACATCCATTTGCTGCCGCTGCTCCTGCCGGAAGCCAGTGCCAGGACTCGCGCGCCGAAAGCCACTGACGCTGCCGGCACAAAGGATGCCATGGCCAAGCAGCCTCAGGGGATGCTGGACCGGGCGTGCTCCGTGCCGGCATTGCTGTTCACGGCCAGCCGCAGCGTCGGCAGCTGCGCGTCTGGTGGTGCTGGCGCCGGTAATCAAGAAGGGTGTGGCCACTGCCGCCGACTTCGCCGCTGCCGCCCCTGTAGTGGCTGCTCATGCCGCTGCCGCGCTGCCATGACGTCAGGGGCTGGCGGGCCGGGCGTGCTCCCTGCCGCTGTCGCCGTTCACGGCCAGCCGCAGCGCCGGCAGCTGCTCCTTGTCGCCGACCATCTCGTAGCTGCCGCCGCTGCCGCTCCTGTGGTGGCCGCCGCCGCCGCTGCCCGTCGCCAGCGGCACTAGGCGACCTAACTCTGGGCGCGCCGCCTGCAGCTTGCGCAGCTCCACCTCTATGCGCACCGGAGCCCACTGGGCTCTCCTGAACGGACCAGTAGGAGCAGAGTCATGCACGAGCCAACGAACTGCTGGCTCGCCCACTGGGCTCTCCTGCGTGGCGAATTGTCGGCGTAAAGTCTTGTTACAGCCAAGGAACTGTTTGAGGGCTGCAGTAGGGCTATTGGAGCGCGCAGCTCCGCCTCTATCCGCAGCGGTGCCCACTGCGCTCTCCTGCATGGTCGCAAAACACACAATGTAAGTACACGCCTTGTAGTGCTGAAGGGACATGGTTCCAGTCGCTAGCCACCTTCCCGCGTTGAGCAGCGGCCCCTCTGTTCGCACTGGCGCCCAACATGCTCTCTTACATGGCGGCGACGCAAGCGCAGTTTTGTTAGGAATTTCAAAGCTGCGGAGAGTAGTAAGCAGCCACCGCCAGAAGGGCCGCCTCGTGCCAGGCTCACCTGAACACCTCCAGCAGCGCGAAGCCGAGCACGGCGCCGTGCGACCGCCGCAGCGCGGGCACCAGCTTGTGCAGCCACGCCAATCGCAGCGCCGCATTGGAGCCCATGAGCCAGTAGTACAAGCCGTGCCCGAAAAAGTGGTGCTCCTTCAGCGCTGGCCGTGGCACGCCCGCACAAGAGCGTTCTCCTGCGCACCAGAATGCCACTGGTACAGGCTACGTAGACGAGTTGGAGCCCATGAGCCAGTAGTACAGGCCGTGCCCGAGGAAGTGGTGTACCCTTGAGCGGCGGCCGCGGCACGCCCGCGCACAGCCGCTCGACTGTGCATGACAACAACAGGAACTTGCATTTAGAGACAGGAACACAATCATGCAACCTGGTAGAAGCGGTGTGCTGCGAGGCTGGGTGAACCCGACAGAAAGGCAGGCTGTCTCAGCTCTTGCACCTCGACCTGACCGCAAGCAGTCTGCCGCCAACCTGCCTCTCGAGGCAACGAACGCGGTGCTCACCGCGGGTATTGGTGAACCAGCAGATCTCCCAATCGCGCTCCACGTCCCAGAAGAAGGAGTAGCTGCTGTTGAGTGCGCACGCCGCGATCCACAGTGGTCTGTAGAAGCCCACCCTGCAGCATGGAGCATGAGAGCTCAAAGTTGATCAAGACTGCATCGTGATGCAGACACACAGACATGACTGCTTCATCAGTCTGGCATAACGAGGTTGATTCAGGAATCAGCAGCTTCTGCTGGTGCCTTCGTGTGAGGCTTGGCCTCGACCGCTGCGCTGAGTGCATCAGCACCTCTGAGCTGTCAAAGCGCGTGTCGGCTTCACCACCGGTCAGCTCGCTAGGGAGGCAGTCCCACCTGTCACAGATTGGGCTGTCAACGTGAGCGTCATCCAAAATGCAGACGCCCTACGAGGGAGGCGCACCAGTCGGCCTGCGACACCGCCGCCTTGGCCGCAGACAGCGCGATGACGGGGAATGCTGTGGAGTACTTCAGCGCGTTCCACAGCTTCGCAAAGCAACATATGCACCGTCAGGAACTGCCACCCAAAAGGAATAGCGCCAAGTTATCGAACCACATTGCGTCATCCCTGCCGACAAGCCAACCGTCTGTCTGAGGAGACCTCAAACATGCAACGATAGCTGAACTGTGTCGACAATGCTCCGAAGCTGCAGCACGACTTGATAGGTCGATTGCGGTCCAGTGCCGGAAGGCAGCATTACAGTGTAAGGGATAGCACCTGCGGCGTGGCGCCAGTGTCCGCCCACACACGGATGCACTGGCAGAAGCGGAACGCGAAGGGCGCCGCCCACGCCGCCGGCACCAGCCAGGACGCCCCCGAGCACACCTGTATGACGACCAGAGCTCTGGCGAGGGTCAAGCTCTGCAGGCTGGTCATTGCACAGAGGTCGAGGTGGCACAGGGAATGTTGAATTCTCGGCACCATGTGAAAAGCTGCAGCTGGTGTCGTTTCAATGGTAAGTGACGGGTGACCGTCAACGCGCGCGCACGCATTTCCACAGCAATGACGTCAGAGCTGATTCCACACGGCAGCGCACACGGGGCTTGAGGAAGGCCTCTGACATCAATGAAAGTTGATGTCAGAATCCTGTGCTGCAGTCACATCCTGTGCTGCCCACGTCGATGCCTGATCTCGTGTCATCCGCATCATAGTTCGAATGCGAAGTTCCTTACGCACCCGCGGCGAGGGGTCCATGATGGGGCCCGTCAGCATGTGGCACAGCGCACGCTCGGTGTCAGAGATGGGCTTCGCCAGCGACGTCAGAAAATCCGCCAGCAGAAAGTCCGCCCAGGTGACTTCCCGAAAGGGAGTGAAGATGCGGGCGGCGGTGGCACTGAAGAACGCACGCGTGTCCTGTTGAGAGCAGGGGCACCCGGTGATCTCGTGGTCTTGCTGCTCGGACGGTTTTCATTCTGACACGGCCATGAAGTTAAGCGACAACACATCAGCCATGGCAGAGACAGCAAGGAGCAACGACTGTTCGTTCGAGACTGCTGGTCGCCAGCATGTTGCCCCATGAATTGAACGCCGGCTGTGCCGCCGCATGGTCCGCAGACTGCTTCGGGCGCATTACCCACCCTGTGGATGTCGGAGGGCAAGAACAGCAGCGCCGCCAGGGCGATGTACACGTGCATAGCGCACATTTGGTGAACATCCTAGCATGACAACTGATGACTTCCCCAGAGCAAGGTCGCACCCTGTGGACGACATTGAAGGGCAGGAACAGGAGCGCTGCCAGGGCTACGTAGACAGCGGGCGGCGCATAGGCGGCCCAGTGGTGCGCGCCCTGCCAGCACAGCCAGGCGAATGCCGCGGCGCTGCTCGCCACCAGGGCGCTCACCAGCGCCGCTATCTGCGGCCATGAACACAGAGACATGTGTCATGTTGGAGTTGAGAGTGCGAAGTTTCAATCCTGCCAGTGGCATGTGAACGCTGCCGCACTACTCGCCATCGCAGCACGCACTCAGGCCATGACTTGCGGCCAACAGACATGACACACCATTCAGCACGTACACCACAGCTGCTGCTTGCGGCAGTGCCACCACACAGCTCGCACAGAGACGCTGCCTTCGTAAGGATGCAGCGCAACAAAGGCAGTACCCTGCAGCAGTGGCTGCCCTGCGCCAGCTTGAGGCGAACCATTCATGGGACGTCTGTGCCCCTCGCTATGTTGTGACCGCCTCAATTGCGTTGCGGTGCTTGACACGTGAGAACATGCGACACGGTTGGTCCCAGGAATACAAGCGGATGTGCACGCTTTCTGCGCCCCACTCACGTGGTACAGTGCAGCGGAGGGCAGCAGCCGCTGCTGGTCGCGCGCCGAGAAGCAGACGTCATACTTTATGGACCGCGCCTCAAAGAGCGCCACTGCCGCCGCCCACGCCCACAGCATCGCCGCCACAGGAATCAGCGGCTGGTAGTACAGGTAGAACAGGCCGACGGACTCGCCGTCTAGGCGGCGCAATAGCAGCGCCGCCGCTGTGCTGGCTGCAGCGGCCCACCCCATCAGCAGCGGCCTCTGCGCAGGGTGTCAACAATTTCAACTTCTTTCCTTTCCAGGGGTCCCCCGCGCAAATGGGTGTGTTGAACCCGGCTTGGCAACATGCCTGATGGTGTGGACAGGGCCAGTTGCTCACTCGCTCCTGCAATTTGATGCCAGGGGCTCTTACTGTGCGAGGCAATTGCAATTTCATGTGCGAAGCACCTCCTATTCCCGGGATCCGAGCAGCGAATCCCCTTCACCTGCATGGAATGCACGGAACCGGCGGCGGCAGCGCGTGCGCCGCCGGCGGCTCCCTTGCTGGACGGCGGCATCTCCCCTTGTTGGCCCGCCTCCTCGTCGCTGTCGGCGTCCGACAGCCGCTTGTGTCCCCGAGGCGCACCTGCCGCGCCGCCGCTGACGCCAGCCGGCGCCGAGGTCATGAGGTCCTCCTGCGGCCGACACAGCTGCGCCTTTCAAGTCCATCGCGTTCTGTTGCCACTCGCGTGATTGGCGCCCTCGCATCAACGCCTCTTGCCCTTGCATCCGGGCAACACCGCAGGGACGCAGCTTGCACAGGCAGCTGGCACCAGTTATGAGGCTGCGCTCCTTTGAGCGCCGAGCCTCTCTTGTGTCCGAATGCGTACAAGCACTGATAGCATGCTCCAGATTAGTCGTCAGCACAAAAGTTCAACGAGGAAGGCGTGTGCCTGGAAGGAAGGGAGGCTGCCGCTGCCGTGCCGTGCGCGCACCGACGGTGAGCGGGGCGGCCCCTGCGCATCTGCGTGCACCGCCGTGTCCCACCTGCCAAGCAAGCACCATCAATGAATCCCGGCGTGAACGCAACGAGCCGAGGTGGGCATCGCCTCGCTTCCTGCGCAATGCACGTGTTGCGCGGCGCCGTTGCGCGGCAGGGTCATGCAACATTGCGTGGACAAGTGTGGAGGGTCGCGGCCTCCTTGTGCATTTAGTTTCAACTGGCACGCGAGTCCACAAGTATCGCGTGCCGTTGCGCGATGCCCTTGGGAGCAAGAGGCGTACCTGGTACTGAGGATCGTGGGCAGAGTTTCGTGCCTCATGCGCAGAGCGCCATCGCTGAGCTACGCGCCCTCGATGCAGGCCGAATCGTCAGCAGCGATCGTCCATAGGGCGTGCAGGTTGTTAAAATTCGTGAACAAAGCCTCCACTGGTGTGTCGTTGGACGTGATGATGTCTCCCTGGACGAGCTGGCAGAAACCCGAGCTGGCACGATCGCCGCCTGCAAGTTTGAAATTCAGCAAGTTGTTGCAAATGCTGTTCTCCCGTCCTAAATGTACAAGCTCTCTGACCTCTCGCGAGCAGGTTTTGTCCAATGCAATAAGTCATGTGCACCGACTTTGCCGCGACATGAGCATTTGCGCACTCGGCTGCCCGCCTGTGTACCCGTCGACTCTGTGCTGAGGCACCAGATCTGCGCATTCGGCTGCGCGTGGGGGCGGCGCCGGAGTTGTCCCCCCCGCCAGATTGCTGCACCTGCGGGAGTATGGCCGGAAGCTCGGAGGCATATGTGCAGGCACGACATGCACTACGCACGTCCGTCTATTTTCTCAGAATGAGCGGCTGTGCGCTGTGTTGCTGTATGTGTGTGTCAGAGCCCATTGCCCAACCACCGCAGCGGGCGCCGACAACTCGGCGATACATCGCGTTTCATCGCATCACGCGCATCCGTTTCATCGCATGATGCATTCTCTCTTGGGTCTTCTTCTGAAGCCATGAGCAGGATCGAATATGGCGTTCCATTTCAACATCCGTTCATGCGCGTACGCAGGAGGAGGCGCTCATTGCAATTGACCACCTGCAACACCTTTCCAAGAAGGCAAGTGGCGCAGGCTCTCTCTTGTTATCGGCTGTGTGCGAGCCGGAAGGACAATCTGGGCTGCGCAGCGGGCTGCGGTGCCATCACCGCTTCCCCTTCCGAGCAGCCTCCCGCGACATGCAAATTCTGTGATTTGTGTTGCTTCTCCAGCTGAAGGCATCACATCATCCTCACCCTCACCGTCACTCTGGTCTGCGGCATGCAGGATCCACCGCGCTGGCCTCTGGGGCAGATCAACCCGAAGCCGCTGAAGGCTTGCCGGGTGCGCCGCAGGCATCCCTGATTCGCGCCACATCATCAGCGGTACACGTGTGCCATGACGTTCCGTGGCGCTAACCTCAACGTAAAAACGACGCGCTTTCTGATCTGCGCATCTCGACTGTCGTCTCGCTGACAACGCCACTGGCAGGCGCCGTCAAAAGCCTGAGGCACCGATTTTCCGCGCCAGCCCGCGACTGGGCCAGGGCGGCGCCACTCACTCCATGTGCTCTTTTCGCAGGGCCTGTTTTTCGCAGGGCCTGTTTTTTCGCAGGGCCTGTTTTTTCGCAGCGCCTGTTTTCGCTGTTTTTTCCCTGTTTTCGCTGTTTTTTCGCAGCGCCTGTTTTTTCGCAGGGCCTGTTTTTCTACCACACGCAAAAGGTGGGGCTGGGCGTGGGCGTGAAATGGGGCCGGGGGTGGCTGGTGATGCGCACGGGCCTAGACCCGCCCGCCTGGTCGCCGCCGGTGTTTTACAAGGTGCTCGAAGGCTCCATCGGCTTCACGGCAGGTGAGACCAGGTTGTGGGATTTCATGACGTGCAGACCTACATGCATGTTTCGATTGAAAATGGAGGACAAAGACTGAGAATTCGAGCGAAGGCAGATTGGCCGGCCGCCAGAGCGCACTGCGGCGGCGGCATCCCGCGCTGCGCATGCGTCGACCGTAGCCCAATACGTCTGCATCGGTAGAAGAATATATTCATGATTCTTGCATTGATAGTCCGCACTGGATCCAGGCGCTGGCAGCTCCGCCACGCCCGTGGCGCTGAGCACTGACGAGGCAGTCGAGACATTCTGCAGCGGCAAGGCGGCTCATCATGACAGGATGATTCAACCGTCCTCTTATTTACCGCGCAGGCGCCGGCGGCTCTGCCACGCTCGTGGCGCTGGGCACCGACGAGGCGGTGGAGGCCTTCTGCAGCGGCAAGGCAGTCCTTGGCGAGGACTTCAGCCTCACGCTCATGGGCGAGGACGACAGCGCGGACTCCCAGAACGCGTTCGACAGGTGTGGTACCCCAATCTGTTTGCAGCAGCCTCTTCTTGACAGGCGCAGTGGCCGAGGCTGCTGACTGCAGCAGCCATCACGCCCTGCGGCCGCGGTCGCTCAATGAGGCGCAACACATTCCGCGACACGGCGACAGAGACTGGTCAGTGAGTTGAACCTCCAGATACCTGTTCATCATGAAGTGCTTGGTTCAGCATTAGCAACTCGAGCTCTCTATGCAGGTCCTGGAAGGAAAGTTGCGCCTGGACGATTGCCGACGGCCTCATGGTGGACGCCAGTCTCACAGGTGAGAGCCAGGATGCGCTGAACATGTACTCTGTGCCTCTGGTTGGGCTAGGAACTGACTGGCAAAGGCAGAAGCTGCCGTAGCTGCGTGTAGCATGCAATCGTTTGCCACCGCTGCCAAGTTGGTGCTCTTGCAAGGCAATTCATATTGGCGACTGCAGTGATGGCCGTCTTCTGCTCTTGCCAAACTGTGCTTGGCGTGCAGGTGGCCGCATTTTCGTAGACAGTCAACACAACAAGGAGCTGTATGGGTCTGCGGCGACGCCCACTACGGTGGGGCCAGCGCCGCATGAATGCTGCACACATGCCTCACCTGCAGGTGTGTCGCGGCTCCTGCACCACACTGCACACTTGCGTCCCTATCACAAGCAGATGGCCTAGATTCTCTGCAATATCTCGATGCGCAGATCCTGGTGACGGCGGAGACCAGCAAGCAGCCGCCAGGGTTTAAGGGCGTGTACCGGGAGCTCAACCGGATCATTGCAGATGCGGACTCGGACCCGCGCAAATTTACTGGCTTCGCCAAGCACTGGTCCCCCCAAAAGGCATGCACAGCCAGACGTTTCATTCGAATGACTGAATCGTGTGACTGTGACAAGCCACGCTGGGTCAAGGGCCTGCATTTCAGATCACAACCGCCGCCGCTGAAGCATCGCAGCATGTCTGTTTCTGGACTCGGGCAGTACACACCTCTGATGCAGTTGGTATTCTACACACACAGGTGCTGGGGCCGGCGGACTCGCTGGAAAACAACATGGCGACGGGCTCGGCGGCGCCCGGCACAGAAGAGAACCCGCTGCCGCAGCCCGAGGGCGGCAAGCACAAGTCGGGCGCCGGGCAGGCGGCGTCCACGGAGGAGAAGCAAGGCCTGCTGTCAGGACCCAGCCATGCGCACCTGGCGTGAAAAGACTCAGCTGCCTCTCGAGGCAACTGGTATGGCTCTGCCATGTGTTGCCGCTGGACAGGCGGCGTCCACAGAGTCTGATTGAAAAAGCAGGGCATGTTGCGGCCACGCGCATCAAGCTTGAAGTTTTGGGCTGTGTTGGCTCTGCCGCACGTTCTCGCCGCTCCAGTGGCGATGATCCGTGAAAGATGGTTTGGCCGGGGGCTGGCCAGCGGCGGCTGCTGAAATGACTCAGCTACCTACCAAGGCTGGGTACCCATTGGCCAATGCTTATTTTCCTGCTACGCAATCAGTCTCCACACGAATGATTGCACTTGGTCGTGACTCCCGTTCCTATCGCAGAAAGATGGGTCTGTACGAAGCATTGATAGAACATGGCGGTATTTTGCAAATTGTGAGCATTTGAAGGTACTCAATTTCAAGGATTTCACACATTCGGAGCCACGAGCTGTGAGAGCCGGATAAAACAGAAGCAACAAATTCAAACAGAGTGCAGCCGCTGCAACAGGTGCAAGGTTCCTGGCGGGTGCCAGCGCTGAGTTTCAATATGCAAACAGACCCACAGCCGCATTCACATTTAGCTAGAGACGGACACGATCCCATTGCAACTCCCTCCTGATTCACAGACAAGAGCGACCTCGATGCGCGAGCGCGGCTTCGGGACTTCGGTTCTCCAGTCGGACTGTCAAAGCCTGCCCATCTTGTCCTCTAAGCACGACACAGCCTCACCTCCTGCCAGATTCCGCGCCCTTGGTGAATCTGAGCATGTTCCTCTTCAGGTTTGCCGGATCCTGCGCCGCCGCCGCCATTGCCGTCGCCTCTGCCTTTGCGTGTCTCAGCGGCGCGGGCCGCAGCAGCGGCGCCGAATCTGGAGCGTCGCCGCCGGCTTGCCGCGCATTGTCCGCGCCGCCGCCGCGGTGTTCCGCCGCCGCCGCCGCCGCCGACATGGACAGCGTCCCCAGGTCGCGCATCGTCAGCTCGTTGGCGGCCTCGTTGGCGGAGCCCGTCGACTGCAGGTCGTCTTCACGCACTGGAGACTGCGCCCCTGCCGTCGCCGCCGCCGCTGCTTGGCTTTCGGCATCGACGTCCGCCACTGCCGACGCCGCCGTGGCGCCCACGCCCAAGCGTAGCTCGCCGCTGCTGCAGCCCCCGTGCCGCCGCTGCTGTTGCTGCTGCTGCCGCTGGCCGCCGCCGAAGGCACCAGTCCCAGCCTCGTCACTGGGGTTGAGGTTGCCGGCGCGGCTGCCAAGCTCCATCGGCGCCGACGACGGCTCTGCGACGCCTGAGCTGGGGCCGATGCCCCCGGCGCCAAAGACCGCGCGCAACTCCGGCAGCGCCGCCACCGCGGGCACGTAGCTGCCGGTGCTCGCAGCCGCCATGTTGCGCATCGGCAGCTCGTTGGCCGCCTCCGTGCCCGCCGCGTCCTGCATCCAGAGCCTTGAGTTCAGATAGGAGGTTCAGTGAGGGTGCAGTCCGAAGCCATCGCCTTCCAACACGGCTTTGCACCATTCCTTGCGCCTGCAGAGGTGTGAGCGCAGGTGCCCAGCGGCCCTGAGCTGCTGCCTGGAGCTTGCACGACTTTGTGCAAGCAATGTACAGCAGTCAACCAGGAGGCCAACAGGCCTTTCGAACATCGAGTGTTCAGACAGGGTGCAGCAGCCGTACGCACCGGGGTTGGTGGGGCTGCCTTCAGCGCCCGTATTCAACCCATAAACTGCAGGGCGTTCACAAAGGGCGCAGGAACATGCCAATGTTATGCTGTAATATTGTAGCATACCGGGTCGGTGGGGCTGGCAGCCAGCGCTGGCGTGAGCGTCGGTGTCGAGGGCATCGACTCGTCGCCCGCGCTGCTGGGCGCATACCGCGCCTCGTCGGATGTTTGGCTCGTCCGGCTCAGCCCCCCGCTGCATGCGCAACAGGGTAGCGCTCAGCGACAACTAAGACATGGGCAGGCTGGCAGGGATGGTGTAGCGGGGCAGTTCAAGGGGCCAGCTGAAGCAGCAACGCTAGCAAGCAACGGGCTGCAAGGCGTCGGCGCTGCTCTGGCAAGGTTGCCGGCGCTGGCATGGCACGCAGGTTCATACGACCACACTCTTCCTGGGGCACCACATGTGACCCCCCATCCGCCGCCCAGTCGCCGCCGCCGTCCGCATTGTCACCCAAGGCGCCGTCAAAGGAATGCAGTATTCTGTCCTACTGGTTCTCAGGTACTAGTTCCCACCTGTCGCCGTCGGCGCCGTCCGGCCCGTCGCCCCAGGCGTCGTCAAAGGACTGCAGCGTGCGGCGCGGCTTGCGCGGCAGCGCCGACTCCGTGGCGCGCCGCGGCCGCCCATTGTGCCCCAGCGGCAGGTGGTGGTGGTGCAGCCCCCCGCCGGCCGTCGGCGAGTGCTCCCGCGGCGTGCCGCCGCCTGCGCGCGGCGTGCTGGTGGCTGCACGCGGCAGCGGGCACATTGAGGACTCGGTTCGACTTTCGGAACGAAGAATCTTTGAGCTCATGCATCGTGAAGAGAACGATCCGGTCAAAATTCTGCGAGTGCCCGCGCGGCGTGCCGCCGCCGCCCGGTGTACTCGTGGCTGCACACAATGTTTGGGGTTCGCATCTTGCTTGGCAATAGGTTCAGACAGGAGGATGCCACCGCCACGCGTCACGACTGCCTCGTCAGGGTGCTGCTCAGCAGCGCCTGAACAGTCATGCCTGTGCCATCTGGCATCTAAACAACATGTACGGTCTCCAGCCACATGTGTCTCCGCGCACCTGACGACACTGTGTCAGTGGTCTGTGCGCGCCGCCGCGGCGGGGTGCCGGCCGAATCGAAGTTGACGGAGTCGGCCGTCAAGTCTGACACCTGCCGCGTGAGCGCCAATCGCTCGGACGCCTGTCGCTGCAGTGCCTGGTAGCCCCCGTTGGCCCGCGGCCCGTGCTGCAGGTATAAATGACATGTGGCATTCGTACCGCTGCGAGCTTGAGGCTGTGAGCGTGGATGCATCAGGACATGCATCCCCTGGGACTCGTCACTGGCTCATGGGCCGTGCTGCAGGTGCATGTGTATGCAACACATCAGAGGCATGCGATTCATCGCAAGGGCGAGCATGGGGAGAGATCAGAACGACTGCAGGGTTGGCCCAACCTGAGCTCAGAGGTGCAAGGCCTCACAAGCGATTGGTCGGAGGCCAAATGTGTCTGACTATCATGAACCATAATCATGTCGCACCTGAGAGCTGTTTGGCGAGCGGAAGGTCGGCGTGCGGCTGCCGGGAGTGCTGCCGCCCGAGTCCTGCCGCACGCTGTCCGGATAGCTGCCGTCGCTTCGCCCGCCTGGATGTGATCAATCGGCGTCAGGATGCCATGGCTGTGCCCATGTACACCTGTTGCACAAGCCGGGCGAGCGAGCCGGGACGCAATACGACGGTGGAAGGAAGCGGCCCGGAACGACGGCAAAACGGGCAGCTGCACCCCTGAAGGCTCGCGTGTCTGGTTGTCAACACTTCCAGCGGTTGCAGTCAAGACTGCCTCATGCAAGGCGTCATGCGGAGCTGGGAAGAGCTCCGTGAACTACTTGCCCGTTGAGGGTTCTTGTCATTTCATTTGCCCATAGAGGACTCAGGGGTTTTGAGGGACCCAGCGCACCGCGGTTCGAGCCGGCGGGCGGCTTGCGCCCATTGTGCAAGCTGGCGTTGCCGTTGGCCATGCCGGCCAGCGTCCCGCCGTGCACGCTGGCATTACGGCTGGGCGCCTCGCTGCCGCTGCTGCCACTGTCCTTACCCTTCACGCGCCATGTGTAGTCCATCTTCGGCGACGAGTTGTTGCCGTCCGCGTCGGGGTGCCCGCCATTGCGCTGCGGGCGACGGGTAAGCAATGTCAGGGGAGATTTGTCCAGGAAAAAGAAGCTATCAGGGGATTTCTCTCAAATGTTGTCAACTTCATTTCTGAAGAACGTTTGTTCTGCCGGTCAGCTTCGCAGGTGCCAGTTACCAGCGGTCTAGCCAGGCGCCTGCTGCTCCCCCCTGCTCTCCCCTCGCATGTGCATTTGAAAGGCTGCAGGCAGCCCCAAGGGACGTTGAGCCCCACAACAGCTCTTTCGCCTGCTGGCGGTGCATGCCGGACTGATACATTCTGAAGCAGAAGGGGGCCAGGGCCAAAGATTTTGCAGGATCGTGACCAGAACTTCAAGGCTCACCGCGCGCATGTGCTCGACCCACTGCGGCAGGTTCTTGACGCCCGCGTACAGGCTGTCCATAGCCCAGTTAACGCCGTTGATGATGATGTAAGTGCCTAGTCCCGCGACCACGCCGTAGGCGATGGAGTAGGTCAGCGGCATCACCGCGATTGTCAGGAAGGCCGGGATGGCCTGCACGCGCGGAGGGGAAGCAACATCACATTGAGGAATTGTAGGCAAGACCGTAACGGGAGATGGTTCCTGCATCCCAGCGTCCCTGCGATTGTCAAAAACGGGAACGCCGGGATGGCCTGCACGCGCAGAGGAACGGGAGGACACATCACGGCGGGAACCTGTGGGCCATGCCATGTCCAGGAGAAGCATCCATCGACTCGGGTAGGTGGCGTCGCCGCAATTGGAAGTAACCCCGTCTGGCCTACGCGCACATGTCATGGCAGCTCGGGACAACGCTGCGCCGGTGCGTGTTCTGCGGGACTCTGGCATGATGCACGGCACCTCTGGTCACAAGGCAGGCTTGCAGGCACCAAGCGTCGGTGCTGCACCGCCGGTCCCGCCAGCCAATGGAGGATACCTCGCACGGTGAACTGTGCCCCCTTTGAGCAACCAGCCAGCTTGATGCAAGGGCTTGGGCCATCCCCACCGATGGCTGGTCCGCTGGAAAAGCACTTCAACCATGAGTGGCATTGCAGGCTGCGCACCTGGCCGATGCGGTCCCAGGGGATTTTGGCAACGTTGGCCACCATCAGAGCGCCGACGATGAGCAACGCGCCGCCGACAGCGTACGGCGGGATGTTGGCTGCAGGGATAGCGAGCAAGACATTAGCCAATTGTCGACCCTTCTGGATGCTCGTCGAAGCAAGACTGGTGTGCTTGCGCCACCAAGGAGCACGCCGCCCACCGCGTGCGGCAGGATGTCGGCTGCTGCCAGGACGTCGGCACGAATGCTTGCACAGCAGACACACCCCAGAATTGGCCACACAAGCAAGCTGCAGCTTGCTTGACACAACAAGCAGTGGGGACTGGCGGTGCGGCGAGTGTCCAGTGGAACGAAAAGGCCAGGCAGAGGCTGCCAGCTGCTGGCAGAAAAACGTTGGCGGAGCCAGGCGTCTTATAAAGTTTTTAATATGCCTTGAGCTGCCCAGCGGGCTCACCCAGCACAGGCACTCGGCACACAGACACTGGCATGAGGAAGAAATGGATTGGCAGAAGGCTCACAGAGAACGGGCACGAAGAACAGGCTGACGAAAAAGTAGAAGGCGCAGGTGAGCGCCGTGAGGCCGGTGCGGCCGCCCTCCCGGATGCCCGCCGCCGACTCGATGTAGGTGGAGATGGGGGACGTGCCCATCAGGCTGCCGCACACCTGCGCGCAGACACCAATAGATGTCGACAAATAGCCAGGAACTGACAAACGATGTCGGTAAGCACAGATTGATGCGCCGCAGTTGTTGCCGTGGTGGTTTTCGGAGCGGTGTGAAACAGGCTTTTGTGGCAAACGAGGGACGCACCGTGGACAGGCCGTCCACCACGAATGCCGCCTGCTGCCGCGGGAACTGCTTCTGCTCGTTCACGAAGCCTGTGGCGCGGTGGGGTATAACGTAAAGGAAGGGTTCCAGTCCATCAAGCTGGGATTGAGTTGTTGGGCAACGACTTGAATTGCAGTCGTGAATCGGGGCTTGCGGGCTCTGCAGCAGGATGGCGGCCGAGGCTCAGGGCCGATGTTGACCATGTCTGGCAGACGGCAGGCGCGGTGGTTGGTGCCATTGTAGCTGAGCTTTCCAGCCACAAGTCCTGAGGTTCTTGAGTCAGGCAGAGCCGCACCCGGGATGAAGTTGTTCATGAAGTTGGCCATGCTGAAGAGCGTGCCGGTGGTGTCCAGAAAGTCCACGTACAGGAATGTCAGCATCGCCAGCCACAGCTGCGTTTGGACACGCATTGCCGGATCAGCATGTCGCCACCGATGTCCATGTGTGTGGAGGGGCGCGCAGCAGGTGGGCTGGATACAGCCACCCAGGCGGCAGCGCTCACTGCTTCCGCAGGTCCCGATGGACAAACAAGGCCTGCCACTTCATACCGTGTCAGGTGCCGCCTTGGTCCAATCTGAGCTAATTCAGGTCCATGCACTTCACAAGGTGACATGGTGGCGGGCGGGCGCATGGGGTTGAGATTTCGGGTTTGAAAGCTAGGGCATTGCTTACGTGGCCATTGGCGAATCCCTTGAAATCCAGCGCGAGGCCGGTGCGGCCGACGGACGGCGCGCGCACGATCTGCTTGAAGGTGTCCAGCCGCTGCTGGCCGCCCTTTATGGAGGACTCGGCGCCAAGGTAGCTGGCGGCGTGCCCCGGGATCCAGGCGATGACCGTCACGAACACGATGCCGATCATGATGGAGCCCTGCGCGGCGAGGCAGCCCACAATTGCAGCTACAGGAGGGTGAGTGAGGGATGCGAAGGTGCGAAGGGCTCGGCAGCTGCCGACGGCCACAGGCTGCACGAGCTGCATCGGTGCCGCCATTGGCGTCAGAGGTGCAATTGGCGTCAGAGGTGCACCCCAGGGGAAGCATGCGGTGGCAGCAATTGTGGCCGGGGCCTGCGGCAGCTGTGCAGCGGGCAAGGCGCATGCCGGAAGCTGGCAGCAGTGCTCGCTGCGTGTTCCGCTGCTGCTGCTTCCGGCGGCCCTACCTTGATGCGGCGCTGCATCATGATGGAGGTGATGCAGAAGCCGGCGATGCCGAGCCACATCGTGGCGCTCTCCATGCGTCCGTGCAGGCACTTGTACGTGGGCGCCCCGAACCCCAGGTTGGCGACCGCCGTGCCGTTGGTGGCGATTGTGCACACCGCATCTGGGTCCCGCACCACGTACGTCGGCGCCTGGTACTTTGCCGGGCAGCCGCCTGTCAGAAAGGCAAGCCCCGCAATTGAGCCGACGCCAGGCGTGGCCGCAAGCAGCCGGTTGGCACGTCCTGTGGAACATCGAGCAGGCGTGCTGGTGCCTCGCGGGGCAAGCGCCTGGGCAATCG
>JAABUK010002903.1_pt1 | contig 29949 bp, 30 predicted proteins | sample 5559141 | NCBI WGS metagenome assembly JAABUK01 (sample SAMN10711869, study PRJNA513367) | rock metagenome | isolation source: Antarctica rocks | place: Antarctica: Victoria Land, Pudding Butte nord | collected 2016-01-03
CCAGCCGGGGCGGCTCAGCCGCCCCCGACTCAGCGCCCCCCGGCTCAGCGGCCAAGATACACCTCGACCACCTTCGGGTCCTCGCTCACCCAGTCGATCGTCCCCTCGCTCAGCACGGAGCCCTCGTGCAGCACCGTCACCTTCACCCCAAGCGCCCGCACGAACGCCATGTCGTGCTCCACCACCACCACGCTGCGGGTGCGGTTGATCTCGCGCAGCAGGGTCGCCGTCTGCTCCGTCTCCGCGTCCGTCATGCCCGCGACCGGTTCGTCCACCAACAGCAGGCGCGGGTCCTGGGCCAGCAGCATGCCGATCTCCAGCCACTGCTTCTGCCCGTGGCTGAGGTCCGCGGCCCGGCGGTCGCAATGGTCCTGCAGGCGGACCGTCTCCAGGATGCCCTCGATCCGCTGGCGCTCGGCCGGCATGGTCCGGGCCCCGAGCGCGAACCAGGGCCGGCGATCGCCGCTGAGCGAGAGCAGCAGGTTGTCCCACACGGTATGCGGCTCGAACACGGTGGGCTTCTGGAACTTGCGCCCGATGCCCAAGGAGGCGATGGCCGGCTCGTCCAGCTTGGTCAGGTCGGTCTCCGCGCCATAGACGACGCGGCCGCCATCCGGCCGGGTCTTGCCGGTGATGACGTCCATCATGGTCGTCTTGCCGGCACCGTTGGGCCCGATCACCGCCCGCATCTCGCCGGGGGCCAGCACCAGCGAGAGGTTGTTGAGCGCGCGGAACCCGTCGAAGCTGACGCTGACGCCATCCAGGTAGAGCAGGGTGTCGGCAGCCGGCCCGATGATGGTCATGCCGCGCCCTGCTTCATGCCGGTCTCCTCGGCAACCACCGGCACCGGCGGCTCCACCGCCCGCCGCCGCCGCACCAGGCCCACCAGCCCGCGCGGCAGGAACAAGGTCACCCCGATGAACAGCCCGCCCAGCGCGAACAGCCAAAGCTCCGGCAACTGGCCGGTGAACACCGTCTTGGCCAAGTTCACCAGCACCGCGCCCAGGATCGCGCCATAGAGGGTGCCGCGGCCGCCGACGGCCACCCAGATGACCGCCTCGATCGAATTGGCCGGCGCGAACTCGCCGGGGTTGATGATGCCGACCTGCGGCACATAGAGCGCGCCCCCCAGCCCGGCCATGACCGCCGACAAGGTCCACACCACCAGCTTGTAGCTCTCCGGCCGGTAGCCCAGGAAGCGCGTGCGGCTTTCGGCGTCGCGGACCGCGACCAGCACCTTGCCGAACCGCGACCGCGTCAACCACGTCGCCAGCAGGAACATGGCGGACAGCAGCACCGCCGTGGCGAGCAGCAGGCCGCACCGCGTGGCGTCCGCGGCCAGGGGCGCGCCCAGGATTTCCTTGAAGTCGGTCAGCCCGTTATTGCCGCCGAAGCCCATGTCGTTGCGGAAGAACGCCAGCAACAGCGCATAGGTCAGCGCCTGGGTGATGATCGAGAGGTATACCCCCGTGACCCGGCTGCGGAACGCCAGCCAGCCGAACACGCCCGCCAGCACCGCCGGCACCAGCATGGCCATCAGCACCGCGACGCCGAACCGATCGAACCCCAGCCAGTACCAGGGCAGCTCCTTCCAGTTCAGGAACACCATGAAGTCCGGCAGCAGCGCATTGCCATACTGGCCGCGACCGGCGATCTGCCGCATCAGGTACATGCCCATCGCATAGCCGCCGAGCGCGAAAAACGCCGCATGGCCCAGGCTGAGGATGCCCGCGAACCCCCAAACCAGGTCCACCGCCAGGGCCAGGATGGCATAGCAAAGGTACTTGCCCGCCAGCGACACGGCGTAGGTCGGCACATGCAGGCCGCTGGACGGCGCCGTCCCCAGATTCAGCCCGGCCAGCAGCAGGGCGCCCCCAAGCACCAGCAGCAGGGTCAGCCGGGCGGCGTGGGTCACGCCTCCACCGCGCGTCCCTTGAGCGGGAACATGCCCCGCGGCCGCCGCTGGATGAACAGGATCAGCAGCACCAAGACCACGATCTTGCCCAGCACGGCGCCGGCCACCGGCTCCAGGAACTTGTTGACCACGCCGAGGGTCAGCGCGCCCAGCGCCGTGCCCCACAGATTGCCCACGCCCCCGAACACGACCACCATGAAGCTGTCGATGATGTAGCCCTGGCCCAGATTGGGGCTGACATTGTCGATCTGGCTCAGCGCCACCCCCGCCATGCCCGCCACGCCCGAGCCCAGCCCGAAGGTCAGCGCATCGATCCAGGGCGTGCGGATGCCCATGGCGGCCGCCATCCGCCGGTTCTGCGTCACCGCCCGCATCCGCAACCCCAGCGACGTGAAGCGCAGCACCGCCATCAGCGCGGCCAGCACGGCCACCGCGAATACGATGATCGCCACGCGGTTGTACGTCAGCGTCACCTGCCCCAGCTTGCCCGCGCCGCTCATCCAGGCCGGCGTGCCGACCTCGCGGTTCGTCGGCCCGAACAGGCTGCGCACGGCCTGCTGCAGCACCAGGGAAAGCCCGAACGTGGCCAGCAAGGTCTCCAGCGGCCGGCCATACAGGAACCGGATCAACCCCCGCTCGATCAGCACGCCGATCGCCCCCGAGACCAGGAATGCCAGCGGGATCGCGATGAACAGACTGGCCCCGAACAGGCCGGGCGCCCGGCTGCGGATCACCTCCTGCACCATGAAGGTCACGTAGGCGCCGATCATGACCATCTCGCCATGCGCCATGTTGATGACGCCCATCACCCCGAACGTGATGGCGAGCCCGGTAGCCGCCAGCAGCAGCACCGACCCCAGACTCAGTCCATAGAACGCGCCCTGCAGCAGGTTCCACAGCTGCAGCAGGCGGTCGATGCCAGTCACCGCGTCGTGGGCCGCCGCGGCCACCGCCGCCGGCTGGCCCGGCAGGGACGCGAGCATCGACCGCGCATCCAGGTCCCCCCGCGCGCGCAGCGTGGCGACGGCGGCAAGCTTCTCGGCCTCCGGCGCATCTGCCGTCGCCAGCAGCGCCGCCGCCCGGGCCTGCTGCATGGTCGCCCGCACGCCCGTGTCGCGCTCCTGGGCGATGGCGCGGTCCAGCGCCGGCAGCGCCGCCGCGTCGCGCGACTTGAACACGGCCGCCGCCGCCGTGGCGCGCACGGCCGCCTCGGGGGCGAACAGCCGCAGCCCGCCCATCGCCGCATCCACCGCCCGGCGCACGGCGTTGTTCACCCGCACCGGCCGCAGCCCGCCCGCCTCGGGCGCCGGCGCCCCGGTCGCGGCGTCAACCACGGCGCCGGTGGGTTGCTTGATGAACAGCAAGCCGCCGGGCTGGACCAGCAGCCGCCCGGCCTGCAGCGCGTCCAGCACCGGCGCGGCGCGCGGGTCGCCGGAGACAGCCAGCGCCTCCACGCCCCGGCGGATGTCGTCGAACGAGGAGGACGCCATCGGCGCCAGGTTGGGCTGGGCATAGGCAGCCCCGGCGCCCAGCAGCAGGACCAGGAACAACAGCCGGATCATCTAGAGATACTTGCCGCGTTCGAGGATTTCGAGCGTGTATTGGCGATAGGTCATGCCCACCGCCTCGGCCCGCGCCAGCCGAGCCAGCGCGATCTCCCGCGGCGGGGTCTTCCACGCGCGGCGATGGGCCCGCTTCCAGCAGAATAGCCGCCAGGATTGGCCGGCGTCCGCCGGCGGGTAGAGCGGCGGCGGGTCGAGCGGCGGCCCGCCATTATGGCCGAGCCCCGGCAAGGGCTGCGTCTTCTCCTGGGTCACGCCCACCTCTTGCATCGGCGGCGGCCCTCGAGGATCCCGGAGGGCCGTCCGCCCTAACCTAGCCGCCGCCGCACTTGCCGGTCTTGACGTTGAAGTTGCCGCACGACATCGGCGCCCGCCAATCCGCGATCAGGTCGCGCGACCCCTCCAGATACGGCGACCACTCCTGGGCCACGATCGTGCCCGGCGTGGTGGACACGATGTTGAACTGCCCGTTCGCCTGGATTTCGCCGATCAGCACGGGCTTGGTGATGTGGTGATTCGGCATCATGGCCGACAGCCCGCCCGACAGGTTCGGCACGCTCACGCCGATCATCGCGTCGATCACCTTGGTGGGTTCGAAGCTGCCCGCCTTCTCGACCGCCTTCACCCACATGGCGAAGCCGATCACGTGCGCCTCCATCGGGTCGTTCGTCACCCGCTTGGCGTTTTTGGTATAGCCCTGCCATTTCTGGATGAACGCCTTGTTGTCGGCGTTCTCCACGCTCATGAAGTAGTTCCAGGCGGCCAGATGACCCAGCAGCGGCTTGGTGTCGATGCCGGCCAGCTCCTCTTCGCCCACGCTGAACGCCACCACGGGTATGTCGGTCGCCTTGATCCCCTGGTTGCCCAGCTCCTTGTAGAACGGCACGTTGGCGTCGCCATTGATGGTGCTCACCACGGCCGTCTTCTTGCCGGCCGATCCGAACTTCTTGATGTCGGCCACGATGGTCTGCCAGTCGCTATGCCCGAACGGCGTGTAGTTGATCAGGATGTCTTCCTGTTTCACGCCCTTGGACTTCAGATAGGCTTCCAGGATTTTGTTGGTGGTGCGCGGATACACATAATCGGTGCCCGCCAGCACCCAACGCTGCACCTTCTCCTCGGCCATCAGGTAGTCCACCGCCGGAACCGCCTGCTGGTTCGGCGCGGCCCCCGTGTAGAACACGTTCTTGCTGCTTTCCTCGCCCTCGTACTGGACGGGGTAGAACAGGATGCTGTTCGTCTCCTCGAACACCGGCAGCACGGACTTCCGGGACACGCTGGTCCAGCAGCCGAACACCGCCGCCACTTTCTGCACCGTGATCAGTTCGCGCGCCTTTTCGGCGAACAGCGGCCAGTTGCTGGCCGGGTCGACCACCACCGCCTCGAGCTTGCGGCCAAGGACGCCGCCGTTCTTGTTCTGCTCGTCGATCAGCATCAGCATGACGTCCTTCAGCGTCGTCTCGCTGATGGCCATCGTGCCCGACAGGCTATGCAGGATGCCGATCTTGACCGGGTTGGTCGATTGGGCCTGCGCGGGCGGCCCCGCCAGCACGCAGGCCGCCGCCAATGCCACAAGGCCTGCGCCGCGCAGCCAATTTGCAACGGTTGTCATTCTCGCTCCCCCAAAGGTGCCGCCGCGGCGGCTGGGTGAGGCGGGCTGCAATAGGCGTGCCAGCGACCCAAAGGCCCTTCACGGCTGCGTGTTCGTAACGCATGCCGCTTTCTGCACCCACGGCTGCCCTCGTTTTGAGCACGCTAGGCGCGGAGCGCGGCTTGAGCCGCTAGGCGCGCAGCGCGGCTTGAGCACGCTAGGCGCGCAGCGCGGCCCGGAGCCGGCCAGCGATCCCAAGCGGGTGCCATTGCGGCGCCACGCTGAGCCAGTGCAGCCAACGCTGGGCGTTGGACAGGCTCAGCTTGTAACGGTCGGCCCCGGCCAGGAAGTCGTACACCCCCGCGCCCGCCCGGCGATAGGCCTCGATAGCGAGATAATGGCACGTCAGCCCCGGCTTCTGGTGCGGCCCGGCGGCGCTGTAGTTGAACCCGCTCTGGTAGGCGGACACTTGGCCAGCATGGTTGAAATTGAGCAGGTACCCCACCAGCGTCGGCCCGGCGGTGATCCGCAGCAGGTCCACCTCCCCGCCCGGCACCCCGCGGGCGATCAAGGCATGGTGAAACCGGCGCACCGCCGGGGTCGCGAACGCGCCGGGCTTGCCGCGCGCCTCCCAGGTGATCTCGTGCAGCATGATCAGCTTGTTCAGGTAATCCAGCGCCGTCTCCACCGTGTCGGCCCGGTGCAGGACGAGCTTGCCCTTCGCCTCGTAGGTGCGGTTGGACCGCCGGAGCTGGTGGCGGGTGTTGCGGCTCAGCCCCTCGATGAACGCCAGGTCTGGCGGGACCGCACCGAAATCGACGTAGGGCGCAATGCGCGTGAGGTCGTGCATGAGGACCCCGCCGGTCGACTGCGCCGCGGCCGCGCAAGCCGGGCTGACGCCCGACAGCACCAGCTTGCGCGAGCGCCCCCGCGCGCCACCGATCGGCGCGTGCATCGCGTCTTGGAACAGGCGCGCCAGCAACACCCCATGGCCATGCCCCGCTTCGGTCAGCAAGGGGCCGTTATGCTCGGTGAAGATGGAGTCCAGCACCGGGTCGTCGCTCTCGTGCAGATAGAGCGCATCACCCTTCAGCAGACTCACCCGGCGGTTGAACAGGGCGAGGGCCACGAGCGTCGCGTCCTCGAACACCTCCAGCAGCACGGGGTTGGGAAATCGTTCGGCGGCGAGGCAGCCGACCCAGGTCCAGTCTTGAAAGAACGACGCCCGTGCCACCGCGCCGAATGCGCGCCAGCGTGCCTCCAAGGCGGCGAGGCCGCCGGCATCCAGCCGGGGACGGGACAGCGTGGTTCTAAGCATCCTCCAATCCCTTACTCCTGATCCGCCTCGGCTGCACTTCCCCCTGAGACATTTCCCTATTATGCGAAGTCCGCAGGGTCACCGCCCGGTGCCGGGAGGCGTTTTGCTCAACACAATCGCCGACCTGCTGCTCCCGCCGGCCAGCCTGTCCCTGATTGCATTCGCCTGCTTCCTGGCCGGAGGGCGCTGGCGCAGACCAGGCCTGGCCGCGCTTGTCCTGCTGCTCCTGCTCGGCATGCCGGCCACGCCCACCCTCCTCATGGCGGCGCTGGCCGCGCCGGCGACAATGCCGCCGGCCGAGCCGCCGGAGGCGATCGTCATCCTCTCGGCCGAGGCGGCCCGAGCACCGGATGGGGCCACTCTCGATCCGGGGCTGCTGTCGCTCGAACGGCTCCGGGCCGGCGCCGCCCTACACCGGCGCACCGACCTGCCGATCCTGGTGGCGGGCGGGGCGTTCGTGAACAGCTCGACGTCGCTCGCGGCCATGATGGCGCAGAGTCTGGAGCAGGATTTCAGGGTTCCGGTCCGTTGGCGCGAGACCGCCTCCCGCGACACCTGGGAAAACGCCCAATTCAGCACGGCGATCCTGCGGCAGGCAGGGATCGGCCGGGTCTATCTTGTGACCCACGCCTGGCACATGCGGCGCGCCCTCTTGGCCTTCAGGCGGTTTGGGCTTGAGGCCACGCCAGCTCCCGTCCGCCCCGACATCCCGCCCGACCTGTCGGTCGGCGACTTCATTCCCCGCGCGTCGGGCTGGCAGGACAGCTTCTACGCCATGCACGAAGCGGTCGGCTGGGCCTACTACAAGGTATGGCGGTGATCCGCACGGCAACAGGCCTCCGCATCGAGGTCGCGACCAGGCTAGACGCCCTCGGTCCAGAATGGACCCCGCTCTTTGCGGCGGGCCCCGGCCTGAACGCGCGCCGCGACTGGTTCGCCGTGAGCGCGGAGGCCGCCGTGGCCGCGCCGGCAACGCCCCGCTACGTGCTGATGGACGATGCGGACGGACCGGCGGCCGTGGTGCCGATGCTCGCCGGCCCCGGGCGGCACTGGCGGTCGCTGACCACGCCCTATACCTGCCTGTTCCAGCCCCTTATCCGGCCGGGCGCGTCACCTGAGTTGCTCCGGCAGATCGGGCGGGGCTTCGGCAGGCTTTGCCGCAACTGGCCCGTCACCGTCCTGGAGGCCCTGGCTCTGGACTGGCCCGGCATGGACCCGTTCCTGGCCGGACTGCGGGATGCCGGGCTGGCGGCGCGCCAGTTCGCGCATTTCGGGAACTGGTTTCTCGAGGTGCCGGGTTGGTCCTGGCCGCAATACCTGCAGACCCGGCCGGGGCCGTTGCGGGAGACGATCCGCCGCAAGACCAAGCTGGTGGGGCGCGAGCCGGGGTTGCGGCTGGAGATCGCGCAGACCCCGGCCGCGCTGGGCCCGGCGCTGGCCGCCTACGAAGCGGTTTACGCCCGCAGCTGGAAGCAGCCGGAGCCCTTTCCCGACTTCAACCAGGCACTCGTGGAGCGGTTTGCCTCGTCCGGGGTGTTGCGCATGGGCCTGATGTGGGCCGGCGAGCAGCCGATCGCGGCGCAGTACTGGGCGGTGCTGGACGGCAGCGCCACCGTCTTGAAGCTCGCCCACGACGACCGCTTCAAGGCGATTTCACCGGGGACCGTGCTGACCGCACACATGGTCCGGAGCTTGCTCGAGCAAGATACCGTCAGAGAGCTGGACTTCGGCCGCGGCGACGACCCCTATAAGCGCGGCTGGGCCGAGCACCGCCGGAGCAGGATCGGCCTTCTTCTTGCATCGCCGTGGTCCGTCGCCGGGCTGGCGTCTTTGCTGAGGCATGATGCGGGCGTGGCATTGCGGCGCCTGAAGAGGTGACCGCGGCAGGCTGCAACCTTAGGGCATGATCAGGGTTCGATGAGACGCAGAGCGTACATCATGAAATGTTGGTAAGGGTCTGTTTACCTCGCGGGTGTATCACTACCTGGTGCGCGGCTCGGTCCGGTATGGAGTGCAATGTGAGCGTTTACACCATTACCGGCGGCGCGGGCTTCATCGGGTCGCACCTTGCCGACGCGATCCTGGCCGCTGGTCATCACGTACGCATCCTCGACGATTTCTCGACGGGGCGCATGGAGAACCTCGATCCGCGCTGCGAGGTCATGCGAGGGGACGTGTGCGATCCTCGCGTGGTGCGGCGTGCGTTGCTTGGAGCGTCGGGATGCTTCCATTTGGCGGCGATCGCTTCGGTGGTACGGGCCAATGAGGATTGGCTGGGCACGCACCGGGTCAACCTAGGCGGGACGATCACCGTGCTCGACGTCGCCCGCGCGCTGGGCGGCCTTCCGGTCGTGTATGCGTCGTCCGCGGCCGTCTACGGACGTCTGGATGGCGTGGCCGAGGAGGGCTCGCCTTGCGCCCCGCTCACCGCCTATGGGGCCGACAAACGTGGTTCGGAATTGCACGCGGCTGCCGGCACCCTGGTCCATGGTGTGCCGACGCTCGGGTTCCGCTTCTTCAACGTATACGGCCCGCGGCAGGATCCCGATTCGCCCTACAGCGGTGTGATCTCGATCTTCGCCAAGGCGATCGCCGCCCGTCAGCCAGTGTTCGTGCACGGGGATGGCCAGCAGACGCGGGACCTGATCTTCGTGGCCGATGTGGTCGGCCATCTTGTGGCCGGGATGCACCACATCACCGAAGGCAAGGATCATGCGGACAGCCGCTCCGGGCTGGCCTTGAATGCCTGCACGGGGCGCGAAACCTCGGTGATGGACATGGCGACGACGCTCGGCGCCCTGCTGGGATACCCGGCTCAGATCCGCCACGGCCCCGCTCGCAGCGGCGACATCAGGCGGTCGTTGGGCAATCCCGCTCTGGCCACGTCCGTGCTGGGTGTAAGCGCCGGCACCACGATCAGGGACGGTTTGACCGTGACGCTGGAGGGATTGCGGGGGCGCGCCTCGTTGCTGCACGCATGACCCGCGAGCTTTACCAAGCAGGCCCAGCGATGTTATTGGCACTGCGTTGAAGGCGTGTAGCTCAGTGGCAGAGCGCTGCCATTACATGGCAGAGGTCGGGGGTTCGACTCCTTCCGCGCCTACCATGTTGTCGTGTATGCTCGTTCGGGCGCCGATAGGGGCGTTGGCGATACCGAGAGGGATAAGATGATCAGCCGCACAGTTCGGCCCTGGCTTCTTGCTGCGGCCCTCATCGGACCGGTCGCCGGATGCGGCCTGTTCCGCAACTCCGGGGCCACCCCGCCGGCCGAACCCGTAGCGGCCAACCTGCCCTACATCATCGGGGCCGGCGACAGCTTGAGCATTTTCGTGTTTCGCAACCCGGAGTTGAGTTCAGGCGGCCTGACCGTTCGCCCTGACGGACGCATTTCGATGCCGCTGATCCCCGATATCATTGCCTCCAACAAGACCCCGACCGAGCTTGCCAAGGATGTCGAGGGGCGCCTCAAGGAATTCGTCAAGGAACCGAATGTATCGGTCATTGTCAGCGGCTTCGTCGGGCCACAAAGCCGGCAGGTTCGCGTCATCGGCGAAGCAAGCGAGCCGCTCTCCATCCCATACCGCGATCAGATGACGGTGCTCGACGTCATGATCCAGACCAAGGGCCTCACTCGGTACGCCGCCGGCAACAGTGCCGTTATCATCCGCAGCTACAATGGGGTGAGGCAAACCCTGCGCGTCCGTCTGAGCGATCTCATCAAGGACGGCGATATCGACCAAAATGTTGCCATGGCGCCAGGCGATACCTTGATTATTCCACAAAGCTTCTTCTAGGAGCCAACACGATGCACGGCTTGCAGACTCTGGTCCGCAAACAGCTGGCTGCCGCCTGGCGTTATCGCTGGCCGGCGATCCTGTTCTCGTGGCTGGTCTGCGCGGGCGGTTGGGCGGCGGTATTCATGATCCCCAACCAATACGAATCCAGTGCCCGCATGTATGTCGATGCCGACGCCATCCTGACGCCACTGCTGCGCGGGATTACCGTCGATACGGCGCTGACCTCGCAGGTCGACCTGCTGCAGCGCACCTTGCTGAGCCGGCCAAACTTGGAGCGGCTGGTGTCCAGGACCGATCTGGAGCTTGAGCTGCAAGGTACTTCGGATCGTCAGGCAATGGTCGAGAGGCTGAGCAACGAAATCCGTATTTTTCCGCAGACACGCAACCTGTTCACCATTACCTATCGGAACAAGTCGCCCAAGCTTGCCTATGACGTCGTCCAGAATATGCTTGCTACCTTCGTGGAGAGCAAAGCCGGCAACAACCGCAACGACCTCGACAATGCCAGCCGGTTCCTGCAGGAGCAGCTCAACTCGTACGAGCGGCAGCTTCGCGATGCGGAGCGGCGGCGGGCCGAGTTCCGGGCGAAGTATGTGGACCTCCTCCCGGCTGAAGGTGGTGGCAGCCGCATCGACGGTGCGAGCGGCCTTGTGAAGCAATTGCAGGGCCAGCTGCAGGATGCGGAGGCACGCCGGGCTTCGCTGTCGAAGGAGCTTGCGGCCACTCCCCCGATGCTGGTCACCGAGAGCGAGGGCTCCGCTGCCGGCGGCGGGGTGAGCCGGCTGCAAGCGGCAGAACGGACCCTGCAGGAGTTGCGGCTGCGTCTCACCGAGACCCATCCGGACGTGATCGCACAACGTCAGCTGGTGAACGCGATCCGCACAGGCGCAATCGGACCCGCAGAGTCGTCCGGCCCGCGTGCCGTCGCGCCGCGGAGCAGGTCGGTCCCCAATCCCGTCTATGAGCAGATGAAGGTTCGGCTGGTCGAGAACGACTCGAGCATCGCGTCACTACAGCGCCAGATCGCCGACGCCAGCCAGGAGCGAGATCGGCTGAACGAGATCGCTCGCAGCGCACCGGGCCTGCAAGCCGAGTCGATCAACCTCAACCGCGACTACGAAGTGCTGCGAAAGAACTACGACGAACTCGTCACCCGGCGGGAGTCCATGCGGATTTCGAGTGCCGCCGAGACCAGCGCCGACAAGGTGAAGGTGCAGATCATCGACCCTCCCCAAATCCCACTGACGCCGGTCGCGCCAAAGCGGCTGCTGCTGATCACGGGCGTATTTGCCGCCGGCTTGGGCGCCGGCGCAGCACTCGCCCTGCTCCTGGTCCAGTTGGACCAGTCGTTCCACTCGACGGATGATTTGCGGGATCTCGGCTTCCCGGTGGTCGGCGGCGTGTCCCTGCTGGCCGTCTCGGTCCCGTTCGCTCGCCGCCTGTTCTCGGTGGGCAGCTTCGCCCTTGCTGTGGCCGTGCCTGGACTGATCTATGGCGGCCTCGTGCTTCGCCTGCTCCGTGGCAGTGGCGCGGCCTGAGCAAGCTGCCATACAGCCGCTCTTGGGATGGTCAGCAGAACCGTAGTCGCTGGCCGATTCCAAGCCGCTTGGCCTTCGCCAGCATGGCGTGACCCAAAGCAATGTCGGACAGGGAGAGGCCTCGGTGCCAGAACAGGATCGTCTCCGCCTCGCTCTCCCGCCCCGGCCGTAGCCCGGCGACCACCTGCCCCATCTCTGCATGCAGCGTTTGTTCGGAAAGCTTGCCCGACTCCACATGGGCCCGCAGGCTGCCCCACTTGCCGCCCTTGCACTGGCCCCAATCGTCGACGACCAGCTTGGCCATGATGTCGGTCAGGCTAAGTTCCACCGCGCTCATGGTGCCGTAGGGCACCACGAGCGCGCCGGGCTTGATCCACGCCGTGTGGAGCAGGGGTTCGGGCGCCGGCAGCCGTGACGCCTCCACGACGATGTCGGCTCCCTCGACGCAGGACTGCCAGTCGGCCGTGGCCGTGACGGTCTTGCCCAGATCCAGTGACAGCCGGACAGCAAAGCCGTCCCGGCTTTTCGGCCGGCGGGAGTGGACGCGGATCTCGTCGAAGTGGAACAAGCTGTCCAGTAGCCGCACGTTCCAGTAGGCGGAGCCCCTGGCGCCGATATGGCCCAACACCCTGCTGCTCTTCCGGGCAAGATATTTGGCCCCGACCGCAGTGACCGCTCCTGTCCGCATGTCGGTGATCCCCGACGCGTCCAGGATGGCCTTCGGAGCACCCATGCGTGGGTCCATGAGCAGCAGCGTCGCCAGTTCTGAAGGATAGCCCAGCAGATAATTGTCGACGAAGTCGCCCACCACCTTCACGCCGGCGCTATCGACCTCGCCGCCGATTGCGCCGCGCAGTACATTGAAGTGTCCGCGTGCGACGCCGGGCTCGAGGTGCATACGCGGCTCGATCACCGTCTCGCCCCGCCCCTGCGCCGCGAGCGAGCCCTCAATCGCGGCGATGATCTCCGCGTTTTCCATGTGCAGGTCTTCGATGTCGAACCGGTTCAGGAAGTCGATATAAACAGGCGGCATGACGGTCATAGGCGGCACCTCAAGGTTGGAAGAACGGGCGCAAATTGCCCCGGATCCGTTCCAGCACGGTGCCGGCCGGCGGGATGGGCTGGAACGCCTGCCCGGTGATCATCTCGAACGCCCGGATATAGACCCGGGCCGTATCCAGCACCAAGGCGGGCGGGATTTCCGGGATGAGGTCCTTGTAGGGATCGCACCGGGCTGCCACCCAGTTGCGGACGAAGTCCTTGTCGAAGCTCTCCGGCCGCTCGCCCCGGGCAAACCGCGCCTCGTAGCTGCCCGCCAGCCAGTACCGGCTGCTGTCCGGCGTATGGACCTCGTCGGCCAGCACGATGCGGCCGTCCGCGTCCGTGCCGAACTCATACTTCGTGTCGGCCAGGATTAGGCCACGCGCCGCCATCATCGCCTGCCCGCGCGCGAACAGCGCCAACGCGTACTCGCAAACCGCGCCCCACTGCGCCCGGCTCAGCAGCTCGCGCCCGACGATCTCCGCCTCGGTCAGCGGCTCATCATGCGCGCCGTCGAAGGCCTTGCTGGTCGGCGTGATCACCGGCGCGGGCAGCCGCTCATTGTCCCGCATGCCGTCTGGGAACCGCAACCCGTACATCTCCCGCCGTCCCGCCCGGTATTGCGTGAGGATCGACGTGCTCGTCGTCCCGGCCAGGTAGCCGCGCACCACCAATTCCACGGGCAGGATATCCAGCCGCTGACCGATCACCACGTTCGGGTCGGGATAGGCCTGCGCCCAATTGGGGCAAAGATCCGCCGTCGCCTCGAACCAAAACCGGGCCGTCTGGGTCAGCACCTGCCCCTTGAACGGGATCGCCGCCAAGATGCGGTCGAAGGCGCTCAGCCGGTCGGTCGCGATCACGATCCGGCGCCCATCCGCCAGATCGTAGTTGTCCCGCACCTTGCCGCGATAGTGCCGGGGCAGTTCCGGGATTGTCGCGTCGGCCAGCACCGGCGCGGCGAACAGGGCGTCGTCCATGCCCGTCTCCTACAGCAACAGGCCGGGCATGCCAGCCGCCTCGGCCTGATGCGCCCGGCACGCCATCACGGCATAGGCCTCGCGCGGCAGCGGCGGCACGAAGCCGTCCAGCGCCAAAGGCTCGAGCACGCCCCTCTCCCGCAATCCCAGGAGCGCCGACCGTAACCGCCCGATCACGGCCGGGTCGGTCCCGCTGCTCGCCACCAGCAGCGGGGTCGGCATCGGCTCCGTCCGATCGATCACGCGAACTCGCGCCGCGAGTGCCGGCGCGTAACGGCGCAGCAGGGCGTGCGCGTAGCTATCCACCGGGCCGATGTCGGCCCGCCCCTCGGCCACCGCCTCGATGACCCGGCGCGGCGTGGTCAACGGGCCGACCTCCGCCCCAAACCGTGGGCCGTCCTGCGCGCGCACGTGGTGGCGCAGCGCATTGAAGCCCGATTGGCTGTCCCGCAAGGTGAACGCCACCCGCCCGCCGGCGAGGTCGGCCAGGCTGCGCGCCGCGCTATCCGCCGCGACCACTAGATCGGACCAATACAGCGGCTGCCCCGTCCCCGCCGGCACCGGCGCCGCCACGGGCACCACGTCCGCCACCCCCCGCGCCCAGGGCCAGCCGCACATGAAGGCGCATGCGAGGTCCGGCCGCGCCCACAGTTCCGCGACCGGTCGCGGAAAGGCATGCGGAATGATCTCCAAGGCCACCCCGGACAACGCCGAGACCCGGCGGAACAGCGCCGACCACGCCTCGGCCGCCTCCGGCGTCACCGCATACATGCGGGCATTGGCGATCCCAGGGCCGGTCACGACCGAGCGGCTTCGTCCCAATACGCGTTGGTCCAGAACCGTCCCTCGCCGTGCGCCGCATCCAACCCGGCCGCCGCCTCCCCGGCATAGGCCACCAGCGCCGCCATCCCGGCCGGGGAGAGGCGCCCCCGGTCCTCGATGCCGTTCTTCAATCCAATGATCGCCGCCGCTAGCACCTCGGGCTTCAACCGGGGGAACAACGCCTTCTGGATCGCCGCCGCACTCGCGGCCGGGTCGGCCAGCACTTGCGCCGAAGCCGCCTGCAGCGCTTTCAAGGCCGCCACCACCAGCGCCCGCTTGGCCACCGGCGTCTTCACCGCCAGCACCAGCGAGGGCACGCCCTTGAGCGCCGGGAACTCGTCGCCCATGCGGATCAGCACATGGCCGGTGCGGGCGTCTTCGGCCAGCAGCCCCTCGGGCGGCGAGAGCACGAAGGCGTCGATGCGTCCCGCTTCCAGCGCCGCCTGGATCGCCGGCGGCGGCCCCGCCATCGCCACCTGCACGCCGGTCCGCGGATCGAGCCCGGCCTGCCGCGCCAGCCACCGCGCCGCCCGGTCCTGCGTGCCGCCGATGGCGCTCACCCCCACGACCGCGCCCTTCAAGGCCGCCAGCCGCTTCGGCAGCGGATCGTCGGCCGGCGAAAGCCCGGTCCGCTCCAGCAGCTTGCTCGACACCACCAGCTCGAGCGACACCTTCGACATCAGCGAGGCGACAAGCTGGAACGGCTGCCCGCGCACGATGGCGTTCAGCAAGGTCTCGCTGCCGACGGCGGCCAGGTCGATGTCGCCGCTGTCGAGCGCTGCCAGCGCGGCCGGGTCGCCGCCCGGGATGGCGGCCCATTCCAGCGCCAGCCCGGAAGCCCCAAACGTATCGAGCGCCCGGGCCGCCATCACCGGCAGGAAGCTCACCGCCGGCGTGGCCTGGCCAATGCGCACGGCCGGGCGCGGCGCCTGCCCGGGCAGCGCCGCCAAAGCGGCCAGCAGCGTGGCACGGCGGGTGATCGGCATTGGCCCTCCTTCAAACATCGCGCTGCGCCCCGGGCAGCGGCGGCCGCCAGCGCAGCAGCCGTCGCTCAATCGCGCTTGCCGCCGCGCCCGCGGCGACCACAAAGCCCAGCAACAGCACGATCCCGGCAAAGACGCCAGCGGGATCGTAGGTGGCCGATGCCTGGTTGATGAACAGGCCGAGCCCCCGCACCGAGGAGGTGAACTCCCCCGCGATAACCCCGATCACGCTGTACGGGATCGCCATCCGCATCCCCAGCAGCACGGCCGGCGCCGCCGCGGGCAGGTACACGTGGCGCGAAAGCTGGCGCTCGCTGGCGCCCATCACCCGGGCCAGGTTCACCAGCTCCTGGTCCACCCCGCGCACCCCGGCATAGACACTGTAGAGCACGAGGAAGAACACCATCGTGCCCGCGAGTGCCACCTTCGACCAGATGGCGATGCCGAACCAGACAATGAACAACGGCGCCAGCGCGATCTTGGGAATGCCGTAGAACGCCATGAGGTACGGCTCGAGCACGAGAGCGGCCCGCGGCGCCCGGCCCAGCGCGTAGCCGCACACGATCCCCGCCGCCACGCCGAACACGTAGCCCAGGACCAGCTCCTGCAAGGTCACTAGCAGATGCGGCTGGATCTCGCCGCTTGCGAACATCTCGTAGAGCCGCGCCGCCACCGCGCTCGGCCGGCTGACGTAGATTTCCCGCACCAGCCGCCCGGACGCCCCCTCCCACGCCGCCAGCAGCAGTAGGCCCGGCAGCAGCCGCAGCAGGATCATTGCACCTCGTCCCGGAACGCCGCCCAGATCGCGCCGTAGGCGGCGTCGAACCCCGAGTTGCGGAACGGCTCGAACACGTCCCGCGGCCGCGGCAGGTCCACCTGGTGCCGCGCCAGCACCCGCGCCGGCCGGCGGCTGAGCACCACCACCTCGTCGGCCAGCAGCACCGCCTCGGTGATGTCGTGCGTGACCAGCAGCACGCTGGCCCGGCTGCGCATCACCAGCGTCTGCAGGTCCCGCTGCATCACCATGCGGGTCTGCGCGTCCAGCGCCCCGAACGGCTCGTCCATCAGGATCACGTCCGGGTCGTACACCAGGGTGCGGGCGATGGCGCCGCGCTTCTGCATGCCGCCGCTCAGCTGCCGCGGGTAGTGGTCGCCGAACCCGTCCAGCCCGACATCGGCGAGCGCCTGGCGCACCCGCTCCCGCCGCGCGGCCGCGGGCACGCCGGCGAAGGCGAGCTTCAGCCCGACATTTTCGGCCAGGGTCTTCCACGGAAACAGCAGCGCTTGCTGCGGCACGAAGCCGATATCCTGCACGCCCGCCACCGGCGCCCCGTCCCGCCGCACCGTGCCCTGGCCCGGCCGCAGCAGCCCGGCCGCCATCTGCAGCAAGGTGCTCTTGCCGCACCCGCTCGGCCCGATTACCGCCACGAACCGCCCGGCCGGCACCTCGAACGCGATGTCGTCCAGCACCGGCACGGACCCGCCGGGGCCGCGGAAAGCGTGGCAGATGCCCTGGAACGCCAGGCGGCTATGCGCTTCCATGCATCACATCCCAGCTTGAGACCACGGAGCCCGCCCTATATCAACGCGACAGCATCCCTGTCGGAACCTCCAATGTCCAACTTGCTCTCCGCAACCGTCACCGGCGTCCGGCACTGGACCGACACCTTGTTCAGCTTTACCGCGACGCGCGACCCGTCGTTCCGCTTTCTGTCCGGCCAATTCACCATGATCGGCCTGCAGGTGGACGGCAAGCCGCTGCTGCGCGCCTACAGCATGGCTTCAGCCCATTACGAGGAGCAGCTGGAGTTCTTCAGCATCAAGGCGCCCAACGGTCCGCTGACCTCCCGCCTGCAGCATCTTCGGCCCGGCGACGCCATCCTGGTCGGCCGTAAGCCGGTCGGCACCCTGGTGCAGGACAGCTTGACGCCGGGCCGCACCCTGTACCTGCTCGGCACCGGCACCGGGCTCGCGCCCTTCGTCAGCATCGTCAAAGACCCGGACGTGTACGATCGCTTCGAGCGCATCGTGCTGGTGCACGGCTGCCGGCACATCGCCGAGCTGGCCTATGGCGAGGAGATCGTGGCCTCGCTGCCGGGCAACGAGTTCATCGGCGAGCTCGTGCAGCCGAAGCTGTTGTACTATCCCACAGTCACCCGCGAGCCGTTCCGCCACCGCGGCCGCATCACCGAGTTGCTCGCCAGCCGCAAGCTGACCGACGACCTCGGCCTGCCCTCGCTTGGGCCGGCCGACGACCGGGTCATGCTGTGCGGCAGCCCGGCCTTCCTCGCCGACATGGTGGCCTTGCTCGACGGGGCCGGCTTCGACGAAGGCAGCCATAGCGCGCCGGGCCAATACGTCATCGAAAAGGCCTTCGTCGAGAAATAGGCTGGCCCCTTCCATCGATCCGGGGTTTGATCCCCTGAACGGCGGGGGACGGGCGGTGGCGGATCGGATCGAGGGGCTTTGGGTGGCGCTGACGACCCCGCTGCGGCCGGATGGCGCGGTGGACCGTGCGGGCCTGGCGCGCCACTCCAAGTCCATGATGCAGAACGGCTGCGTCGGCCTCGTGCCCTTCGGCACCACCGGCGAGGGTACCTCGTTTTCCGCCACCGAGCGGCTTGCGGCGGTCGAGGCGCTGCTGAAGGCGGGCATTGCGCCGGGCCAGATCGCGCTCGGCGTGGGTTGCCCGGCCATCCCCGACACCGTGGCGCTCACGCGCGGCGCCCTGGCCCTCGGGCTGCAACACGTCCTGGTGCTGCCGCCGTATTTCTACCGCGACGCCGACGCGCAAGGCCTCGAGGACGCCTTCGCCGCGATCATCGACGGAGTAAACGATGCCCGGCTCCGCGCCACCCTGTACCACATCCCGCAAGTGTCCGGGGTGCCCGTGCCGGCCCTGGCGGTGGCTGCGTTGCGCGCCCGCTACGGCCTGCAAGTGGCCGGCGTAAAGGATAGCAGCGCCGATTTCGCGCAGTTCCTGGCATTCCGCGCCGCCGCGCCGGATGTGGCGGTCACCGTGGGCAACGAGGCCGATATCGGCCGCGCGGTGGCGGCCGGCGGCACCGGGACCATCTGCGGCATGGTGAACGTGGCGCCCCACCTCGTCCGCGCCATGTTCACCGACCCGGCCGCCGCCGGGCCGATGCGGCAGGCGATCGCGCTCATGCAGGGACCTTTCGTGGCCACCCTCAAAAGCATTCTCGCGGCGCAGACGGGCGAGGCCGGCTGGTCCCGCGTCCGCGCTCCGCTCCGCGCCGTCGACCCGGCGGCCGGACAACGCATCGCGCAGGCGCTGCGGACGGCGCGGGCGCCCGAGCCGGTCGGGTAGGCCTAGCCTAGCGCCCGCCCCGGATCGCGGTCGGGTCCCACGACGTGCCGGGTTCCGGGTGGCCGGCGATGTGGATGTAGTTCTGGTAAATCCCCATCCCTGTCGCGACATCTTTCCACTGGGTGATGATGGAGTGGTAGGTGTTGCCGCCGAAGCCCTCCCGCTCATGCGTCACCTTCATCGTGCGATAGGTGCCGTCCAGAACGCGCAGGTTCTCGAGACCGTCGTTGCGGAGCGTTTCGTGCCACTGGAAGCCGGGCGCGGCCACGGTATCGAATCGCACCACGGTCCCGGGTGGGCCGGCATAGATTTGCTTCAGCGCCCGATAGGCGTCCTCCGCGCCGGGCCAGTCGCGCTTCCAGGTGCCGAAGTAGAATCCGCCCTCGTCCGATCCCCGCCGCAGCAGGCAGAGCTCAGGATTGGACGGGTCGCGGCCGAGGTATTCGACGGCGGGCCCCTGGCTTCGCTCGACCACCCCGGGCGCGGGCGGGCAGGCCAAGGCAAGCGGCAAGAGCCGCGGCTGAGATCTTCATTCGGACGGTCTCCCTAAAAAAAATGGCGACGCCCGAAAGCGCCGCCAAGTTTAGGGAGGAAACGTCCTGCAAACAAAGCGGCGAACCGCGTTGCTGCGCTGCACAATCTGGACTTCAATGACCGATTGCGCAAGAGGGGAAATGCTTAACCATTGTCACGCGTTCGGGAGCGAAGCCGCTATGCCGCCTGAACCAGGTCGGGAACGCGCTCGTGCCAGTCGGTCTCGCGCTGATAGGCGTCCGCGACCATCATCACGCGCGCCTCGGCAAACGGCCGCCCCACGATCTGCAACCCGATCGGCAACCCGGCCGGGTCGAACCCGCACGGCACGCTGATGGCCGGCAGCCCGAGATAATTGAACGGCCTAGTGTTGAGGGACACGGCCATGAACCGCGTCTCCGTGCCCGGCGGCCCGTGGTCGATGTCGGTCTCGGCCAGGGTCGGCAGCACCGTCGGGATCGTCGGCATGGCCAGCACGTCCACGGCGCCGAACACCTCGGCCGCAAAGGCGCGCAGCAAGGGGCCGCGGCTCGACAGCGCCTCGATGTAGTACGTCGCCGGGATCGCATAGCCGGCATAGAGCCGCGCGCTGAGATGCACCGCGTAGTCGGCCGCCCGCTCGCGCATCCAGCGCGCATGGATCGCAGCACCCTCGCAGCGCGAGACGATGCCGCCATAGGCCGAGACCGCCTCCATGTGCGGCAGCTCGATCCGCACCACCTTGGCGCCGCGGGCCTGCAGCGCGCGCACCGCTTCCTCAATGGCCGCCGACACGGGCGCATCAGTCCCCCGCAGCCCATCGTTGGTCACCAGCCCCACCCGCGTACCCCGCAGGTCGCCGCCCAGCGCGGCCTCATAGTCGGGCACCGCCTGCGTGGCCGAGGTCGGGTCGGCCGCATCGTGGCCGGCGATCACGCCCATGATCCGCGCGCAATCCCGCGCCGTGCGCGTGAGCGGCCCCACGTTGTCGGCCGAGAAGCTGAGCGGCATCACCCCCGCCCGGCTCACCCGCGTCTGCGTCGGCTTCAGCCCGGTCACGCCGCAGGCCGAGGCCGGCAGCCGGATCGAGCCACCGGTGTCCGACCCCAGGGCGCCGTAAGCGAAGCGCGCGGCCACCGCCGCCCCCGACCCGCTCGACGAGCCCCCGGTGATGTAGGGCGGGTTCCACGGATTGTGGCAATCGCCATGGTGGCGGTTGTGCCCGGTCGGGTTCTGCGCGAACTCCGCCATGTTCAGCCCGGCGAAGGTGATCGACCCGGCCTGATGCAGCCGCTCCAGCACCGTAGCCGTCCGCTCCGCCACCCAGTCACCGCGGATCATCGAGCCGCAGCCGCTGACCTTGCCGGCCTGGTAGTACATGTCCTTGTGCGCCAGCGGCACGCCGTGCAGCTTGCCGAGCGCCGCGCCCGCCGCCACCGCCCGGTTTGCCAAAGCCCGGTCTGCCGCCCCGTCCGCCGCCTCGGCTGCGGCCATCGCGCCCTCGCGGTCGATCCAGACGGTCGCGTTCACTGCGCCGTCATGCGCATCGATGGCCGCCAGGCAGCTTTCCAGCAGCGCCACCGACGTCAGCTCGCGCCGCGCCACCGCCTCGGCTGCCGCGACCAGGCTCAGCCGGTTCGGCGTCACGCGGGTTCCGCCAGTTCGGCCAGCGCCGCCTCGAAACTGCTGGGCTCGTCCTCGAACCGCAGCCGTCCGCGCTGCGCCTCGAAGGCTTGGATGGTCGCGGCGAGGTCGGCCGCGAGCCGCCGCGCCGGGTCGTTCGGCGGCTTGATGCCATGCCAGGCCTCGATCCCGGCTTCGATATGGGTCAGGAAATCGTCGTTCATGCCACCCTCGCAATCCCGGCTTGCGCCAGCCGCGCCACCACCATGGCGCTGTCCATCACATCGCCGAACGTCGCGTAGAACGCGGCCAGCGCGGCGTCGTGCTCCTCCATGCTCATCCCGGCGCAGCCGTCGCTGACCATGATGGTACGGAAGTCCAGCATCATGGCGTCCCGCGCCGAGCTGTCGCAACAGACATTCGTCAGCGTGCCCGTGATCAGCACGGTGTCGATGCCGCGGCCCCGAAGCAGGGGCGCCAGGTCGCAGGTGCCCGGCACGAAAGCGCTGTAGCGGCGTTTCAGCACCACGGCGTCGTCGGCCTGCACGTCCAGCTCCGGCCATAGCGCATGGCCCGGCGCGCCCGGCGCCATCGCCGCGTTCCGCCGCGCATTGGCCGTCGGCAGGTTCATCCGCTGCTGCACCGTCCAGTCGCGCAGGCAGCTCTCGTCGTGCGTGTTCTGCACCCATGCCACCAGCCCGCCGGCGCCGCGCAGCGCCCCGGCCAGCCGATTGACCGCGGGCACGACCTCCCGCGCCGCCGGGCAGGCCATGTAGCCGCCGCGTTCGTGCATGAACCCGACCTGCAGGTCGACGACCACCAGCGCCGTCCGCGCCGGCTCGAGGTCGGCGAAAGGATGCGCCGTCCCGCGCCGGCCCATCGCACGCGTGATGGCCCAGTCCGGCATTTGCACGCCGGCCATCGCTCCGAACTCCATCGCTGTCCTCCTAAGCCGCCATCAACTCGCCCACGCGGATGCACCGCGCCGTGCGCCCGGCCGCCAGCGCCCGCTCCGCCGGGATCGCGGCCGTGCAGGCCTCGATGGCGGCCGGGCACCGCGGCGCGAAGGCGCAGCCCGGCGGCGGCCGCCGCAAATCCGGGGGCGCGCCCGGGATCGCCTTGATCTCGGCGCCGCCCTCCCGCACCACCGAGGCGAGCAGCCCCTGCGTATAGGGGTGCGCCGGATGCCGCAGCACGTCCCGCACCGGGCCCTGCTCCACGATCTGCCCGGCGTACATCACCGCCACCCGGTCCGCGACCTCGGCCGCCACACCCAGGTCGTGCGTCACGATCACCATGCCCATGCCCAGCTCCCGCTGCAGCCCGCGCAGTAGCACCAGGATTTGGATCTGCACCGTGGCGTCGAGCGCCGTGGTCGGCTCGTCGGCCAGCAGCAGGCGCGGGCGGCAGGCGAGCGCCATGGCGATCACCACCCGCTGCCGCAGCCCGCCCGAGAGCTGGTGCGGATAGGCGTCGAGCCGCCGCGCGGCATCCGGCACCCGCACCAGCTCGAGCACCTCCAGCGCCCGTGCCCGCGCCGCCGCCTTGGTGCCGCCGAGGTGCCGCAGCACGCTCTCGGTGATCTGCTGGCCCACGGTGTAGACCGGGTCGAGCGCCGTCATCGGCTCCTGGAACACCATCGCGGCCGCGCCCCCGCGCAAATCCCGCAATTCCTTGCCGGACAGCGCCGTCACGTCCCGCCCCTCGACCCGGACGCCGCCCTCGATCCGCGCCTGCGGCGGCAGCAGCCGCATCAAGGCCCGCATCGACACGCTCTTGCCCGAGCCGCTCTCGCCCAGCAGGCACAGCACCTCGCCGGGCATCACGTGCAGGCTGACCCCGCGCACCGCCTCGACCCGCTCCGGCCCGGCGCCGAACACCACCCGCAGGTCGTCCAGTTCCGCAAGCGGCATCATGCCGCGCGCGCCGCGGCCGAGTGGCCGGAGCCGGGCAGCAGCATGTGGCACGCTGCCTGGTGCCCCACCCAGCTTGCCGGCGCCGGCACCTGCGCGGCGCACACCGGCTCCGCATGCGGGCAGCGCGTGCGGAAGCGGCAGCCGCTGGGCGGGTTGGCGGGCGAGGGCGGGTCGCCGCCGATCGGCGCCTGGCCCACGCGCTCGTCCGGGTCCATGCTGAGGCGGGAGGCCAACAGCGCCCGCGTGTAAGGATGCAACGGCCGGGCGAACACCGCCTCGGCCGGCCCGCTCTCGGCCACGCAGCCGAGATACATCACCAGCACCCGGTCGCTCACATGCCGCACCACGGCCAGGTCGTGCGAGATGAACACGTAGGTCAGGCCGAACTGCCGCTTCAGCCGCGCCAGCAGGTTCAGCACCTGCGCCTCGACCGACTTGTCGAGCGCGCTGACCGCCTCGTCCAGGATCACCAGCCGCGGCTGCAACGCCAGCGCCCGGGCGATGTTGACACGCTGCTTCTGCCCGCCCGACAGCTCGTGCGGGTAGCGGGGTCCGAACAGCTCGGGTTCCAGCCCCACGCGTCGCAAGGTCTCGTCCGCCTCGGCGGCCGCCTGCGCCCGGCTGCGGCCCAGCACGCGCGGCCCGAAGGCCACGCTGTCCCGCACCGGCATCCGCGGGGTGAGCGAGCTGGCGCTGTCCTGGAACACCATCTGCGCTTGCCGCCGCAGGTCACGGAGCGCGATGCCGCTGGCAACACCGACCTCCTCGCCGTCGAACACCAGTTCGCCGGCGTCGGGCAGGATCAGGTGCAGCAGCAGCCGCGCCAGCGTGCTCTTGCCGCAGCCGCTCTCGCCGACCACGCCCAGCGTCTCGCCCTTGGCCACCGTGAACGACACGCCGTCCACCGCGCGCACCGCGCCGCCGCCGGCGATGGCGAAGTGCTTGCGCAAGCCGTTGGCGATCAACATCGGCTGCGCCGGGCCGCCCCGGTCGAGGTCCATCGCCGCACTCATTTCAGCCGCACATCCATCGCCGAGCGCAGCCCGTCGCTGACCAGGTTGAAGCACATGCTCGTGACAAAGATCGCCGCCCCCGGCGCCGCGCAGACCCAGGGCTGCACATAGATCGCCTGCCGCAAGGTGGACAGCATCAGGCCCCAATCCGGGATCGGCGGCCGCACGCCCAGGCCAAGGAACGACAGGCCCGACGCCAGCAGGATGCTGACGCTGACCAGGCTCGAGGCATAGACCAGCACCGGCGCCAGCACGTTGCCCAGCAGATGGTGCCGGATGATCATCAGGTGCCCAGCCCCGGTCGCCCGCGCCGCCTCCACGAAGTCGAGGTTGCGCACCTGCGTCGTCGCCGTCTCCGCGACCCGGCACACGGCCGGGATGAACACCAGCGCCAGCGCGATCATCCCGTTCAGCATGCCGCCGCCCATCGCCCCCGAGATGGCGACCGCCAGCAGCACCGAGGGAAAGGCGTAGAACACGTCCATGGTGCGCATGATCAGCGTGCCCAGCCAGCCGCCGGCATAGCCCGCGACCACGCCCAGCGAACCGCCGACCACGGCCGCGAACACCACCGGTGCCACGCCCATCAGCAGCGACGTTTGGCCGCCATACAGGATGCGCGTCAGGATATCCCGCCCCAGCTCGTCGGTGCCCAGCATGTGCCCGCGGAAGCCGAACGGCTTCAGCCGCAGGATCACGCTTTCCTTGTAGGGGTCGAACGGGGCGAGCAGCGGCGCGAACACGGCCGCGAGCACGATGGCCAGCATCAGCAGGCAGAACAGGACGGTTACCGGGTCCCGCCGCAGCCGCCGCCCCACCATGCCCCAATAGCCCGGCCGGGGGGCCAGGCGGGCCGGCGCCGCGGCCGGCAGGGTCAGGGCTTGCGACATCAGGCCCGCCGCACCCGCGGATCGATCGCCGCTTGCATGAGGTCCACGACCAGGTTGGTCGCGACGAAGATCAGCGAGAGACACAGGATCGCCCCTTGCAGCACCGGCACGTCGCGGTTGACGATGGCGCGGCCGAGCAGGGTGCCGCTGCCGGGCCAGGCGAACACCGGCTCGACCAGGATGGACCCGCCCATCAGGTAGCCGAATTGCAGCCCCATCACCGCCAGCATGCCCGGCGCGGCATTCTTGAGCACGTGCCGCACCACGGCCAGCTCGCCCAAGCCCTTGGCGCGCAGCGTGGTCACGAAATCCTGCCCCCGCACCTCCAGCACCGCCGCCCGCGTGGTGCGCGCGATGATGCCCACCGGCACCAAGGCCAGGGTCAGCACCGGCAGGATGAGGTGGCGGGCGTCGTCCCAGGCGAACACCGAGAACTTGTCCGAGCCGCTATTGCCCATGCCGGAGGCCGGCAGCCAGGACAGCTCGACGGCGAACACGATCACCATCACCAGGCCCAGCCAGTAGTTCGGCACGCTCACGCCCATCACCGCCGTGCCCGTCACCGTCCGGTCGAGCACCCGGCCCAGCCGCCCCGCCGACGCACAGCCGGCCAGCGTGCCCAGCCCGGCGCCGATCACGAACGACAGCGGCACCGCGAACACCGCCAGCTGCAGCGTGTTGACCAATGCCCCGCCCACCTCCAGCGACACCGGCCGCCGTGTCGCCACCGAGAGGCCGAAATCGCCGTGCAGCGCGCGCCACAGCCAGTTCACGAATTGCACCGGCAGGGGCTTGTCGAACCCATAGGCGCGCTTGACGACCTCGATCATCTCCGCGTTCGCGTCGGGCGGCAGCACCGTCTGCAACGGGTCGCCCGGCGCCAGGTACACCAGCATGAAACACACCAAGCTGACCCCGAAGGCGATCGGCAGGGCATAGATCAGCCGCCAGAGGATGGTGCGGGCCATGGCCTATTTCGCGATGGTGACGGGCGTGAGGTCCTGGAACCAGCTCTGCGCCTGCACGAAGCCCTGCACCTTGGGCGACATCGCGCGCGGGTTGATGTCGTGCACCACCCAGAGCATCACCGCGTCGTCGACCATCTTCTCATGCACCTTGGTCAGGATCACGTCCCGCTTGGCCTGGTCGAACTCGTTGAACGCCGACGTGATCAGCGCCTCGGACTGCTCCGAGAAGTAGTGTCCCCAATTGCCGCCCTGCGGCGACCACTGGGCGCGCTGCATGAACCGGGTCATGCCGTTGATCGGATCCTGCACGGCGCGGCTGACGTTGATGCCGTCCACGTCCATCGCCGTCTCCACGCCGCCGCGCGCCAGCGCCAGCAGGGCGTTCCAGTCCATCACCCGCAGGGTGACCTGGAACCCCGCCTCTTCCAGCTGCGACTTGATCAGCTCGTTCATCGGCAAGGGCTGCATCTGCCCGGAGCCCGATGTGCTGATGGCCAACGTGACCTTGCAGGGGACGCAGTTGGCCTCCTTCAGCAAGGCCTTCGCCTTGGCCAGGTCGAACTTGTAGCTGACCGGCTTGCCATACAGGCTGTTGGTGGGCGGCAGGTTGGCCGGCCCCTCGATGGCGATTCCGCCCAACAATTCCACCACGTCGGCCCGGTTCAGCGCGTAGTTCGCGGCCCGGCGCACCCGCACGTCCTTGAACGGCCCGTTCACGAAGTTCAGCTGATACGACCAGTTGTGCGGGTAGGTATTGGTCACGATCCGCATGCCCGACGACTTCAGGCGCGGGATCGCGTCCGGCGTCGGCGCCTCGACGAAGTTGACCTGCCCGCTCAGCAGCGCCGCCGTGCGCGTGCTCGCTTCCGGGATCGGCAGCAGCACCAGGCGGTCCTGCTTGGGAACCCGCGCCGGGTCCCAATACTCCTTGTTCGGCACCAGCTCGAGGCGCTCATGCGCCACCATGCGGTCGAAGCGGTAGGGCCCGGTGCCGGACGGCTGGCTGGCATAGGCCGCCCAGTCGTATTTCAGCGCCTCCGCCCGGCAGCGGCTGGTCATCACCACGAAGCTCATCTCGTAGGGGAACAACGAGCTCGGCACCTTGGTGGTGAAGGCGACGGTCTTGTCGTCCACCTTCTCGACGCCGGCGAAGTTCGGCAGGTAGGCCCGCGAGAGCGCGAACTGCTGCGGGTTCCACTGCGGCGCCTTCTCGTCGAAGCGGCCGAAGTTCCACACCACGTCCTCGGCGGTAAACGGGCAGCCGTCGTGCCATTTCACGCCCTGCCGCAAGGTGAACAGCCAGCGCCTCGTATTGCCCTCGTCGGCGTGCCACTCGGTTGCCAGGCCCGGCTTGATCAACGCGGGCTTGTCGGACTTCGAGAGGTCCCAGTTGATGAGGGCGTCGTAGAGGTTGAGACCGACGAAGCGTAATCCCTCGAAGCCCTGGTCCGGATTGCCGCCGGTGACCGGAATGTCGCCGGCGGTCATCGCCACCGTCAACACGCCTTGTGCGTTTGCGGCGGCGGCCCCGAGGAGCAGGCTCGCGCCGGCGAGGGAGGACAGGAAGGAATGCCGGGTCATGCTGTGGTCTCCGCGTGGAGGCTGAAAACTGGGTGGAGGCTGAAAACTGGGTGGGGGCTGAAAAATGGCAAAGTGGGGCGGCGTTGTGCAATGCAAAAATGCCCCCAACTCGCGCCGAAATACTCGTCCCAGGCGGGTTCTGCCTAAACTTGTGGGAACTGCCTGATTTGTGAGCAGCCGCCTTGGCGGCAGCCCAGGATGTCGCTGCCTCGCAAAACCGCTTTGAGCGGCACAGGAAATGCGGGAAGGTCGGCAACCCCACAGGAGACACCAGTGCCGACCATGCCGCTTGCCGACTTCGAGACCCTCGCCCGCCGCGCCGGACTGGCCCTCACCGCCGCCCAGATCGCCGAGCTCCACGCCGGCTGGGCCCATGTCGAGCCGATGCTGGAACGCGTCCGCATGGCGGGCCGTGGCCGCGAGGCCGAACCCGCCCACATCTTCCGGCCGGAGCCCGCATAGTGCAGACCCCCACCATCGCCGAAGCCGCGCGCGCCATCGCCGCCCGCAGCCTCTCCCCGGTCGAGCTGACGCAACACTGCCTCGACCGCATCGCCGCCACCGACGCCGCGCTCAACAGCTTCATCCTGGTCACCCCGGACCGCGCGCTGGCCGACGCCCGCGCGGCCGAGGCCCGGCACATGAAGGGCGAGGCCCGCGGCCCGCTCGACGGCATCCCGATCGGGCACAAGGACATCTACGGCACGGCCGGCATCCCAACCACCGCACACTCCAAGCTGCTCGAAGGCTGGGTGCCCGAGGCCGACGCGACCACGGTGCGGAAGCTGGCCGAGGCCGGCACATGCCTGTTGGGCAAGCTCGCCACCCATGAATTCGCCTTCGGCGGCCCCAGCTTCGACCTGCCCTGGCCCCCCGCCCGCAACCCCTGGAACACCGACCACTTCACCTCCGGCTCCTCGTCCGGCACCGGGGCGGCGGTCGCGGCCGGGCTGATCCTGGGCGGCACCGGCTCCGATACCGGCGGCTCCATCCGCGGCCCCGCGGCACTCTGCGGCGTCGCCGGCATCAAGGCGACCTACGGCCTGTGCAGCCGCTTCGGCATCCTGCCGCTGTCGTTCTCGCTCGACCATGCGGGGCCCATGGCCTGGACCGTCGAGGACTGCGCCATGCTGCTGCAAGCCATGGCCGGCCACGACGCCCAGGACCCGGCCAGCGCCGACCGCCCCGTGCCCGACTTCGCCGCCAGCCTGGGGCAGGATGTCCGCGGCCTTCGCATCGGCGTCGTCCGCAACTGGCACGAGACCGACCGGCCCGTCAGCCCCGCCGTCCAGGCCGGGATAGACGGCGCCGTCGCGGTCTGGCGGGCGCAGGGCGCCGAAATCCGCGACATCACGCTGCCGTCGCTGTTCGACTACCAGGCCGCCACCTTCGTCATTCTCACCTCGGAGGCCTTCACCCTGCACGAGCCCTGGATGCGCGAGCGCTTCGCCGATTACGGCGAGCTGCTGCGCGACCGCATGGCCTATGGCGGCCTGCTCGCCGCCACCGACTACGTGCAGGCCACTCGCAGCCGGCGGGAACTGTGCGCCGCCACGACCGCGGCCGCGCAGGACGTGGACCTGCTCGTGACCGCCGGCGCCCCCGCCGAGGCGCCGCGCATCGACGGCATGCAGAAATGGGAGAACCTGGCCCTGCCGGGCTTCACCAACCCGTTCAACCTCACCGGCTGGCCCGCCATGTGCGTCTGCTCCGGCTTCGGGGTGGATGGGCTGCCCGTCGCGGTGCAGATCGCTGCCAAGCCGTTCCAGGAAGCCACCCTGTTCCGCGCCGCGCATGCCTTCGAGCAGGCGACCAGATTCCGCGCCAAGCGTGCCGAGCCCATGCCCAAAGCGACCGCGAGGGCCGCCGCGTGACCCGGCACAGCCTCGCCGCCACGCCGGACACCGTCCGCATCGGCCAGTTCGACGCCACGTTCCCGCCGGTGCTGACCGTCCAGTCCGGCGACAGCGTGGCGGTGGAGTGCGTGTCCGGCCGCACCGGCGTGCTGCCGCCGCCGGGCAGCGGGCTGGTGGTGCCGGAGGCGCTCGCCGGCATCCTGGCCGCGCACGAGCCGATGGGTCCCGGCCATATCGTGACCGGGCCGATCGCGGTGGCCGGCGCCATGCCCGGCGACATGCTGGAGGTGCGCATCGACGCCATCGAGCCCGGCGCCAACTGGGGCTACAACCTCATCCGCCCACTGACCGGCACCTTGCCGGAGGACTTCCATGAGACCGTGATCATGCACATCCCGGTCGACCCCGCCCGGCGCACCTGCGCCCTGCCCTGGGGCACCGAACTGCCGCTGGCGCCGTTCTTCGGCGTGATGGGCGTCGCACCGCCGCCCGCCTTCGGCACGGTCATGTCCAAGGAGCCGCGCCTGCACGGCGGCAACCTGGACAACAAGGAACTGACCGCCGGCAGCACGCTCTATCTGCCCGTCTGGGTGGAAGGCGGCCGCTTCTCGGTTGGCGACGGCCACGGCGTCCAGGGCGATGGCGAGGTTTGCGTCACCGCGCTCGAGATGTGCCTCAACGGCACCTTCACCTTCGTGCTGCACAAGAAGC
>JAABUK010002904.1_pt1 | contig 29935 bp, 38 predicted proteins | sample 5559141 | NCBI WGS metagenome assembly JAABUK01 (sample SAMN10711869, study PRJNA513367) | rock metagenome | isolation source: Antarctica rocks | place: Antarctica: Victoria Land, Pudding Butte nord | collected 2016-01-03
CAGCGCAGGGCATTCATGCGTGTCTGGCTAAGGCGCCAAGCCAGCAGCAGGAAGCTGCAGAGAATGTGGAGGGCCTTTGCTGACAGGCACCAGACCACCCGCCAGCTAGCTGTCAGCTTCATCAAGACAGGTGTCCCCAATGTGGGTTTGCCGCCAAGCCCCTCAGCTGCTGCAGCAGCTTCAACTGTAACTGAGTTCAACTCGGATGAGCGCCCAAGAACTCCCGCCAACACTGCTGCTAACACCCCCACAGCAACCCCAACTGGCTCACCCACCAAGGCTGGGAAGAAGCCTGCTATTGCTTGGGTGGGCGTCAACACCCATGTCACAGAAGGGGCAGATCTCGACCCTAGCCAACAAACCCAGGACGCCTTTGAATCATTTGCAAAGGCCATCCAGTCACCGGCCACTCTCAGAAGCGCTAAGGTAAAACGGACCTCCTACTTGCATGCAGCAGCACAGGGCTTTTGCTGTGCGTAATGGGATGATTCTACCTTGCGTCTGATGCCCTGACTGCATGCTTTTGATGCATAGCTGCAGCCAAGACTACTTACTTGTGCTTGCACAGGATGTAGATGTTTCACGCTTCTCCATCATGCATAACAGTGGTTTGCCACATAGAGACTGAAACATGTTGCTGTCTTGCACAGGCACTTCTGACACGTTTGGAGGCCAAGGTGTTGGTCAGGAGTGGCATCACAGACATCCACCCCCTCATGAAGCGTCTGTTCCCCAAGACAGCCAAGGCGGGTGGCCCCCTAGAGCGCTACCCCGCCCGTGTCTTCCTGTGTGCCTACATGGTGCTGTCACACCCCAAGGTGGTCTTCAACACCCAGGGGGAACTTGAGGACATGCTGGCTGCAGCCGGCAGCACCATGCTGACTGCCTTTGAGGCTCTGCTGGAGCAGCTGGCTGAGCCCATGCGTGCCACTGACAGGTCAGCACTTGCTTTGCATGCTTGGCATGCTTTGCATGCTTTGCCTACCTGAGCCAGCCATGCAGCCTGATATGCACAGCATCATCTGTGAGAGCCAGCTGCAGAAATGAGACTGGTGCATGGGCCAGCTGCTCAAATGCGCCAGCTGTCATGCGCTGAGTCAGCGTCCACCTGGATGCACAGTCAGCATGCTGATTGTACATGATTTGTCACACAACACTGAGCACTTTCCAAATACTTATAAGGCACAGTTTACAGCTGCATGCAATGTCATTGTAGCTGATCCCTGCAGTTTGTGTTCCAGGTGCGACTCAGGCAACAGTGTGAGCAGTGGGTGCAGTCCCCAGGGCTTAGGGCACTTGCTGGATGCCTTTGACAAGGCGTGGGCCGCCTACCTGCAGCGCTTTGTGGCCTGGAAGTTTGCGGATGCAGCCGCCCTTGAGAGTGAGCTGATCAAGGTGGCCATTGAGATGGAGGCCTCTGTGCTGTCCAAGACTGGTGGAGACACCTCTCCTGACACTGAGCGCAGTGAGGACCTGCAGGTTGGCTTATGCAACCCTTGCCTGTCTGTCTGTGTGTGTGTATGCAGTATTGTGGGCTTGTACGCTGTCCTGAATTGTTGTGCAACCCTTGCCTGTCTTTGTGTGTGTATGCAGTACTGTACTGTAGGCTTATATGCTGCACTATACCGCTGACTTGGATAAAATCATGATCTTACCTGTTTTGATGAGTGCTATAATCACACTGTTGCTATTATTGCATGTCTGCATCTCTTGCTGTTTGTGGTGCTCAGCATGTTGTTGGGCACATAGGCACTGCTGTAGTGAGAGCAAAAGCATGGGCTGTACAGTGACCAAGCTGCAACCTGTTACCAACATTCCTGGGTCTGATCTTTGTGCTTTGCTTGGTGCAGGCTGTCATTGAGCAAGTGCGTCATGATCATGCTCTGCTGAAGGAGCGTGTAGCTCGCCTAGGTGGTCCCAAGGCAGCTGCCAGGCTGGAAGCTGGCCTAGCAGCTGCAAGGGCAGCAGCCCTGGCTCAGGCCTCGGCCTCAAACAGCCCTTCAGCATCGCCCAACAGCTCTCCTGCTAAGTCACCAGCAAGCTCAGGCAGCCTTCCCGCCAGCCCTGAGGCTGTTCCCAGGAGCCCCATGGCGGGAGCCCCTGCAACCGGAGAGGTGGATGAGAATGAGGGGATGGCGTGGGAGCTGTTGTACAATGTGAAATGGCAGCTGCCCACTGAGGAGCTGGGAGCTGGATGGAAGGACGCTACTGGCGAGACATCTGTCATGAAGGTGTGCACAAAGTTGCTGAGTACAACTGCAGACCCACTATCATGCTGGAGTGTATATGATCAAGACACACCTTGTTGACCAATTCACAGGCCTCTGCAATGCTATTGCTGTATCTGAAAACAGCTTCTTGGATGTATGCTGCAAGGCCAGTGCAGTTGGTGATCTGTCTGCCTCCTCTTACATGATTGATTGATTGATTGATTGAAAGAATTGATGTTTTATACAGGAGTCTCAGGCAAGTCCAGAGGATAACATGGCACCAGCCGATGTGGCAGCTCACGTTCAGCGCAGAGTGAAGCGAATTGCTGAGCAGGCCTTCTGGGACTCAGTGCAAGCCACCTTGGCTGAGTCAGGCTCAGGCGTGAGTCAACAGCAGGTGACAGGGCAGCTGGCAGGGCTGCTGGCCCACATGGGTCAGGAGCTGATGGCTGTGTTGCCTGAACAGGCAAGGGCTGCCAGGGAGCAGCTGGCTGCTGAGCTGGATGAGGGCAGGCTCCAGGAAGCCCTGACTGCCCACCAGGTCAGTTACATGCTGTTACCTTCGTCACAAGTCATCAACATAATTCAAGCAACTGTAATGGCTATGCGGCAGTGAACATCAGCTGCTTGCAACAGCCATGGCCTGGTCAGGATCATCTGCATCACCTCTTGTCTGATGCCTTTAAGCGCTCTGCTGACATGACACATTGGAACCACAATATCTGTGTGTTGAGCTATGTAGCTGATGCTGATTTGAATGTTTTCCACAGGGTTCTGGAGTGAATGGCATTGACACCACCCACCTGCTGTCAGTGCTGGAGCACACTGCCAGGCTCCTTAAGGACATGGGCTCACCTGCCAGGGAAGCTTCTGCAGTGGCTGCTCATGCAGCCATCAGGGCAGAACTGGGCGATGCCCTGCAGGCTGGGGACAGCCCTGCCCTGGCAGCAGCTGTGGTGAAGGCTGTGAGGGTGCTCATGGCTCAGCTCAAGATGTTGCGCATGGATGCTGCTAACTTCAGACTCAAGATGCTGGCTCAGACTCTCAAGGATGGTGCTGGCATCAGGTACAGGCTCTTGCAACATCCCTCATGCAGAAGCACCCATGAGGCTGTTGCAATGTTAATGCACATGTCAGATTGTCTTGCGCTCTCGGCATAGTTGGGTGCTCTCTGTTTTGCTCGTGTATCACTTGCTCTGCAGCAGCTGTCTGCTGTTCATGAATGTGTACATTGCGCAAATTGCACCAGCTTGTCAGCTTGCTTACTCACTCGCTGTACATGCAGCAACACAAAAACTGAGTGGGCAGTTTGTGTTGCAGCTATGCTCAAGGCAAGTTTGAGACAGCCTTTGGAGTAAAGCCAGAGACTTCACTTGAGGAGTTGTCCACCAGTCTGACCCACACGCGTGCCTGGCTGGCCCTGGTGTCAGGGCAAGTGCCCCAGCTGGCACAGCACCTGCAGCCCCTCACTGACTTTGCAGCAGACCAGAACCGGATACAGGCTGCTGCCAATGCTGCTACTACCCCAGCAGGTAAATACATGGCATGACAGTCTGTATGTGTGTGACCCTGAAGAGGATGTAGTGGTACATGTCCTGTACAGCTCCTGTCACATGTGTGTCTGTGCTTTCCTTACTTTGCTGATCATCAATAGCATCGAGTTCCTCTGCAACTGGAGCAGCAGCTCTCTGTTCGTAGCAGCTTGACAGTGTTTTCTGAGCAGATGTGTGGTTTTCTGCAGTCCCCACAAACCTGCGGTCTGGCCTGCGTGCATCCCCAAGCGCAACAGTCAGCCCATCACACAGCGAAGCTCAGAGCAGTGCCGCGCAGTTGGTTCACCCAGTTAAGGCAGAAAGCTGGAGGGGCGTTGTCAGACTAGGACTAGTCCACTTGATCTCTGGAGAGATTCCAGTGGAGAAGACTGCACTGGCTGAGACGCTCAGACTCGACGCTCAGAGGCTGCACTTTGCTCAGAATGACTTCCAACAGCTGGTGGTTCTGGCTGCATGCATGCTGCTGCTGCAGCAGTCCTTGGCTGCTCAGCAGCAGGTGGGAAGAAGTATGCCAGATGTTGCGGATGTGAAGCGGCGACTGATGGGTATCTTGGCTGACCCCAGCATGCGGTTGCCTGATCTGGCTGCTGAGCTGACTCGCCTGGCTGGCTCTGACTCAGATGCTCAGAGTCAGTCTGCTATCGAGGCAGCATTGAACAGGATGTTGATGAGGTCTAGTGGCGCCTTCAAGGCTCTGAGCTCTGGTATTGGGAACGCCCTTCAGCTGCAGTTGCTTGCCAGTCCTGCCAGTAGCCAGTCGGATGCCGGGCTTCAACAGGGGGTGAACAGCGCCCTGGCCAGGTGTGGAGCAGGGGCACTCAAGTCTGAGGTGTCTCAGCTTGCTGAGAGACTGAGCCAGACAGCTGCCCTCAGTGAGGCTGTGCACAGCAGCGTGTACCAGAGGCTGCTGTCAGATTTGCTTTAGGCTTAGTGTGTTGTCAGCTCGAAACGAATGCAACCTGAAACATTTTATTATTCTTTGCAGGAGATGTGCTTGTACTATCCATGTGTATGCTGATAGGTTCCAATGTTCATGTACAGCTTCTTGTGTGTATCTGATGTGTACATTACAGGCATAGTCCAAGAAGTTGTCAGCAGTAAAGACAACATAAATGATTTCTTTCCTGTGTCTTTGTAAAAGGCCATGTGTGCGTGCCGAACATGAACATTTAGCCTGATGCAGCCACACGATGTAACATAAGCTTAAGCTGCAGATACTGCTTGCCTCTGCTACACATGGCACGACGCCATATACGTTGTTTGCCAGACATGATGCAAAGAAGTGCATGCAAGACCATTATACACATTGAACATTGTAAAACTAACTAGACTCACAAACTGGACCCCGACTGCTATAAAAGATCAAGCATAAGCCATGTCTCTAAGGTGCATGTTGCAAAAGACTATATGTTGGGGCTAGATCCCCCATATACAGAGAGCCATATGTTGAAAAGTCTAAATCATGGCAGAGCACCAGATGGATAAAATCCCAGCAAGCTAACAAAATGCCCCTTGTCTGAAGCTACGGAACATTGCTCATGTTGGCAGTTGGGCCTGCTGCAGTTTCTGACACATTTGCTGATGCTTCTGCACTCTTCTTGCTGGCATTTCTGTTCAGCTGAAGCCTTGGACGGTTCTTCCTGATCCCCGCTGCCTGCTGTGACACCCCAGCCAGGGGCACATTGCTTGCTGGCTGGTTGGAAACATGCAGCTCAGCCAAGCCAGAGTGCAGAGGTGGTGCCTGACTGGCAGCAGCAGCTGCAGCTGACCTGTTGCTGCGCTGTGAACGACTCAGGACCACGAAATCATCATCAGAGGACAGGTCAGCATGTGACAGTGGCGGCCCCTGCTGAGATGATGACTGGGAGGACTGCTTGTTCAGCTTGGCTTGCCTGCGTGTGCACCTTGTGGTCTGTGTCTGGCTGTCAGCGCTGCTTGCCTCTGGGACCTGGGAGGTGGACTGCATGGCCTGGGACCTTGCAGAGCTTCTGAGCACTGGTCTGAGCATGGGTGCATCAAGCGCACCAGCGCTTGTTGAAGCACCCTGGCTGTTGCTGCAGTTGGCGGCAACAGCGTCTGCAGCAGTGTCTGTGTCAGTGGGCAAGAGGCTCCTGCACACCCTGGGCTGTCTGCCCCTGCGCTGCACCTGGAAGGAGCTGTCCTTGGCTTTGTCAGCACCTTCTTCAGGCAGCTGCTGCGGCAGCTGCTGCTCTGTTGGGAAGCGGCTGGTGACATCTGACATGACAACCCTTGGCCGACCGTCATGACCAAGGGCCATTTCAGGTGGGGAATCTGGGCCTGCCTGGTCTGCAGACTGAGCGCCCTCAGAAGTGCTCTGAGAAGCTGGCTGACTGGTGTTGACAGCAGTAGCAGTCGATGATGCAGCTGCGCTGGTGCCTTCTCCTGCGCTGTCCAGCACTATCATGATGTTGGACTGTGCAGGCAAGCCCTGAGCCTCCACGCTCTGTCTGTCTGAAGCTGATAAAATGCCAGCAGCACTGATGTTGTCTTCTCCTCCTTCTGCGTCTTCTTCTTCACTGTCTGACAGCAGCAGGTGCTCCAGGCTAGAGAGGTTCAGCCTGGCCTGTGACCTCGTAGCATTGACTGAGCTGGTCTCGTCATCTGACAGGATGTCCAGTGCACTGATGCCATCTTCATCCATCTCAGCTACTGCAGCATCATATGCTGCAGCATCATCCAGCCATGATGGGTCCTCTAGCACTATCTCAGTGTCCCCGACTGCTGACTCACCCGCCGCCGCCTCAAAGAGGACATCAGCCACTGCCTGGCGCTGTGCTGCTGCTGAAGCCCTGGGCGCCTCCGGAGTGTCTGGCAGGTCCAGCAGCCAGTCCTCTGAAGAAAGCACGCCCTGCCTAACAGCTGGAGGCTCAGCATGTGCGTTCCATGTGGGGCGAGTTCTTCGTGGTGGCTGCCAGGCTGCACCCCGGGGCCAGATTGGGTGCTGTGGGGCCTGGGCCGGCTGTGTGGCGTGTGCCCCTGAGAAGGAGGCAGGGGCAGGGGGTTGGGGCTGCCTGGCCTGGGGTGGGTTGGGGAAGGGCCTGACTCTGAGGCTGGGGGAGGCTTCTAAGCCTGCTGCTGGCTCCTGTGACTGGCTGGAGTTGGACCTGTGCAAGATGTCTGGGATGGGCAGATCATCCAGACGCCGCTGCAGATTATCCAGCATTGATGGCATGGGACCCCTACATTGTGGGGAACATGTGTCATGAACGTATTGCCGTTTGTTCAGTCAACACCCAGATGCTCATCAATGCTGGTCAGGCAAAATCTGTTATTGCTATTGCCGCAGGTCAACCGAGGAATCACTGGGCAGAAGTGCCTGGTACCAAAGCAAGGATGCACTCAACTGTGTCACAGACACAACACATGGGCAGTGCAACCATTGAAAGAAGCAAACGCAAATACTGACGATGCAACAGTGACAGCCAAATTACCCTTACCTGAGGCCATGAGCTGCTGAGTTTGCACGCTGCAGCTGGTTGCCACCGAAACGACCCCCACTTCGCCCCCTGCGACCAAACCCCGTGGCATGAGCTGGCACCCCCACAGGAGATGCGGGCTGCTGCGCAAACACACCCGTGCCATTGGCTGCATTGGCACCTGGGCCTGCTGCTGGACCATTCCATCTGTCTATGGCCTGGGAGAGGGTCTGCTGCTGAGAAGAGGAGGCAAGGCGGTGGCGCCGGGCAGAGGCAGGGGGGTCAGAGTCCCTGGTGGCGCCCTCAAGCCAGGAGGGGGGTGCACGCTGGGAGGCTGCTGGCTGTGGCATCTCTGGCCTGCTGATTCTGCAGGTCAGCCTTGCAGTAAGTGACATGCACTTCACTTCGCATTGGCTGAAGTATTGCTTCACATTTGAGTTCTATGTGACAAACTCGAATCCAGGTAAAGAAAGCTGTTGAACGATAAGCGCGCAAGAATTGAACAGCTGTGCTGCTTGGCAGACACACATATGGCATCACAAAGACAGAGTGACGACATGAAGAACTCAAACAGCATCAAACACAGCATTGGCAGCAACGCCTGATGACAAGCGTGAAAATCAAGACGTGCACCATGCATTGAGGACTGTACAAAGCATTTGGCTGCATTCTGTGCATGCTCCCTTGCTACATGCCTTGGCACAAGCAACACAGAGCTGAGTCAATAATGCAGTCAAGACGTGAGTTGTAAGGGATGGTAGACCTGGGAGGGATGAATGGAACACGAGCGAGGCCCCGTCGCATTGGCAAGTCAGCCACAGCATTTGCCACCACTGCTGCTCTGTTTGTGGATGCTGGAGTGAAGATGGCATCTGCTGGAGAATCGGGAGCACTGGCAGCATGCTTGGGGAACAGCAGTTTGATGGTGTTCCACAACACCGTGTTGATACAGATTGGAGCACCTGCAGAACAAAGCGCGGAGTGATGATGACTGCAGATGAAACAGCTGTCATCATAATCAGCTGTGCTGACGAGCTTGTTGCAAAACAGCTCAAACACTGCTTGACTTACTCGGCGATATGCTTGCTCGACACTTTGGACATCTGCGCTGGTGCCGTAGTGCTTGCTTTAGACACTTTCTGCAGAAGTCGTGACCTGCAGCAGCAATTTGTGACAGGTCAGTGGCCAGCAACAGATACAGCTGCTGCAAGCAGCAAATTCGCTGAGTGAAATAGCCTTGTGAACTTTGGCAAATGCTGGGACAAGCTGGGGCAAGATACATATCTGCTGTTGAATCAAGCCACCAGATCAGCTTCACAGCTATCTGTTGAACACAAATCAAAATGTGCTGCTGCTCACTGGAAGATAGCTGTCAAACCCGATAAAGTTTGCGGAAGCCTTACCACAAGGAGTTGTGCAAGGCCTGACACAGATATCCAGGCATACAGAGCAGGTCATCTCTTGCTCCAGCTGCTTGATGCATGCTAGCCTGTGACATACCCTCAGCTTTGAGTCATGCTTGCACAGTGTTATAGGCTGACAGCCAAGTTCTGTATTTATAAGGAGTGTACTTTCTGGACAAACTACCTGGAGGGAGTGACCTTCTTGGTGCTTGGTGCTACAGGATCATTGTTCTCCTTCTGGTCTGCGTCATACTCCATGTCCATACCCTTTCTCAGTTGGCGTGGCCTGCAAACGCAGGAAAGAGGTAACTTGGATGCCCAGCAGAAACACTGTAGTGCTGTCCTTCAGATCGGCATTACATCACTGCAGAAGCGTGTTGCTTGGTTGAGGCTTCCCCACCTGTTTGCAGTACCCGGGGTGTGCTGCCGTTTTCTGTCTTCTGTGAAAGACATGTTTCGCTGGAGTGCACTGGCTAGCAGAGTATCAATTGAGCTGTCATTGTCCCGGCCTGTAAAAACAAATCTGACTTGATCGCACGTACTTTGACATTATATTTGCGAACTGCAAATGCGCTCGCTGACAGTCCACCATCCTTGCTGATCTGGCAAGCTTACCGGATCGAAGGTCTGGGCTACCGGGCTCATGCGTAGATGATACCATGCAGCCCTCAAACTGCAAGTCTTGTGACTCGCACGTTGGTCTGCCGCGACAGCGGCTCGGCTACCCGTGGCAATGATCCAGGCCGAGCTGTTGAATGTCTTCTTCAAAATGCATCGATTGAATTGGCTCCTCGGGGCCCTTATCATGCAAACGCCCTGCACAGAAGCCCCTTTAGATGCCCTCGCCATCTCAGCTGCGAGCTGAGGAGTTCGGTTGCGGCACATCATCACTTTGGACTTCCAGCAATTTGACTTGGCCAGCGATTCATCGGCCTTTTCGGTGTTGTCATCTCATGAACTATGACCACGCGCGCATATTTTCTGTCTGGTGTTGACTGCTGATCAGATCGGCAACCCGGTCTTACCGACCCTCTGCGCGAGTGAAACCTTGCGGCTGGTGTCAGCTTTTGTATCCTTATGCCTCAGCCAAGGCACGCTGACGTCAACGTAGATTTGCAGCAAGATGAGGCCTCGCTCTTTCCGCAAGCAGTAGCCCTGTGCCAGGCTCTCTTGCCTCAGTGGGCAAGTCTGCCAGAATGCGATATCAAGGTATACAGCTTTGTTACGGCAGACGTTCGTACCCTTATGCCGCGGTCCACCTAATGTTTAACCTTGCACCTGGCAGGTGACTAAGGTCAGTGGAGGAATCACCAATATGCTATTAAAGCTGACGCCCAGCAGTCAGCGTCCGCCTGTATTGGTTAGGGTGTTTGGCGATCACACAGATGAGGTGATAGACAGAGAGTCCGAAGAAACCATTTCCTTGCAGCTGCATGAAGCTGGTTTTGGAGCTGAGGTAAAGCAACACAGAACTCACCAGTGCTACGCCTACTGCCGATATAACTGCTTTTTCATCTTACAGATCCTTGGGACATTTGTTAACGGCAGAGTCGAATCCTGGATACACATGCGGCCCCTGAAACCAGAAGAAATGTGTGAGCGCGGCAATGCTGCATGCATAGCACGACGGCTTGCTGATTTTCATGCTGCAGACATCAAGGGCGTCTCCAGGAAGCCTCAGGTTTTTCAACGCATCTTGAAATGGTACACTTTGTCCCTGATGCGGTTTCAGCATCGCTCATCAATGCTGCTGCCTTTTGCTCATCTATATCAAACATACTTGGAACCAGCTCGGATTGGCTTACAGCCTGTGCAAATGTCAAGCCTATCATGTAAAGCATGTCATTTTGATAACAGTATCCAGTATAATCCCTTGGCCTTGTGCCTTCCAACATGTTGCAAGATCACCTGTGCTGTGCACCTGTAATCAGCACTAATGACTGCATGCTGCTTCCTTTGGCATGCTGGTTGTGTCTCTCCTTCTGCACGTGGCCTGTCAATCACGCATTCACTTGTAGTCCCAGGCCCCCCTGATAATTCATTGCTGCTGCTAGGCTGGATCAAGCAGCACACCTGACATATCCAGATGCTGACAAACAGAAAGCAAAAGAAGCAAAAGATTTCAAAGCCATGAGGTCTGAAATTCTGGAGCTACAGCAGATCTGTGAAAAGCTAGAGTCTCCAGTAGTGTTCAGTCACAACGACTTGCTATCTGGCAACGTCATGATACCTCATGAGTTATGCCCAAAGTCACATTTGCTACATGCGCTTCTGCTTTCACACACTCTTACCATCCATTTTGGTGGCATCAATCAAGCCAGGCAAGCAGCGCACCTCGCTTGTGCAGCCTGGATGCAATTGCCAGAAGCATCAGCAAGCTGCATGCAGTGTCATGTGTCATGGCCTCATGGCCTGCATGCTTGTCAGACAAGCTGCTGCAACTCGGCAACTCAATCTGGACTTCCCTATGCAAATCATGCATGCACCCTTGATTATACAAGCCTGCTGTCCAATTTACTGCACAAGCCATACAAGTGCTGTTCAGGGCACTTCAGAGCTGGAGGCCCTACAACAGGGCCAGGTGGACTCCAGCACCATGCAGTTCATTGACTTTGAGTACGGCTCCTACAACTACAGAGGCTATGACTTTGCCAACAACTGGTGCGAGTATGCCGGCTTTGAAGGAGACTACAGCAGATATCCTGATGAGAGGCAGCAGGCTTTGTTTGTGACCAACTACCTCCAGCAGCAAGGAAATCCTTCACCGGTGAGGCCTGCACTGTGCTACAATGCAACAAGACTTACTTTAGCAAAAGCTGACGCTTGAGCTGTTGAATTTTGAGTTGTGATGACCCTTGATAGCTTAGCTTTCCATCTGAGCCAGATGTCGTTGATGATCGCAGTGTCTGGCTTTGCACCATGTATGAGTCAGAATGTGTGCACAACATAAAATGTACTGGCTCATATGTATTGCTTGATCGCGTTGCAGCTTCAAGCCTGAATCAATGCATGTGGGCACTCACACACTTGTTACGTGAGGCATGTTTTCATTACATGAGCTTGATTCAAGTCAGGTGGATCTTTCTGTGCATCATATTGAGCCAGGCTTGTCTGCATGCAGTCCAGGGGGGAGGTACAGCAACTTGTGAAGGAAGGTAATGTCTTGGCTCTGGTGTCGCATCAGTTTTGGGGCACCTGGTCATTTATACAAGCTCGGTACTCAGCAATCGACTTTGACTACATGGAGTACAGCGGCATACGATGGAATGAATACTACAAACGCAAGGCTGGCTTTTTAGCTCCCATACAAAACAGCTAGATCGTGGCTCGTTTGGCATGTAGCTTTGATTTGTAGCCTGTTGTAGCGCTGAGCAGCGTTCTTGCTTTCCCGTGATCGCACCGTTACCCTGCATAAGTGTGCAGCATTTGTTGCTTCACTTCCTGGCAACTACCTTTTGCTTGCAATGGTCGTTCATGAGCGCGCGGAACTGCTGATAGCAACACTCAAACGGCAATAGTCACCAACATGCCTGCTCATGCTCATGTCTGCTGACGCACTCGCTCAGAAAAGTTTTATTCTATTTCCAGACCTGTCTCTTGACAAAATTCATCAGACCTGTGTATTGACAATGCCATGCTTCAGGATCAATGTTACAATTCACCCAACACTTCTGTGCCGATGTACTTGTGGTTAAAGACGTTTTGAGTGCAATCCATCAATTAGAGACATCAATTACAGCATACAACGAGTCTAGGGCAACGTCAGTCACGGGAGAGCATTCCTGACAATCAATCTTTGCAGCAGTGTCAAGTTTGGTGTCAAGCCTGTCAGCTGCAACATAACTTCAGAACCTGTTTGAATATCACACAATTTAGAAGCTCACAAGGAAGCTGAAGAAGCCACAGCTGGGAAATGCGCTCGTGTAAACCCACAGTCAGTTGATAGCAGGATCTGGGCTGGCTGACTTGTCTGATTGTACAACATGAAGGTGTACGTTCATGACCCTGATTCATACATAGGACGCGCTCTATATGCTGCTATAAAGGTACAGCTATCAGTTTTGGCATCCTCGAGCTTGTTTTCCTCTGTCACTCGGTGTGCTACATCGCACTGAGTCGACCTTCGACTTGTGATTGACCACATGTTATCTTCCAGGCCCAAGGTGTTCAACTCAGTGAAAGACAGGCTCCTCCTCTGTCTGTTGGGGCAGATGATGCACAGCAGCCCAGTGATGCAATCGTTATGCAGTCCGATGTGCCTCAAAACGCAGAGTCACTGCCGGAATCTGCACCTGTTGATGAACCGCCAGCATCTTTGTCAGTGTCTGCGGAGTCCTCTGAGCATATGTTCAGTCTTGAGCAGCCAAACGTCTTCGTCTACAACCTCTCATTGACAGGTGACAGCGTCCAGCAGGCATTGGCAGCCCTCAAGAAGCAGGTAGGCATGTTTAGTTCGTGCAGTTGCTACAGTCAACAAATGTGAGTTTGCTAACCGGCATCTGCTGCTGGTCTGCAGAAACTTTCAACTGCAGAACAGGTCTTCATTGTCATCACAACTCCTCTCACATGGGCAAGAACTCAGCTTGTACCTGCTGCAGCCATGACAGCTGTGCAGTCAGAGCTTCACGCTGCCAGCATGCAATCATCAGACATGCCCACAGACATGACCACGTCTCAGAAGGATTCCAACACTGCAGGACAGTCAGATGATGCTGCCATATCAGGAACAGCTGATGCAGCTCAGTCCACTGTTAGCCTAACATCTTCTGACGCTGCCTGCCGCAAAGCAGCTGCTTGTGCAAGAACTGTCTTGGAGGCAGAGCGCACCATTTTGGCTGCTGCCAGCAAAACCCTCAGGACCTATGTCATCTGTCCTGGCATTCTGTATGGTAAGCTTGCTGGCAGAAGCACATTGCGCAGCACTGGATGTCCAGTCATGCGACATGTTTCCTTCAGTGCACACTTGCAAATGTTGCCGCCATTGGAAGTACTGTTCTGTATTCTCCCAGCATACCTTGCCCAGCATATCTCATCAAAAGCATTGGCAAGGCAGGTCATTGCAATGCAGATGCAGGGATGCACACTCACATCCCAAGCTTGCGCATAACACATGTACTGTGGGCAAGTGCATATCATTATAGCTCTTGCTACAATGAACAGTTTGCAGGCAATGGCGAGACAGCCGAGGGGTTGCACAGCCTGTTCAGAACTGCATGGGAGGCTCTGCCTGATGCACCAGTGCCCATCTATGGCAGCGGTCACAACATCATTCCCACCATCCATGTAGCAGACCTGGCAGCCTATGTAGCAGCAGTTTGCATTGAGCCACCAGCACAGCAGTACTTGCTAGCAGTGGACAATGCGCAGCTCACACAGCGGGATCTTGTTGCAGCTGTTGCCAAAAGGATGGGGAACACAGCAGTGAAAGAGCTGGGCTTAGAGAAGCTTTATTTCCAGCAGGTGATATAGTCACGATTGTGAAGCAATGAGCACAGCAGTGCTTGGGACAACTTTAGCTCCTTGTCAAGCCGTCTGCAAGCTGCCTAGCGCCGACAGTAACCAGATATTCCAACTTGTGTAACAAGTAGCTTGATGGCAAGCGTGGTCATGAGCTTACGTCTGAGTCGCATATAGCAAGGAGATTAGTCTGTGTGCTGGCGTCTCATATATTGCACTGATGTGTGAGGTTGTCTTGACAGGGAATTGAGCACATGCTGCTGAATGTGCCCATGACACTCACGCCTCTGGACACCCCGCCCAGCCTACAGTACGCAGATGGCTTCGTAGCCCATCTGGACGCCGTTGTGCAGCAGTACATTGAGGGCCACAGCCTGCAGCCCTTGAGGATGATGATCACTGGCCCTCCTGCTGTGGGCAAGTCATCGCTAGCTGCAAGGTGACTTATGCATGCTCTGTTATGCAGTTGTCGTCTTGCGTTTACTTGCACACATTGCAAGTGAGTCTGCTCTGTATCGACAGCAAACACCCCCTGTGGTATGTTGAGGCACCACCAACTTTATGGTTTGCGCTGCTCATCACAAGCATATTGTCAAGCAGCCAGGCTGGGCTGCAGCGCACACTGTGCAAACTCTTCACTGTCATTTCTCAGTGTGCTGTACACTGTTGCAGGCTTGCACAGCACTATCAGCTTCAGGTGGTGTCAGCCAAGACTATTCTTGCTGCAGCTGATGAGCTTGGAGGCTCCACCAAGCAGGTAGTTGGTCCATGCCAGCTGTGCAAACCCAAATAGAGTCTGTGCAGTGTGCACCAGCAGCCAGATTGATGCACTTGTCAGGAGTTTGCGCTGCACAATGTACAGAGAGCATCAACAGATCTGCTGAGACAGACAAATCCTGCAAAGCTAATGCAAATAGGTTGTTCTGGCTGTCACAGTCATCATGTTCCTCGGTTGCTTGGCAGAATTGACCCTCCAGCCTGGCAGTGCTTCATCCATGCCAAGCTCGTGATCGACTGTACAACCTCTAGAACTCATTTGCAACAGGAGGCCCTGAGCATCCTGCCACCAATGGCATTTCACACATACATTCTCGCTGCAATGCATAATGAACACAATGACCTGTGTACAGAAGACAACCAGGCATGCCACAGCAACCATAGCTTTTTGCTAACATAGGAGGTCCAAGCAGAGCTGAGCAGCAAGGCAGGGCGGGTGTCAGACACGAACATGGTGAAGCTGTGCAGCCATGTGCTGAGCAAGAGGGACATGTGCATGAGGGGCTTTTTGCTGGAGGGCTGGCCCAAGACGCCTGATCAGGCTGAGCAGCTGTTCACCCAAGATCAGCCCTACGCGTAATGCTGTGCATGATGAGGGCCATTGCATAGTCAACTTTGTGACCTGTCAAACCACTTCTCTATGCTTTGCTTGTCATGCCATGCTGAGCACAGGCAATTTGGCACGGTGCAGCTGCTGTATTGTGTGCAAGGTAGCTTATCTGCCTGCCCACCGCATGCCCTCAGCCTTTGGACAAGCTGCAGCAAGCACAGACCAGCAGCCACCTGACAATCAGGGCAAAGCAGATGAACCCACAGTGCAAGCATGTTCATGCCTGACAGTCTTTGTAGAAGAGTCTTTCAGGTACAAAAGTTTACTCTCCATTGCAGACTTGAAGAGCGGCAGCGACTGGAAGCTTTGAGGGATGCTCAGGCTGGCGTCACTGCTGCTGCTGCACCTGTGCCTGCAGCCAAGGGCAAGCCTGCCAAGCCTGACCCCAAGGTGCTTCTCAACTGGACTACCGTCTTTGGTTCTTGCTGTCCACACTGTGCACTTCATGCTTGCCATGCCTCTGCACCATTCCTGCCAACTTGATGTTCTGACCCAAACGGTAGCCCTACATGTCAGGAAGGAGGTGGCGAAGCTTATGCCTGAGCCCAGGTACTAGATCTCAGCTTTGTCACCCATAATTTAGGTGTGAGACCTGCTCCGAAGCCTTTCCCAACTGTGACTTGCACGACAAGCAGAGAGCTTTTGAACAGCATAGCACCAGTGAACAGTCACTTCATTGATCTGCAGGGAGGCAAGGCACCCCTAAAGCCTGACCTACCCAAGAGGCTCGCCCCTTTGCCAGAGCTCTTTCCTACCCATGTCATCCATTTGGATGCTCCAGAGCCCACTCTGCTCCCCAGATGCCTTGCATTGGGCGAGCGTGAGCTGGCAGCTGCTAAAGCAGCTGCTGCGGCAGCTGCGGCAGCAGAGGGCAAGCCTGCTGCTGCACCTGCTAAGGGCAAAGCCAAGGAGCCTGCTGGCCCCATGACTCACAACACTGACAAAGACTTCAAGTAAGCTGCTGTGCGTGCACCTTGTCAAGGCTGTGTGTTTGTCATGCCTCAACATTGTTAACAAAGGTGCGACTGCTGAATCAGCTGCTCAAAGCAAAAACCCCACAGGCAAGTTTGCATACTTGGAGTCCTTGTTCTGAGCAGCTGGTTCAGCACTTCCACCTTCATTGGTGAGGTCAAGGCACAACAGAGACACAGAGTTTTAGCATAGATTCTTCAAGTCTCAGGCTTTGCGCAGCTGTACTCATGCTCATTCTTGCCCTACAACTTGTAGTCTGACTCTGGCTTGGCACTACGCTTCTGGCTTTGAGATGTTCCCACTGCCCGCAAAAAGTGGCATACACTGCCTGAAGTCACAAAGAACGCAGAACGGTGCTGGCTATTATTTGCCTATTGACCCATGCACTGCCATGATGCGCTGCTCCGATACGGTGTTTCTGATCAAGCCTGCTGCGTCCGTGTGATTCAGACGGCGCTATGCTGCGTACAAGGGCAGTCACGAGGGTGATGCTGCCAGCCTCAAGGCGCTGCAAGCTGCTGAGCAGCTGTGGTGGGATGACAAGAGGATCTTGCTGGAAGCTGCTGCAGCAGCTGAAGCAGATGCTGCCGCTGCAGCCAGTGCCAAGTAGGCTATCTCAGCTCACTGGCTAGACAAATCTGTTGACACAGACATGAAACCTTTGCCTGCTATCCAATTGATATCAGCTTTTCCACTGCACAACTTTGTCAGCCATAATAGAGTAAGACATGACAGGATCATGGGCATCTTGCAGTTGCACTTGTCAACCTGGTGGTCCTTACAGCATTCCTGCACAATCATGACTCATGTCTTTCACTTCGTGCACAAATGCGTGCCCTCCGCCTGATTCTGAGTAGACAGAAGCACGGCAAACTGTTGAGCAGTAAGTCAAGCAACAGCACATAAGTCATGGTATGTTGTGTTATGACCCTTTTGATGAGGCTGTGCCTGATGCATGCATGCAGGACCCTGAGGCTGACTGCTTTGGCCACAATGAAGTCCATGGGGCCAGGTGGCTTTGCTGCAAGCCTGGCCGCCCCAAGCAGGCATGGCAGTGCTTTCCTCACTGCCAGATCCCCCAATGCCAGCGTGACAAGCCTGATGCCAGGTATGGTCAACCCTGCAACTCCATTGCACCATTAGGACGCTGAGTGCAACATGCAGCAAAGCTTGCTTGCTGGCTGTTTTTGCTTGGTGTGGATCATCTCCCTGCAACCCTGCAAAGCACCACTAGAGTATTGAGTGTAACATGCAGCCAACCGTGGTTGTTGGCTGTGTCTGCTTGGTGGGCCATATACAGTGCACTCTTTGTCCTACACCAGTACCAGAAGTTTACACACGTCAACTGCGCTCTGGAAGATTTTGAATGTGCACAAACACTGGCCATATGGAGTGATGAGTGCATTTGCTGATGCTGCGTGAAGGCCTGGTACGACTGCACGTGTGGTGTGAAGGCATCTCAGCATATGTGTTTTACTGAGCTTGTCATGAGAGTCCAGACCAACAGAATGAAGAAACTGGCAGATCTGCTCAACAGGTCATCAGAGATTCCCCCCTGTAGACCCTGTCACTGATATCGATGTACCACATGCCCATGCCCGTGCATCTGGCGTGCTGGCTAGTATGCACCTGTGCTGTCTTGTGCAGCAAAGGTGACAGGCATGAGATTCAGCAAGAGGTTTACACAGACATGTGTTGCAAGTCACAAGTGCACTTGCACAACAAGCTTGGTTCGCTGCCCTGCTTGTTTGAGGCGCATGTCTCCATGTTGCTGCAGGCGAGTCAGCAGGCAACATGAGGAAAGGCTCAGACTATGCACGACAAGTTTGCTGCTCGCATGTTTGACGGACATGTTTCCATGTTGCTACAGGGGAGTCGGCAGGCAACATGAGGAAAGGGTCAGGGTATGCACAACAAGTTTGCTGCCTGCATGTTTGACTCACATGTCTCCACGCTGTTGCAGGGGAGTCAGCAGGCGCTATGAGGAAAGGGTCAGGGTCCCCCTCACCTGACTTGCCAGCTGCTGCTGCCCTGGCGGCCCACCTGAAGGCAGGGGTACCCCACCTGCAGCACGGCGGCCTGTTGGGCCTCTTTGCCAAGCACCAGGCTCAGGTATCCTTCTTCTTCCGGGCTCTTGCTATGCAGACTGCTCGCTGCTATGTGTCATCAGTTTGTGTAGGCTATAGTTGCAGCTGTCTGACCAGATGCAGTGTCAGGCCAGCGCTGCCTTGTATGTCTTGGACTTCTGTGCATGCAGCTCCATCACAGGGACTGATGTTAGAGCATCTTGCTGCCCCTGTCCAGCGTGACACCTATGCATGATGCTCCTGCGTTTACTGTTTTCTGCATCATGACTTGCTACAAGTCTCAGTGCATCGATTGTGCACCAAGCTATGTCTCAACAGCATCAAAAAACTGCCTTTGACTTTCAGCAACATTGCATTCAGGTGCTGGTTGTGGACACCAGCTCGCCCACAGGCCTGGACGACGTAGCTGCTTCTGTGACATCACTTGTTGGAGCACCACACAACTATACGGCACCTGACTCAAAGCCAGAGAACAGTCAGCCTGCCAATGACAGCAAACCTGCAGGTGCCCTAGCAGGCATTGCAGGTGGTGATGCTGTTGACCATGCAACTGACCAGGCGGCTGTTGAGTCACGGCCAGCACAGCTGACTGCTGAAGAGGTAAGGCAGACTTGCCAGTTGCACTCATGAAGTGATCTGGACATAGCTCAGAAGTTGACCATCTCCTGGTGAGCAGCTTTGCACAAGGCATCAGATGCTTTTCGCACTCCTGTTGCTGAAGACCGCCTGCAGTGGTGCACAGCAGAGACTGTAGCGCAGCAGGCAAAGCATATCATCTGCACCTAGCTGCAGCAGATGCTGCATATGCTGTGAGAATGCAATGATCAGGAAAAGACACACAGATGACACACATGGTGGCTATATGGCAGGCGGCTGAGGAGCAGCATATTCAGAGGTGCAGAGCAGAGACGGTTGCGATGAGGGCAGAGCCAATGAAGCGTTACTTGATGCAGCAGCTGATGCCGGTGTTGGCCAAGGTCATGGTGGAAGCCACTGAGGAGCAGGCGGCGGACCCTGTGCAATTTGTGGCTCAAAAGCTTCTTGAGGTGCGCATTAGACTGATGTGTCTTGGACTAGGCGTCGTTAAGCGTGTCATTGTTCTGCATGTCATGTGAGACTCGTCGGACAACAGTCAAGTTCTTAGATTGATCCCAATACCAGTTGTGATGCATAACATGTTGCATGACAATCAACAGCATGGGTTCTCTTGTGCTGACATACAAACAAGTACTGTCCTGGCTGCAAATACATGAATGCTTTTTGGGGTGATGTCTGGTGCTGCTTAGCACTAATGCTTGTGTCTGAAAATTTGGGTAATCTAGCTACCTGCTGTGCCCTCATCCGACAGCTGCATAGTGCTGCCCTTGTGCCATGACATTATGTACGTGCAACAAACAGCGCGCATGCAGTGCAATCCAGGTGATAGTGCCTTAAGAGCATTGTTTCATTTGTAAGATGTGCTTTGTCACTGATCTCGTTTCGCAGGCTGGGAAGCTGCTGGACTTGCAATATGTGGACCCCTACGCAGCTGACATCTATGATGTCCAGCAGCAAAAGTGGAGTGCCAAGCAGAAGCGAGAAGCAGACAGACAAGCTGTCGTGGCTGCACGTGCAACCTCTGCAAGTGCATAATTCCTCGTTTTGTTGTCCTTACATTTGTAAGTACAGTGCGACTGTGAAAGGCAAACAGCACAACAGTGCGTGGCATAGTAACCCGCAGAATGCACAGCTGTTAATCTGACATATTACTGAGCACACACCTGCTGTAATGTACATATCTCAGATTCTGAAGCAACAACAGATGCTTCCAAAGGCTGAACAGGCCAGAAAAGCTTTAGGGAGCGGTGACAAGAGCTCAGAACCAACATGAGTTTATCAGATGACAAGATGATATGCACCTTATGGTTCAAGGCTAAATGCCTGACACATAAGTTGCACACCCACAAGCATGTACAACATTGTGCACAAAATGTACTGCAACCCCGAGTTTTCATTTGCTTGTCTGTTAGAGCCTGCTTCGGTTGTAACCTGCACAAACACAAGACTTGACAACAATGCTGAACAATTTCTTCTGTACACAGATGTAAATCAAGGCTGCCTAGCCTCCTTTACATCCTGCTCAATTTTGTGGTTGGTGATGTCGTCATGCTCGTGGTTGTCAATCTCAGACTTTCCTGGAACCCACATCTTGGACTTGATGTAGCTCAGCATGTCCTTTGGCTTCTGCTTCAGGTTGCTGTTACCAGTGTCATACGCTGCATTCGCCACTGCAGCCGCAACCTGCAGGGAAAGTTTTGTGCAACACTTAATTTACTGGCGAGCGACACATTTTGCTGGCATCTTTGACAAAGCAACTTCTCTAATGCAGAAATGCATGACAGCCTGTGCATATGACAGTGATCACTGCTGCAGAATGATACACCATACAACAGCCAAGCGAGGACTACACAGCCACAGTACATCATGATCATCACTCTTGATTTTCAAGCATCATATACGTGGATTCACAATGCGGACATAGCATGTCTCAACTTCCCCTTCAAGTCAGTGATATGAGTCAGCAAACAGAAACATCATGGTGAGTAATGAGGTGCCGCCCCAGTCAAACCACACACCAACCACTGTTCCCTTTGTAAAAAAAGGCCCAAAAAGGCTTTTTTGAAAAGGTTTAGGGGCAAATAAGTACAAAGGAGGCTTACTGTGGCAGAGATGTTGCGCAGGTCATTGATTTCAGGGTAGATGTTGCCAGCCTCTATCTGCTCCTTGCTCACATAGTCTGCCAAGCCCTTGGCGGCTGCAATGAACATGTCATCTGTCACAGTCTTGGCTTTGATCATGACTGAGCCAAAACCAACACCAGGGAAGATGAAGACATTGTTGGCTTGCCCAGGCACAAGCTTCTTGCCCTCATACTCTACTGGGTCAAATGGAGATCCTGCAAGAGACAGACATGATTCAACTCTTGCCACTTCATGCATGTAGGTACGCCACTCTTGCATGCTACAGATGCTGGGACACTGCTATTGACAGAATGCTTGACTGAATGAGTCTGGCAGTCCGTGTGTGAATACGGGTTGATTGCGCTGCCTTTTGCCACAAGTTCTGCACTCTGTCCCAGATTCACACACCCGGCCCGTCTTGCAAGCAACAGCCAGACAAAGCTGTGACAGACCCTTTCAGATGGCAGACACTGCCAAACTGTGTCTTAAATACGTCAGGAAAATATGATGACCCCAAATAACACCTGCCTCTTGCTGCTGTGCATGTGCAAAGGGTGAGTGTCACAAGTTGTTTGTCTGGATGCTCACCTCCAGCAAAGATGCACTTGCCCTTGCTGTACTTGTAGGCGTTCTCTGCCGTGATCTCAGCTTGGCTGGTGGGGTTGGACAACGGGAACACCAGAGGCTTCTCCACATGCTTGCACATCTCCTCAATCATTTCCTGCAATTGCCACACCACAGCAGTTTCTTGCAGTCAAAACAATGCAGTCTAAACAACACAATGAGTCCAAGGGGCAGTCCTGCACAGGGCCATGCCTTCTGCTCTGTGGATGTGGCTTGTGTCTGAGTGTCAGCAGTACTGAGGGACAGGCTGAAAGCTGCCATCACCCATGGACAGATCCATGACTCTGTACATGATCTTTGACACCTCACCAGTCATGCTAGCTGTACGCATCCACCCACAAGTACCCTCATGCAAATGCAACATGGGCCAGCAAGCACCACATAGGTCTATGAGGCATCAAGCATGCAGGAGAGAGAAGGGTATGCATACCTGACCCCAGGCTTCACCCCCACCAGTGAGCCCAACAACAGCATGGGGCTTGACATGCTTCACGATGTCCACCAGGTCCTTCATGTCAGGGGTGCCGTCCTTGCGAGCCATGATAGTCTTGTGTTCCGGTAGCTTGTCCCCTCGGGTGGTGGTCACCAAGCCCTTGCTGTCAATCATGTAAATGTGCTACACGCACACACACAGACCAGATGTCGGCGTTGCCTGTTCAGGCACCTAATGAAATCACTGCTGCAGCTTTGTACACATGTCAAGTGTGGTCAATATGCAATGTAAGGTCATACATTTCTTTTCTTTCTGGAGCACATGCTGATGTCTGCTGTATGTGAAGCATATGTGAGGAAGTATAAGGCAAGCTGACCTCCTTGGCTTCCTTTTCAGAGAGACCTCCCTCTTTTTGAATGAGGGTGGCAATCATGTTGGCCACCCCAACAGCGCTGCTGCCTGCTCCATAGAACAGCACCTTGGCGTCCTTTGTCTTGGTGCCCTGAGCCTTCAACCCATTGATGAAACTGCATGCAAAGCAACACATTGAGCTGCATCAGTCTAGGCGCTATGCCGCAGTTCTACAGGCCTACAATCTGCAAGATGTCATGGTCGAACCAGGCTTGCCTGTCCTTCCATTGCAGTGGATACTGATACAGTTTGTGTAGTCTTGTGGTGAGCACTCCTGAGATGCCAGACGACTCACCATGCAGTGGTTACCTCTGAACCCCTGACAAATGAAGATCATTCACTGTCTGTGTGTGCCAACCTTGGACAAAGTCTACATATCATACAAATTTGGTTGCTTACAAGCCTGTAATCAAAACCTACAATGGACATGCTGACAAAGTCCTAGTCGTGATTGTCAAAGCACAGTAACTGGACCTGTGGTTCTGGTAAATTGATGACTGTGTCCCAGTAGTCTGCAAATATTGGAAACACTGGGGGGCCACGACAAGTATCCCCCATTGTGATCACAGGCCTGTTGGGAGCGTTGACTACACTGACCCCAGCTGCGAGCTTGACAAGGCAACTCTGAGCATTACGGCTCGGCTGAGGAAAGATGCTATGCTGGGGCACGCTGCTCTGCTGAAGGAGAACACTGCTCTGCTGCAGAAGCTTCAGCAGAGCATCTTTCCTCAGCAGAGTTCGCCTCAGCAGAGCCCTTTTCTGCTTCAGCAGCAGAGCAGTGTTCTCCCTGCTTCTTGTCACTGCCGGAAGTGGTGCATGCCATCACCACGCAAGATGTGAAAGCTGAAATCCATTGCAAACTTGCAGTTGTCATGGGTATTGTCAGTCAAGCATCTGCATCTGCCCAGCATGCAGCGGATTCTGTCACAGACAGACAACTTGGCGGCAGCTTGGCAACCCACCCAGCAGTGACGACACCGCCAGTTCCCTGGATGTCATCATTGAAGCAGAGGTACTTGTTGCGCATCTTTTCCAGGATGGCGAAGGCCTGGTTGGTCTGGAAGTCCTCAAACTGGATGAGGCAGTTGGGGAAGCAGTGGTGAGCTGCTGCACAGAACTCCTCCACCACCTCCATGTGCTCCTCACCTGTCAGCCTCTTCTCTTTGCTACCCTGCAGGCTCAAGTAAGGTTGAAACCAAATTTGTCGTTGGCTTCCATTACAAAGTGCCTGAAGGACCTCTTGACTGGGCATTGTGGCTCAAGATGGTTGAAGCCGGACTGGGTACTGATGAGTGGCTGTGTAGCACGTGTGCGCTGACAGTGTGTGCACAGAATCGGCAAAGGTTGTGATGACTTGTTGTTGTGAATCTGCCCTTGGAAGCATGGTTTGTGAGTCAGTGAATGTGTGGTTTTGCAATATGATTGACAGCGACAGCTGACTGCACTGCCAGGTGCCGGTCTCCCTGCTTCAAAATCCTGAACTTTGTGTTGTTTCAGATTGACAAGCAAAGCTGAGCAAGCAGCAGGACAGCAACTCCAGTATGTAATCGTCCCTGGCAGTCCATGTCTGTTTTAGTTTCAGACTGATCAATTCCATGGTCCTGAAGCTAGCCACAGGCTATGCCGATGCCCACAATTTGTTGTCAACCTTACATGATTAGAAGATGCCAATGTCTCTAAAACAGATCTTGCTAAATGCACAACAGCCCAGCCATCAGGCAGGCAAGTAAAGCAGCACATGCATGACCTGACTTGGGCCATGTCACAGGAGCATGGTGAGACAGGGTGGTCACCAGGTAGAACTTGTCATTGAGCAGCTTCTCAGTGTCGGTGCCGCAGTCCAGCTGGGCAGGCAGGCTGTGGTCGGGGTGGAACCCACCACCGGCAACATACAGCCCAATCTTGCCCACTGCAGTCAGCAACCATTGGGTTGAGTCATGAGCCATGATGACGCTCAGTGGGGAACTAGAAGTTGTGACACAAAAAACCAACAGCAGCACATTGTGGAATTTGATCCACCGCACCAAAGATGAAGAATCTTTGAGCTGTTTCATTTCTGTGTGTTGACAATGTTTGTTTTACTACCGGTATGGAACAACACTGAGGGTTGTTGAGTGCAAGTTCTGGACTACCAAACACAATGTGAGTAGCCACAGGAGCTAAGTCTTATTTCAGCTTCATGACATATTTCGCTTCTGCTACCAAGCGGCCATGCTTTTCGGGTAGAGCAGTTTGCTTATGTATTTACGCAATTACCTGGGATGCCCATGCCGTTTGTGCCCAGGTCACCAAGGCCCAGGATGCGACCTCCATCTGTGACCACAATGATCTGAACATTGTGGCTGGGCCAATTCTGCATGATCTCATAGAAGCGGCCCTTGTGCCTGAAGGCTGAGAAGTACATCCCCAGGGGCTGCCTGCATCACAGCAGAATGCACTCATTCTGTGTGCTAAGACTCAATCTTTGCCGCCTGGAAACGCTTCCTGGGATGTGCAATGTATGCAAGCTAATTGTATTGTCAGCAAAGGCCATCCTGCCTTTTGGCAGACACAGACGCAGGGCATTCTTGTCTGATAATTGCTGATAGCATTCATGCCAGGGGTTCAACGTGAGAGCATGTGACGAGCTTGATCAGGTTGCATGCCTATGTAGTTACCTGAAAATCCTGTCGTACTTCTGACATGCCTCCCCCACTGTGGGTGTGTAGATGACAGGAGCTAGCTCCTCTAGGTTCTTGATGATGACATGGTAGAACAGTGCCTCGTTTGTTGATTGCAGCGCGTTCAAGATGATAAACTTTTCCAGAGGCTCTGACTCAGACTGGATTTGCTCCATGACCCTGCACTGACGAGATGTGGTGTGTGACACTAGCTTGAAGTAGCATGCATATTAGGGGAGTTTTGCATGGGAGACCGGAGCTAGGAGCAGCAATTACCTGAAGCAACAAGCTGCAACCCACTGTGGCAGTTTCAGCTACTCAAGCAAATATGTGATGTTGACTGACCTGGCAGCTTGTAGCTCAATGCTCTCAACAACAGGAGGCAATAAACCCTCAATCCTGCACAATAAGGTCTTTGATGCTGAGATCAACTTTCTTTAAATTTTGTTGTGTCCATGTAATTTTGTTTCGTTAAAACAAGCACAGTTAGCAGTGCATCGGGCTGCACTTACCGTCTGTCACGTCGTTCCTTTTCCGAAAATGCGGTGCCTGCGAACAAAGGTCACTCTGGAGTGAAGTGATGTCATGGCATGTGTTTGTCGGCATCGGAACTGTAGAGCAACTGCTTTGGCCAACGTGTTCGAACAAGATCACTGAGAACACGCGGTGCTGATATCTATAAACCGTATGACGGCAGTGTCTGCAAACAACGGTGGTGCCTGACCTCGGTTAAATACCGGATTCCACAGGTAAGGTGCGTTGCCCATGGCCTCTGTCAGTTTCATGGGTTTCGTCCTTGCCTGCACTGCTCCGGGCTTAGTAACATCTCTGGCTTGCTCCGGAAGGTCCGAGGTTGAAGGAGCCGTTCGCAAAATCCTCGTCTCCTCTGCAGTAGCCATGGTTTGTATGTCAACGGCTGTTTGTCTTGAGCCTCCTGAAGATCGGGTATGTTCAGCAACAGCTGTTGATGTGCAGACTGCGCGAGGATTCTCTGCAAGCAGTGGCTAGAGTCTTTGCACCGGAAGGTCCTAAAGAATTCGGTTGGAGCTAGCGCGATGTCCTGCCGAGACTGACTCATTTAGGGTGACGCTTCATCTTCCTAGCGTCCCAGGAGCGAGCCCCAAACACCAGGCCATTGATTCCTTGATAGATTGGATCTCAGATACACGTTCCCAGGGACACACTGATTTGCAGAGCTTGGCAAAGTGCCTGGATCATAGGCCATTGACTGCCGACTTGTAGCTTGTGAGCTCAAAGTGGTGTCGTTGGTTGATCAAGCAGCTGTGCTGCAACAGCATGAGCCACAGCAAGTGCCACGCATCTCAAGTTGTAGCTTCTGGCGCCTCTAGAGTTTTAACATAATACAAAGACACAATTTTTGTATGCTGAGCTGCATGATGCGTGTTGTTTGTGAAAAGGCTGATAATATGTAGTAATGTATATGGACATGTCCCATGTGACATCATATGCATGTTCCTGCATGAATGCAGTTGCTATTTGGCTAATTGAACCGGTTCTCTAACATGCAAGGGGTCAGGCTGCATTGCTTTTGTCAATCCCACGTTCGTGGCCTTTGTGCACAGGGTGGACAAAATTCACAGGAAAGCTTGACTTGCTCTGACCACGACTGCCCTCACTGTGATTGCTAGGTACCGGAACAAGCAAACACTCGCCGCCCAGAAAAGAGTACCCCTCATCCCGCAGCACGCTCAGACGCACTTTCACAATCCCCTCATAGCTAGCTCTGGGGACACCATCCTTCCAGTCCCCAATGATGTCAATTGCAGCTGCCAATTCCTCATACTCTGGTCTACTCGCGTACGTCATCTTTACCAGCCCCTGTGCTAGATGCACTCCCTCACTTGATTTGAGCAATCTAGCTGACGCCACTTTCTGGTCCAGCTCTTCTGCATACCTGTGGCGCTGCAAGTACCCAAGATCTTGCTGGCTCCAATCCACCGCAACATCATTCAGCTTGATTGGCTTCAGATAGCGCTCATAGTATTGCCCATGTGAAGAGCCTTTCTCACCAAAGTTGTAAGTGCGGCATATTTCAGGCCTGATGGTCTGCCTGCCTTGGCGAACAGGGCTGAGCCGCATCCAATCATCCCAGTAGGCTGCAGGCCAGTTGCTCCTGTGAAGAAAAAACAAAGCTGAACATGTTGCCACTTTGATCAGCAGCAAACAACTTTGCAACACTTGAAGTGCAAAGTACTCAGGTGTACTTGGCACAAAACGGCACAAGCCTTTGGTGTGCTATATTCTGTACGTGATCTTCCCCAATGCAGAACACATGCAGCTCTGAGCACTCAGCAGGTAGTCCATAGGTTAGTCCCTGCAGAGGCAGAGATTCACTGCCCAGCAGCACAGCATAGATGCATTCAAGACGCTCTTAAGCTTTCATGCATGTCTCATGCCCTCTGATATCCAATTCATGACAATTTTGATTGCAATGGCACATTGTGACTGGTCAAATATAACTCACTTCAAGCTCTGCCACACAGCATTGGTCAGCATCCATCCCAGCCCTGGGAAGAAGTCAGAACGCTCAAGGCGAAGGGAATCGTTGACATGGCGGGCCTGGCCATGGTCGTTCCAGGAGGACACACTATACAGCTTTGGGTCATCATCCAGCAGCTTAGCTCCAGCCTCAAAGTATGAGAAGAAATCCACTGCTATCTGCATGTCGTCCTGCATGACACAAAAGCAGTAGTGGGTATTATGTGTGATACGCGGCTATGTGGCAGTAACTGGCATGCTGGAGGATACATCATAGGCGTGCTTGACTTTGCAGCAGGAATGACATGGAACACAGCTAGTAATACATGTTTACTACAGTAAAAGCTGCTGACAGGCGTAGAGCACATGGTTGGATTGCACTGTCTGCTGAGACAAGCGGATCAGACACCAGCTCAATGACAGCATGCAAAAGCAGAGCTACACATTTTTGCATTTGAGGCCTGGATCAAAATGAGAATGTGCTGTGCAACAATGCATTCTATCCCCACAAGGAGCGTAATCATGTACCTCCAATACAATGAGCTTTGGATATTGCCAGCAGTCAAATATCTGCCTCATTACAAATTTGTAGTGACTGGCAATGCGATAGTAGGCTATTGGCTCTGTCTTCTTCCTTGTAGGGAATGTGTCTGCCTCAATATGTTGCATGTGGACAACAGACGGTATGAGGCTGAGGTCCAAATGAGACATGTTGAGCTGAGCTGGGTCTGTGCTGCGTGCAAGATCTGTCACTGCAGTGTTGTTGCCGTCTTGGGAAATGTGTAAAGGAAACTTCTGCCTGGCTGAAAACAACACACAGATGGGGTTGGTGGAAGTTTGCACAATCACCATCCACATGCAGCAGTACACACCGGCTGAATGCACAGGCATTTGTGACAAAGTCCAGCAAGGCTCAACAACAAAGCAGAGACTCATGTGAGCTGCATTAGGCAGAGTGCAATGGGCAAATGCAGAGTGAGTAATCATGGTGTTTGCGGTCAAGACCCATGAACTGCAGTGTACCAGCACACAGAGCTTGTGAGACTGGCTGGTCAATACTGAACACACCTGTTGCTAGGGTCTTTGACATGTACTTGCATGACTGAGCTCATGCATTTCTTCAAATACTCAGGCCTGTTGTGTGTGATGACCACCACTGCAGCTATAGCCCCAGTGCTATCAGGGACAGAGCCAATGCAGGTGGAAGCATCAGCGTCCATATGTTGATCAGCTTGCTGATGTTGCCTTGCACCTACAGACAAAGCTGATGCCTGAGCTGAAGCCTGTCAGGGTGCCGCCCAGCAGATCGCACACCCACACTTGCCCTGACCTGATGCATGCAATCTTTCCAGCTTCTGAGCCCTCGAGGCAAGACCATTGTGAGTGTCTTGCAGATCCTGGCTCTTTGCAAGCAAGCCGTGCAATTGCTGTTCTGCCTGTTTGGTCTTGTCTGCTTCCTGTGTTGACAGCGAGAGGCTTGATGCAAGAATTTGAGAGGTAACACGGGAGCGACGTTCGTCATGCCAACCTCAGAGCTTGTCCTCAGGTTATGACTCCAAGACGACAGAAGCAGAGCCTATGCAACAAAGCCACCAGTTATGTCAAATACCAGTGCCCACCGAGCCTCAGCAAAGCGTAACAATACCTGAAGCGCCAGCAAAAGGAAAGCAGCGGTAAGCACCAGGACATATACACGAGACATGTAGCTTCACTTCATGAGTATTGAGAGCTTGGATTGTTACTGATCTCAACACGCTTCGAGTTTGTGTCATTCTGTGAGCAGCGCAGAACAAAATTGCGGGAGGGGGCGCGGAAACGCGCTCTCATTTTCTTAAACAGGTCAAGATCAGCAAAGGTTTCGAAGATTGTGCTGTAGCTCGCTGCAAAGTACGCACTTGGGCTCAGTCTTCATTGCATACTGCTCCGAAACCACATAAACCTGTGACCAGAACGATGGAAGAAGAAGATTACAAGCTTTGGCCAGCCAACAAGTCTGATCGCTCGTGGCAGAGCCTCAGCAACCCTGCCAAACGTCATTCATTTGTGTCAAACTAAATGTCAGTGACCTCCAGATAGAGATGC
>JAABUK010002905.1_pt1 | contig 29930 bp, 39 predicted proteins | sample 5559141 | NCBI WGS metagenome assembly JAABUK01 (sample SAMN10711869, study PRJNA513367) | rock metagenome | isolation source: Antarctica rocks | place: Antarctica: Victoria Land, Pudding Butte nord | collected 2016-01-03
AAGCAGGTCCAAAACTATTGCAGCTCCACCTCCACCGCCACCTAGGCTGGCAAAGCCAACAGTAGCAGCAACCGTGGCAGATACAACTGCAGCAAAAGGGTCACCGTCACCATCTCTTCCCGCAGCAGCAGCACTGTCAGTAATGCCACTCACAACACTAGCTAGTGAAGCAGCCTCACTTTTGGAGTACCCACCGCCGCCAGGGCCTCCGTCCACAGCTGTGGCAACCCCACCGGCACCACCTGCCACCTCTTCCCCTGTCTTCTCAGGAGTGGTCCCACCGGTGGGCAAGGCCGACCCAGGCCACTTGATTGAGGCAGTGCTGAAGTGCAAGGTTGCAGAGCCTGCATACAAGGGCCAGTCAGACTATGTCAGCATCATTGCTTCAGCCAGCACACCTCCAGCCTTACCTCCTGCAGGTCAGTTTCTCAGTCTTTCTTATTATGTTGTAATTGACCTTCTATGCCCTAGTACACTGTGATTCAGGGAATTAGTGCCCATGGTATAACCTGGCGGGTCTATATTAACATGTTGTTTGTTCATGTGCTGCCATTAAGGCAGAAGTCATTGCATGTATATGGTGGGCATCAATAACTGCATGCTGGGGTTACAATTATTGCACACTGGGACAGCCTGCAATTCAAGACTGCGTGCATGATTGCTTATTTACCTGTGTTTCAGTGTTCCAGGCAATCACTGACAAAGCAGGCTGACAACTTGCATGCAATTGCGCACATGGCCTACACTGTGCAACGTAAATCTGTGTGTCATGGCACATATGATGTCACTTGTTTACAACTTCCTTCCGTGCTGCAGGTCAAACAGAACACACACAGCATGCAGCACAGCATACCCAGCAAGCCGTGCTGCCAGTCGAATTCTGCAGTACCTTACTGGCCATGATGACCTGGAACCATCTTGACTCAGATCTATGCCAGCACGTCATCACACTGATCAACACGGCACTAGATTCTCCAGATGGCCCTCACAAGGGCAATGCCAAGTGCCCTGCCCTGAGGCAGCGCCTAGTAATGGCCCTGCTGGACAAGGGGCTCATGAGGGTGATCAGTGACCTCCAGGACCTGGTGCAGGAGTCTCTTTTCAATGTGAGCTTGCTTGCTATCAGCATAGTCATGCATCATCACATGCAGGCAAACATCACATGAGATGACACACACCGGCAGAGCATCACATTTTTCTGGAGGTCCACAGTGAACACAGTATCTCTGTGCTTCAATGCCAAATCAGTTGCAACAGGCACACTTTGCTATATGAGCTGTCAAATACAATATTGCACCTTTGCAAAGAATGAGCGGGCTTTGCAAGTCGAAATGCCCACATGGAAAATCATAATATTGGCTATGCAGGATTTGGAGATGATGAAGTTGACCATCAAGAGACTGCTGGCTCCTGTCAAGCGCCCCGTCAACAGTCCCTCAGCGCCTCCGCCTCCAGCACCAGCCCCCCCAAAGCGACCGCCACCCCCTCCTCCCCCAGGTTTGCCCACTGCTGCAGCATTATGCTCAAACCTCAAAATGCAACAAGCCAATGTAGTGTCTCTGTCCCACTGTATAAGCAGCCTCTCTTCTGCAATGTTCACGCGCCCTGTCATCAAGATCTTTATCTGCTGACGTGTTCAATTGTCATTGGATGTTTGCAGTTTTTCTGGTGGATCCTGACAGTTGCTTGTCTGATTGAACAGCCAGTCAGCTTGCCATGCACTTCTGCCATCTTTGAAAGACCTACAGTGTTGATGATAGGATCTAACACCATTGATAGTCAAGGTGCATGAAAGCATAATTGCAGACTATGCCTTGCCTTTAGGCCGGGGCCCCCCAGCGCCCCCTGCAGCCCACAAACAGCGCCCCAGGGTTGACCCTGGCCCCCGCCCCAGCCGCAAGATGAAGAGCTTCTTCTGGGACAAGCTGCCAGAGAATCGGCTGCAGGGCACCTTCTGGCAGAACCGCCCTGCTCCCTACTCAACCCTCCATGTGGAAGAGGTATGCTCATTGCAGCATGTGACTTGCACAGGATGCAATGGCAAGAGGCAGGCTTGCGTGATGCCCAACAATGACTGCTAAGAGTTTCAATTTTCTTTGACATACCCTATGCTTGAGGTGAGGAGAACTCAGCAGCTGATCAATCATCCATCAGACTCGTCACCGCAACGTTCCAATCAGCCTTGATCACATTGGCAGCCTTGTTTACACTGAGGCCTGGCACAATGTACATAGAATATGGTTTGGTATTACCCTGTTGGCTCGACACTGCTGCAGCGCTTGCAGCGGTCTGCCAAAGAGCTTGCATGCAGAAATCAATGTAATCAAAGGCTGATTCAGTCATGACTAGATACAGCAACTTCGTGCGAAGCATGCTCACTTATACAAAATGCTCTCACACTCTCAACACAAAGACTTTTTGACAACTCCTTATCAGTTATGCTGTTCTTTGTCCAGATTGAGACCCTCTTTCAAGCCATGCAGCGGTCTGTCAAACAGCCTGCTTCCACTGCAAGGCAGAAGCTGGCTGTCCTTGATTTGAAGCGTGCCACAGCTGTGGGCATTCGCATGTCCAGACTCCGGTACGTCCACTGTCACTCATAGTGCTTTAAAGTCTATGCATGGTGCACTTGCATAGGCAGTGCTGTTGTCCATTTTAAGATCTTCTGTAGCACCCAGTATGGGATAAGTGGGACTTTGCTGCAGTTTGGCTTTCAGAGCTTATCTGCCATGGCAGCTTTGTGCATGTGAGTGGTTGTGCGTATGTCAGGATGGGTGTTGCAAAAGGGGAGGGGGCTGGGACTCTGCAGGGGCTTCCATTGCAAAGGACAGCTCAGCAATGTGTTGACACTACACACCTTGCATGTTGCAGGGTGCCCTGGCAGAGGATTCCTCATGCAGTCATCAAGCTCGACTCTAAGGCCTTCCAGACAGCAGATGATGTGCGGGCAGTTCTGCAGTGCGTGCCCACACAGGATGAGGCCAACCTGCTGCAGTCCTATGTCAGGGCTGGGGGCAAACTGGAGGGGCTGAGTGACGCCGAGCTTTTCTGCCTGGACCTCATGGAGGTGAGCTGGCAAGCACACAGTGCTTTGTTGTTCAGACGTGTCACCATGAAAGGCTGTGATCATGAAAGGCATAAGAGTCCGTGTGTATGAATGCAAGCAATGGTGTTGAAGCTCACATGCCCTTGATTTACATTGATGCCAAGTGCTTGGGCTGGTGGTCATTGTAGAGGCTGCTCTCTTCAGCACACTGCTCTCATGTCATTGTGTGCGATGCTGTTTCTTTTCTGCTGTTTCTTCTTTTGCAGCCAGGAGTGTCATGCTGGCTACGGTATCCTGCCTCTGTGATGCTTGTGTAGGCAATCTGGTCTTCATGAGCAGAGCATTGAACATGCACCATCCACAGGCTCCCACAAGCAAATTGTTGCTGCCTAGCTTGAGTGTATGGACATGTATGATGTAGTGTCATCAAAAGTTAGGAATTGTCAGTACAGATATGCCTGTCAAATCTGTTTGAATGCCACCTGTGATGGCATGTGACGCAAGTGACCGTTTGCAGATCCCAAGAGTCGAGGCGCGACTATCAACTTTCCTGACTCGTTTTGAGGCCCAGCAGCAGTTGGCAGAGGCAAAAGGCATCCTCGAAGGGCATCAGAAGGCCCACCAGGAGCTGAAAGGCAGCCCCTGCATGGCGGCTGCCCTTCAGCTGACTCTGGCAATGGGCAACTTCCTGAACTGGGGTACCAGGCTGGGCCAAGGGGCTGGCTTTAGGCTGCGCAACTTGCCAAAGCTGCAGGTGGGCACTGGGTGATTTACCTCTGTCTTAGCAACATTGCAGATTGTATTTCGAAGCATGAAAGTGGCAAGCATTATAGGATTCATGGAACACGATGCATGGGTCTTCTTGCTTCTTTCCACTCAACTTGCTCTTGGCACTTGCTTCTCCAGGGCGTATCTCATTGTTGTTGTTGCTGTCATCATCACTGCCATTCTCGTCATTGTCACCATCGCCATAGCTGTCAGGAGTGCTTTGGCTTCTATTCACAATCCTATTCTGACACTTCCAGACAAGAGGTCACACTGACACCAACACTGCTCTGTATGGCATGCTTGTCTACCAGAGCAGGATTTGCATAGACTGTCATCTCGTGCAGGATACAAAGTCCCTTGATGGCAAAACCAGCTTGCTGAGCTACATTGCTCGCCAGCTCAGCACAGGGCATCCCCATGCGGCCCTTCTTGCCCATGAGATGCCCCATGTGGTAGGACCAGCCCTCAAGACTAGTGTACAGGTACACCTTCTTAATTTTTCCAACTTTCTTGTCAAAAACTAGCGCTTGGCCGCATTGTGCAGGGTAGCTTGTGTTGATGAGGGTGACTCGGCATGAATGTGATGTAGATGTCCTTTTTGCCTGTTTAAACACACCCAAATCTCGTCGGGTTTGATAGTAAAAGTTGCTCATCTTGAGTTGCCAGGCTCATCCTTGTCATGCAGACTACATGCATGCAATCCCTGCATCCGGCATTGCCCCGACAGGCGTATGATTCCCCCCCCCCCCCCAGTTCTTTGGCTCTGCAAAGCTTGTGCCTTAAGCACACCACAACAGCGGTCGCTTCTCTGCTCTAATGACACATATGTTGTCTGCAAACGGCAGAGTGTTTGATGCATTGCTGCAGGAGGTGACAGACATGATCGATAAGACTTCAGTCGACATGGACCTAGTCAGATCAGAACTGAAGCGCAGCACAGTTACAGTGAAAGTCAGCTTGATGGTTCCCCCATGTGTACAAACAGGTAGCGTAGATTGTCAACAGAAGTCTGGTTTGTCCCCTGAGTCCTCAGTCAGTCCAGGTAGTAGCAATAAGCAAGCCCAAAGCCTTGCTCAGGAGTCTCCACTGGTTGCTAATCAGCAGCAACAGCAACAGCAGCAGCAGCATGACACCAAATCAAGTTTGTCTGAAGAAGAGCAGAACACAAGTAGGTGTGAAGAAGAGCAGGAGATAGCTTGTCAGCAGCATACTCCTGATGCAGAATCACAGCAGGGGCATTGCTGTAGCTGCCCACCAGGGAGACTAAATCAGGATGAAGACTCACGCAAGGAGGTACTGGTCGAGCTGCTGTCAGACAACTACCAGGATGTGATGAGTCAGACTGTGCGGGAGGTTGACAAAGAGCTGAAGCTAGCACGGCAGCTGCTTGGGCAGTGCAAGGAGTCGTTCAGCAGTTTGGTCAGCTTCTATGGAGAGAATGCTCAGGCCTTTGCCAATGACGCGGTCTTCTGGTCGGATGTGGTTGCCTTTGTGCAGAAGTTCACTGCCTGCCAGAGAGCCTTACGCAAACAGATGCAGGTATGGCTGTCTACTGGAGAGACAACACGTGTCCTGCATGTACCTAGCTCATCATGAGCTAAAACGCGTTGTTATTATTATTATTATTATTATTATTATTATTATTATTGCTGTCCTGCCTGGAGTCTCCTTTGATCCTGGTTGATGCTCACAAAAACACTTCAAATACCTACAATAAGTAGCATCATTGTTGCACCAGTTTAAATCTTCATTGTACAGACAGTGTTGGCCTTAGGGCACATAGCATCTTACTGTTGCAGCACTGCTGCCTTGCCTGTGACAAACCCCCATGCTGATGGTGAGAAGAGTTCATCACACGAATGGCTGTTAGCCAAACACATCGTTCCAAAATTGCCAGTCAGCCCTTCAGCATCTCTGCAGCCTGGATTGTGTTAAGGCCTGTGGCACCGAGACCATGCTACTTTTACTACACTGTTGGTTTTCCACAGCAAAAGCTGTCAGTCCGCTTGTGTATCCATTCTTCATGTCTTTGAGCTCCCATGCTTCTTCACAGTTTCATTGCACTTCACTTGCTTTTTAACTCTCAACTGCAAGTTGTTGGGGTCATACACTGGGAGCATGTTTGCATGGTCCGTGCGATCTCAGATTGTGTGCATGCTGTTATGCAGGAGCAAGAAGACATGACAAGAAGGAAGGAGCTGCGCCGCAGTCAGACCTCCAAGACCTCCCCAACTTCTTCGCATGCAGGAGCTGCGCACTTCTCCCGTTTGCCTTCTACTTCAGCTGCAGCTGTTACTCAGCCAACTGTTCTATTTTCCTCTACAGCTGCAACCGCTGCTCAAGCATCCCCATCATCCTCTTCTCCTGGTCTTACAGCCGCAAGTTTCCTGACACCATCATCGGTTGCTCAAAATGGCGCTGCACAGCCATCTTTGCGCTCTTCTTCAGCCACTGCTTCCTCCTTTGTCCCTCCTGCTGCTGCTGGTACTGCTGCTACTGCTGCTGCTGTTGTCTCCCCTGGTGCTTCTTCTTCCTTACCTCAGACAGCTTCTTTGTCTACAGCTTCTCCCAAAGCTGATGCTGATGAAATACCGAGCCCCACTTCTTCCTCTGCTGCTGATGTTGGGGCTGATGTGGCAAGTCTTGCTTCACCGTGTGCAGCAGCTACTCCTGCATCCGTCCCTCTTCAGCAGGATGCAAGTGTCACTGCAGACATTGCTCTCCAACCAGAGTCTGTTAGTGTGTCTAGTGTGTCGGCCCCTGCCCAAGCTTGTGCTAAGTCAGGCGGCAATGCAGAGACAGGGCCTAGCATGTCAGAGACTGATGCCATGGCAAAGACAGGAGTAGTGACAATTTCACAGATGTCTTTGACAAGCGCTGCAACCAGTGTATCAGCTGCAAGCTGTGACAGATTAGAATCATAATGACAGTGGCAGCGTCAGTTGAGTGTAGAGCTTTCTGGTGAAGCCACATCTGGGCCAAGGTCTAGCAAAGCCTGAAAATGATGTTAATTTATGCCATAGCATGATGGTATTTGCTGACCGGGGCTCTTTCAGAATACTGCATGCTGACATGTGAGACAATGACATTTGATGCCATGCCAATTCTTTTGTACTGACTGATCCACAATGCCATGATGCTTTGTTGCTGCTGCTTCTGCACATTTCATTGATTATGGTACAAATTGTGTTTTCAGTTTGATATGTATAGTAATTTTGGTGTTGCTGATCGTGGCAGAGTTTCAGGTCCAGACTGTCTGTTTAGCTTGAAACCGTCAGTGTATGTCCTTAAAGCTGGTTTGCATTGGTGTGTATTGAAGCTTGATGTGTTACAGTGTGTATGCCCCACTTTGTCCATGAGAACGTGCGTTTGTACTGACATGTGCAAACTCCAGCATGTGTTTCACCGTCAGTGCTGCACTGCATACCAGCATATGCAAACCGGCAAAGCCAGGGCCACTCAGTTGTACGTGAAGCAGTACCTGCAACAACTGTTTGTTGTCATGAACTTGGACGTGCTGAGTTGCTAGGCTGCTTTGCGGAAGGTATGTGCTTTGCTATGAGGTTCAAGGGTATGTGGGTTGTTGGATTACTAACCGGAAAATTACAGGTAAGGCAGCAGTCTTGTGATGTCCTTTGCACATGATGCTAGGCAAGGCTCAGATTTTTAGGGTGCAGTGCGTTGTTAGGGCGCAACCCATTTTCAGTTGTGCGCAGATTACACAACTCTGAAGCTACTTGTCATTCATGATTGAGATACGGGGGGTTCTCTGCTGAGATTCAAGTCCGTCTTTTTCAGCAGATGGTATCAGCATCAGTTTCTTGCGACATGCTGCATGTATACCCAAGCTGAGAAAATTGTGCAATGTGCAACATTATTGCTCTCAGAAGGAGGGGGATGGAAACTCCCGGGTCCGGAGCGTCGATTGGCCATATGGCGCCATGCATGGTCCCTGCACCGTTATGCAGATCACGCCGAGTGAAGCATAAGCATCGTCCTGTCTTGTGAAAAATTACTACCCGCTGCACGCACCTGTCTGAGGCCAACTGCTTATTGTCTGAAAGCAGCATTCGCAGTATTCATACAGTTGACCCGATCTGTTTGTTCTTGGACGTCGTTGTTACGTGCAGCACTACTCTTCACGCCTGACCATTATGAGCCTCAGACTTGAGTTTACGCGGCGGCTATGCTCACTGGCCTTTGAACTAGGGAGCCGTGGGAGTCCTTTCCTATCGAGTGGGACAGCTTCTTTACAGTCATATACAAGCGTCTGCCCCAAGTTGTTGCAGCAGCGCTGGCCTGGAAGCTTTATACGGTCAGTGTTTCACGTTCAGCACAGATGATATGATCATCCTCGACTGCAGTTTACCCCAGCCTTGCTCTGCACACTTTTAGGGACTGCAAGTCCATATGTACGACACCTGTCTTTCTGGGAAAGCCGCGCGATTCCAGAAATAAGTCCCCTGACAGTGTGCCCTTGTCATCAGCTTTGCACATGACATCAAAATCCTTTAAACAGCAAAGCAAAGCTAGCAGACCCAGGGCTAGAGCAATCGGAGACAAGTCAAAGAGAAGACGCAACAGGCAACGAAAAGGTGCACAACTGACACTTACTTTACATTGCCCTGACATCACTCCACTTTTAGCACTGCATCATGTGCTTCATTACCAATAAAGGACACAAGACAGTGTTGTGGTATGCCAATTTGTGATACGGAAAGATTTTGGTGTGGTACATCAACAAGGCTTGCCACAACCACAGTGAGCCAGTACAAATGGATGGCACGTGACATATCACGTCTAATTCAGGTCTGGACCCAAGTAGTGTCTGCAAAGCTCTTGTGGCATTGGGAAAAGCTGGCAGATATGATGAAGCTGAAAGTCTATGGAATCAGTGTGAGGTACATTGTGTGGTCATCTTCAGCTGTTGCAAGCATGGTGTCCCAGTTGCAATGCAGTTGTACCATTGTACGACTTATCACTGACGTTCATCGGCTGCTCACGTTCTGCATCTTGTAGGCAAATGGTATGCTTGCGGATGAGAAGCTTGTCAGAGCTTTGTGTGCCAACTTTGCTGAGGCAGCTGAACCAGAGGCAAGTACTTTCTTGCTGAGCAGGTTACATATGAGTAAAGAGACAGAGCCTGATGTACCTCTAGCATGTGTACCAACATTGTTTTATCTGTGCAGCGTGTTGCACCAGAGTAAATCTATAGCATGTGTCTTGAATGACCAAGCTCTTACACAACAAGATCAAACTCATCATTCTCTCTTTGCATTACAGAAAATTGAGATGATGATAAGCAAAGGGAAAAAGGCTGGCTTGATCCCAGTACCTTCAGCATATTCAAGTTTGTTAAAAGCATATGGCAAGTGCCGACAATGGCCAAAGATCAAACAGGTGTTGATACGTATGGTACAATCTGGGGTCCCAATTGACAAGCTCCACTGCATGGCAGCTTTGAGAGCTTATCATATAAGCAACCGAAGCTATGAGGCAGAGGTGGGCTCTGTAGTGCCACCAAAAGCCTGGCATCTTATTGCAATGATCTTTCATGCATTGCATGAGCAGCATAACAACAATCTTTGCGACTTCACTTGTCCAAGACATCACATGTTTGTACAAGAGGTTGACTTGCCACTTGGCAAACATACGCATCAGGATGTCCTTAGGCGTAACTGCCTGTGGTCTTCAATGTAAGAAATACGAACAACACAAGCAAGCTTGCTTGTGGCTGTTGCAGTGCTTGCTCCATGAGATGATGTCACATAATTGTGAGCTGGATGCCACCGAGTTTGAGCTTCTTGCTGACATGTATGCTAATCAGAAGCAATCACATATGGTGGAAGATGTGTTGCGACGCTGGGTAGCCCTCGGAAGGAAGGTGGGCTTGTGATGCACATCAGATGATGTACATGAGTCTAGTTGAGCACCCTGGACTTGTCTTATGCATGTTCACTGAAGGTGCGTACATATCAATGTCATCAAGACAGGCCACTCACAACAGCTCAGATGCTTTGGTAGCAAGGTGCGACCCAACAGCCAGTAATCTGTTTGCTGGCTGTAGGGTCACAACTGTTTTGTATACATAAATTGTACCATCCGGTATAGTACCTGGCTTCTCATTCAATTGACACCGAAAGGCGTAGTTTTTTCTAAATTGTACCATGTCTTGGACGCTGATCAAAGCATTATGTGCATAGGTGACAGGCAGGATGTATGAGGCATCTGCCAAAGCACATGCCTATCAAGGAGCACCGGATCAAGTCAAGCGCATCGTTGCAGACATGCGCCAAAACTCTCTAGAAATCAAAGCACGTGTTTGGGGCAGCCTTATGTATGCTCTTGTGAATGCAGGGCAGCTTGAAGGGTGAGTTCAGCATCAACTCAATTATTACATCACAGTAAATGTCCAAATGCTTGACTGATACATCAGCTTGATCTTGTGAACAGTATGACATGACTAATCAAGGATTTGACCCATGCTAGTCTCAAAATATGGCAACGTGTTGCGAGTGTTTTGACATTAGCAATTCCTGTTTGAGTACTGTAAGTGCACCTGCCTTGGCCTTGAGTTTCTGAGTCTGCTCTTGGCTTTCAGGGCGCTTGAGGTCATGTCTGGCTTGCAAAATTGCGGCGTGGCACCCGATCGCTGCGACTACAATATGATCATCAATGCTCACCTCAAACGTGATGATGAGGCAGGCGCTTTGTATTATTGGCAGCATATGCAAGAGAATGGTGTGCAAGCGGACCTACATGACTACACAAATTTCATGCATTACTTTAGCTTAAAAGGGGATGTCGAGTCTGTAAAGGTGAGCAGTTTCGCTTTGGCATGTGATCTGTGTGAAAACCAATTCTGTTCAATGCTAGGCACTTGAGATGGGAATGTTACCCATGCTTGTTTGTGCAACATTGGGAGGGGTGTTGAATATTTGCCTTCCATCACTTGTGTCAGTGCACAGCTGCAGTTTGCAACTTGTTGTCTCATTGTACTTATCCATTTGACACCCTGGTAGTGTATATGGCAATTTTAATTTGCAGTGTGGGTGGCCCCTTTGGTACGAGCATTGACTAACAATAGTTCCCCCCATCAGTTCGTTTCAGCCAAAACCAGGAATGCTTTGGAGAGCTCATGCGTTTCCGTAAACTAGAAAGGCTCCTACCTTGTGTCATTTTGCCTTGTTGCAAACACATTGCTTGCCACATGCACTATGTGCCAAGCTTGACTGCAGGAATGGCAAGCAGCAGCTGCGGAACACGGAATCCTTGACAGCGGGGAGGCTGCTCTATGTGTTATACAAGCAAGCATGGGGGCATGGTGGCTTCATGGATGTCAGGATCTGGTGCTTGCTACGGCTGAGCAAAATTTCATGCAGTCTTCCATTCTGAAGCTACATCCTATCTTTAGATATGCTGAAGGCAAAAAAGGGTAGGTATTTGATTTGGGAAATCTAGCTAAACAATAGCTGACCTGACTTTTCAAGACAAAGTTCCACAATCAAATCATTTTGCTGACTATTGCTCAATGCCGCAGGGTACATAATAGCACAGAAATAGACTTGCATAATTACGATCACTGGAGCTGCCAATTGGCTTTGTTGGCAGGACTGTCTATGATGTATGATCGATTCCTCCACACTACATGGCAGTGGCCAAAGTCAGAAGACTTGAAGGCAAGTCAACAAACCTGCTTTTGTTGCAAGTTGCACAAGCAATCAGAGTGTCACAAAGTCAGTCATCTCATCTATCTCCAATTTGAGATTGTTGTCCGTGTCATAGGTGTTGGTGGGAAAAGGTTCCGTTTCTTTGACCGAAAAACGGGTTGTGAAGGATGCAGCCTGGCATTTTCTGGAGAGGCTGTTTGTTGTATGCATGCATATCTCTGGTGGTACCATTCTAGTCGATCGCCTAGATGTCTTGGATTGGTTCCATGCTTTGAAGGAAAAAGGGGCTGTCTTAGATGCTGTGCATTGCAAACAATGTTTCAGCCCACGCTCTAGTGGGACACAGGGAAGGTAGCATTCTTGTGTGTGGTGCACAGCTCACATATGGGTGCCAGGTGTGCATGATGCTCACAAGCACAATACACATGCCAATGGGAGGAAGCATCACATATCCAGCCAGGTAGAGTAGGCAGAGGATTTGCATGTGTCACATCAAGCACATGCACAATACACGATGTCTTGTGCAAGACATTCTGTGGCTTTTCAAGGCTGTGCAGCGTGAAAAGGCTGACTCAGAAGCAGATGTAAACCCCGTGTGTTACAAGTGTCTTGCTTGGATGTTCATCTGCGGAGCACTGCTGAAATTGTAACCTGCAACTAGTGTTGTAGCAAACTTGGATTGCATTGCTGTGCTTGGCGTTGATTTGCAAAGCAGTGCTGCATACGTGATGTTGAACTGAGTCTATAAGCCAACTTTTGCTGTACTAGACTAGTGCTAGGTGTCAGTCAAACTCTAATTCTGCAATGTTTGATTTGTGTCAGAATGATCAATAAGCTCATTGTATGCAGGATGTGGACTTGACGAAGAGACTGATGGCAGAGTGAGTTTGTCAAACCTGCAGGCTGTCTTGATCGTCAACTGTGTCTTCAATTACATTGAGACAGAAGTCAAGAGTTTATATAGTGTCTTATCAGTGATGAGCAGGCTGCAGAAAGCCGGCAAATCAATGCAGCTGAGCTGAAGGTCACTATGCGTTGCTAGCACATTCTAGTCCCATATTTTAGGTGATTTGCACTGCACAGTTCCACAGACTTTGTCACTTCAAACATTTCTGAGCTTACATGTCAATTGTATGAAACGTGACCCAGTCTGCAAGTGACGCATCATAATCAAAGATGTAGATGCACTTGTAGTGGGGCCAATTGCTTTGTCTGCCAGCTGCTGCAGCAGTAGACGCCCCTTCTGATTTCACTTGATCCGTACCCGTATACACATTGGGGCTTCAGACTTTAGAGTGCTAAGCAGGCAAGCCTTTATGACCTCTTACTGTGATTGTCCATGGCAAGGGCCCTTGGGGGTTGAACCTCACAGCATGGCCATGCTGGCAGAGAAGGCACAGGGATTATCAGCAAAGTCCCATGATTCAATTAATGTTTGGTGGTGCATCATCAACAATAAATATCACACTGTTCGAACTCAATCTAGATTTTGCCTGCTGTGAGACATTAGTTGTTTTGTATCAAGTCTAAGATTTTGCTCAGCTAGAAGCATGGTGATCAACATGCCCACCAATGCAGCCATCCCAATGCTGACATGGCATACAACATCCTGGCTGAAGGCACCTTGTCCTGCTCTCTGAGACAGGTACTGGTCTACAAACTTTGCCTTGGAAAGTCCTGCAACAAGACACTGATTCCATCTGCTATTTCTTGCATGGTGTGAGCACAAATGTTCTACATAAGATGCACAGTTTGGCTCGAGAGAAGGAAGCCAGCATATTCTCTGTCTGTCAGCAATGCCAGCGTTGGAGCACGCCCACGAGAATGCTGTTGTTGACACATGCAGCATGACGGCACCAGGCTGCTAGCAGGCAAGCTGCATCCAGCTTATCCTAACAGTGATATGACAGTCTACCAAAACATAGGAGTGACAGTGATGGGACCTGCACAGCATGGTTCGCCTTGCTGTCACTTCAGACACACTAGTTGCTGCTGCATTGCTGTGGCTCATATACTGTCATGATGTTGCAGCGCATGCGATGTGATGAGAAACCATGTCACAGGAGCTCAGCACTTACGTAGGGCAATGGCTGCAGCTGTTGCAGTACAGCAGCTGACGAAGCTGGGCGCCCAGGCAGTCAAGCGCAAGCCAGGCACAGCGGACTGAATGAAGTGCCAGGAGTAGCTGATGCGCATGACCATGTTTGCGCTGTCTGCCAGAATCAGGCCTGCAGGGGTCGCCACATCACTATCAGTGCATGTTGGGTGCTAGAGTTTGGCAGTGTGGCTGCAGAACGCGAAGTGTTGTGCAGGACAGGTGCATTGATCCTGCTGCTGATCACGCCAACTGAAGTGGGCATGAGGACACAGCTGTGGGACACAAAACCAAAGAAACATGCACCATGTCGCACGTACCTGATGCCTGCTGCCTAAGTGTACGTTGTAGTTGTTATTATTATTTGGTATGCACCATGCTTTGAGCGCAGCACTAAACACAACATACCCATGCTGATTTGTGGAATATGGATTGTGCATCCATATGCCATGCGGCCACTGCTGTGGGATGCAAACCAGAGAGGACATGCGCATTGTGTCACTGGCAGCACTAAACCAACCACAAGAGTACCAGCGAGACAGCGGCTTCTGATTTGTGTGATAAGTCCATTGTGCACGCATATAGCATGCATTGCAGCAGGCAAAGAGCCAATGCCCGGCATGTAGTAGGGTCTCATGTGTGTTGGTGCCTTGCCTCCCCCCCCTCCTCCCCCCTGGGGGAATGGTCTTATCTGGGAAGGGGCCTTATCTCTGGCCAGGATGTATGTGTATGCCGCAACCATACACTAGGTCACTCACAACTCAACTTATGGCAGCAGAGTGGACTCACCAATAGCACCAAGTCTCCAAACAAGCGCAAAGCTGAGAATGATCTGAGCTGCTGAGAACACTGTCTGCCACCTGATGGATTTGCTCAGTTGCCTGCATGTAGATCATGCTTTCATGTTTAAGCCCTTTTGACCTCTACATATTAGGAAAGGATTGACCAAAGCCTGCTACCTAGATGATTGCAATTGATCTGTTTGTGCAATTGCATTTGTAAGATGTTACTATCACAATTCTTGACTCCTTGACAAGCTTTCCGCGAGCATGATGTTGCATACGTGTGCATACTCATGGCAAGAACACAATGCTGACTGACTAGACTGCTAAGGTATGGGAATGAGTGGACAGCACATCAGCACAACAAGCTAGTTGAGCCACAAACCCTGGAAAGTTTGTGATTGGTACTGTGCAACTCATTTGCAGCAGCAACATGCAAACCCCTAGCTTTGGGGATGAAGCTACAGATGAAGACGAAATGTCCCAGCAGGCCAATCTCAGGGATTTGGAGGATCCCCAGCAGATATGAATGCATGCAATTGATAGCTGCGCATACATGCGATAGATGATGCTCTGACCTGGCATCAGCAACAGCATTGACATAGGCTTCTGTGCAGCCATTGAGAGCCAGCAGAGTGATGTAACCACAGTAGCAAGCCAGGGCTGCAGGCGCTTCTGTGCTGCTCCACTTCTGGCCATACACGAGCCTCAGTAGCACATAGGTGTAACTGGGACCAAAGGCAGCTGCCAATAGCCCTGTGTAAAATACTGTGTTTCAATGTCTGTATGTTGCTGAGTCTGTACTGTGAGAAACAGTACGCCGGGATTGGCTGACTTTGAAGACATCAATCATCAGGTCCAGACATAGAGCCAGGAACTGGGAGGATGCGTGACGTTTGAAGCAGCTGGTAAGATGTTGTAAATCAAGAAAGCAAAGCAGCTAGTCAGGGGGGGTGATTCAGCTGCTGCAGTGAGACATTTTCTGGGGCAGCCTCCTACAACGTCACCGCAAGACTGATGTCACTGTGAACACCTGACAGTGAGCTTGCTTGCTGATGTCATATGCGCCCTATGTGACACAGAGCTTGCTTGCTGTTGTTACCAGCAAAGCATATAGGGGACATGCGCTTTGTGGGACTGTTAGATACAGGCACAGCAGAGGCAGTACCTGTCAAACCAGAGATTCGCACCAGGATCGCCAGGATCTGAATCTTCTGCTTCTTGTCTGCCTCAACATCTTTGCCTGCATTGCATGCATGCTTCCTTGTGCTGTTGCTGTGCACAACACACGGCATCTGCAGATGTACACATCATTTAGCAGCAACAGGGGGCCACACAGATCACGTTGCTGCCAAACATCATACAGAAGCACACTAAAGCTTACAGAAGCACAACATGTTCTTAGAAGCCCTTGGGGGTGCAGAAACATTGCTATTTTCAGAACAATGCCCATTACACAATGTGTGACTCCCAGTAGCCTGGGAAGACTATCAGGCATGTCTTTGTGTCAGGCAGATATTTCAGGCAAGGTCATACTGATGCAGCGATTCCAGTTCAGGTTTGTCTTGCCTTTGTTCTGTTATGTAACCAAGAGAAGGCGGTGCATGCAGAACCTCAGAAGTGCTTCCATTGCAATCTTGCATGCTGGTAAATTATCCGCTTAACTGGCAAACATCATGGCCAGCCCATGCACCTGTGTACTTGTTGACATGCTACCTGGAGGTCTGCTGAAAGCTCTGAAGGCTGCCTCCTCCACCGGGAAGAAGATGGTGCGCACCACCAGTGAGCCCAGGTTGGTGACCAGGCCATACACTCCCTGGTTGTAGCTGCTCTGGCACAGTGCCATTACCATCCTGGACCCCTCCGTTTGCGCAAGGTGCACGATAGCCTGCAGCAGACTTGTTTTCTGTGTTTTGAGTTGTTAGTTATGCCTGTCTTACACATCACTTTTGTAAGTAGAGGCATGGCAGATGATGGAGTGTCAAGTCATGAAACTGGATTGTTTGTAGTGCCTGTGTTGCGCATCAGTTTTGTATGATGATAGCATGCCAGATGATGATGTGTCAGGTGATGCAACAACCGGGATATGTGTTTAGTGCTTGATTTGTTGTCTTGGCATTGCAAGGCGCTGTGGGAAGATTGCTGTCACGCCCAAGAGGTCTTGGGGCAGCAAAGAGCTGAACTAGCAGGGTACAAAAGCAAACAATGTCAACAACACTCAGAAGGGCACACCTCTGACTGTTTTGAGTGTAATAAAAACGTTTATTGGATATAGCTGAACTATCCCCAAACCCTTGACAGCATTCCAGCCAGATTAGCTGACACAGAAAAGAAAATTAGTGGGGAAGCACCTGAAGTAAGAACCTCCAGCACAGAGCCACGCTCCTGGAATCCAGCAGGAAGTCATCACCTGCAGCTGCTCTCTGTTGGTGCTGCACCTCAGCTGCACTACCTGCTGCATGCTCACTCCCTGAGGCAGACAGCCCAAATATGGTTTAGAGGGCAGCCATGCATTCTGCAGGCCTAGACTACTGTGTTGGATATGCATGTGGGTGTGGCAATCCCTGTTGGTAGCCGTGCATTGGAGTCATCTAGATTGGTACCTCATCCTAGGAGGGTCAAAGTTGACTGAAGCATGGACACAAGATGCGCTGTCAGCAGCTGCAGCACATCAACATGTTACAGACTGCCTGCCTTGCGACTGCCTTCTTCTGAGCTCTGATTCGGAGTCTTGACTTCCACTTCCAGGGGGTTGCTGAGGACCCAGTACCACTTGCTTGGAGAGGCAGAAACTGTCAGATGGCATGGACAGCAGCCATTTGCAGAAGCCTGGTATGTAGTAAGCCAAGTAGACTGCCATGGTGACGCCACCGTATGCCACCTGCATCAAGCACGCCTCTCAGGTATGTGCAGATTAATACTAGTAGTAGAATAATGTACATGCGTTCCAGCTATTCCTTCTTGCCAGGTACCTGCTAGGTGTGCCTGAACCCTAACCTATGAGCCAGCATGCACGCCTCTCAGGTGTTTTGCAGATTGCACAGGGAGTATGGATAATGTCCCGAGCAGAGTGACAGGGCCCATGCTGAATTTGTCAGACGTAGTGCCTATGAGAGTTGCCCGAAGTACGCCAAGTGGTTCGCCAAGATTGTGCAAGCATGTGATCACCAAAGCAATTGCATCACTCCTAGAGTCCTGTTTCTTGCTAGCTACCCGCAAACTGTGACCAATTGTTTGTATGACACCGTGTCTACAGCACAGCCAGTGCTGAGGGAAGAGTCTTGTGTGACAGATGCAGTGGGATGAATCAAAATTATCAAAACATGTGTGCAAAGCTCGCCTGTGCCCATGAGAGAGCAATGGGGACTGGCATGCTGCTCTTCTTCAGCAGGAGCAGGGTGAGAGCCCCTTTGGCAACGGTGGCACCACCTTCTGCCACTGCTACAACAGCATCTGCCAGCTGTACCTTGGCCAGAATGTACAGTGGCCCACAGCATAGCTCCACAAAGGCTGCAAAGCCTGCATGCAGTGTACCTCGTGCATGTCATGAAGTGCACACTTCACAGTGGTATGATGACCAGAACAAGACCTCATGCAGGGAGCTACTGAGGACTGTACGTACCTGACTCTCAGAGACGACACATGTTCAATGAGCAATGAATGAATAAACAGATCACAAACAGTGATGCATACTTCATCAGCAGCTGTCTTGTTGATCTGAGAGTGCCAAGCAGTGAGGACATTTTTGGCTTTCCTACAGGTTTCTGTAAAGTAATTTGAAGTGTTGAGTTGCTTAAATTGTGATTTGGCTCAGCGTTCATTGGCAATTTAGGTGCTGTCTGGTGACCAGACACTCTGCATTTGGACTGAGTGCAATCATGCAGGCATCTTTTCAATGTTTAAAACAGCAAGTTTGCTTTCAAGTGTCAGTGCTTGCCAGCCATGCACAGCGGCCTGACAGTTCTTTGAGCTGGCGCAATGCAGGTGATGCCTGCAGGCCTGCCATTGCTCAATAGCTATCAAGCATGGTAGAGACCAGCTGCAAAAGTATGCCCAGACAGCAAACTTGACAGACCTTGCCTTGCATGGCCACAGCTGTGGCATGAAACTGAGCATCTGGCTCCTTCATCTCCATCTTCCACAATGTTGTTGAGCAGACAATGGCAGTGATACAAGCCCCCAAGGGAATGCATAAGCAGCCCAGTGCAAGGACTTTCTGTGTGTGGACATGCTCATCCTGCACAGACACTTGGATGTGAAACTTGCCAGCAACTACAAGTGCAGGCGCAAAGGAGTACCTGCTGGATTCTCTGGCAAGCCCTCTTTAGTCCCTCTCTGCTCAAGAAGACTATGCCAGTGTTCAATAAGTGGAACTGGACCGAAGCAAGCTACAGACAGCAGCAATTGATTAGAGCAAGGAACAGAGAGCCAATCGATCCACGATCCACAAGCATCTCACGTACCCCGTACGCTTCTGGCGTGAGCAACCTCGCGGTTACCAAGTTGAGAGCAAAGTTGATCAGACGCACGCTGAGTTGGCTGGCTGCAACCAGCCGTCACGTTTGGTCTCCAATTAAGGGAGCTTAAACACGCATGCTACAACGTTGCATTAAGGCTGAAGGCGCGCCGTAAGACCGCCATAACCCGGGCATACCTACAAGATTTACAAATCCGCGAACGAGAACAGCAGCGCTATTGGACTGCATGTCACAAGTTGGTCATCTTGTCAAGCACCGCTACTTAAGGGCTGTTTTTTGACATCTGCAACCTGTCGTAGCCATCGGCATCGTCTATGTCTCACAGTTCATGTTGCACGGACGCACGGACGCACGCATGCTTCTGTACGCAGTCCGTCGAAGCTGTACTGAGCAGAGGCGTTATTATGCGAGATACGCCGCCGTGAGGGCTGTGTTAGGTTGCTACTGCAGCAAGTGCCTTTCTTTTTGCTGCTGCGATCAGCGTTTGACCCAGGACTCTCGCACAGCGACTCGACACCATGGCGGTGGAGGTAAGCGCATTCATCGACAGTGACCTGGCTATGTGTATGCAAAGCTACGAAAAGGACCTAACCTGATTCGCTTTGTTATTGCAGTCTGTGCAGACCTTCGGCAGAAAGGTATGTGGAAGTCTGTAGGCGTAGCTCAGCAACGTTTGCTGCCTTGCTCACGAGTTGTTGGCTTTTCAATGCCTGCACACACTGCCTCAAGCTGTCTGATCATATCAGTCAACAAAGTCAGCACTGACTGTATGTCGACCTTGCAGAAAACAGCAGTGGCAGTTGCACATGTCAAGAGGGGCAGTGGAATGATCAAGCTGAACGGTGTGGTGTCAGTTGCAGCCTTGCAAATGAGTCTATATCATCTGTATGTCGCATAGTTTGTGACACACTGTCTACTCTCTTTAGGCACACCCTTGGACCTCATTGCCAGTGAAACTCTAAGATGGAAGTGCCAGGAGCCAGTGCTGCTGCTGGGCAAGCAGAGATTTGCAAATGTTGATATTCGTATCCGCGCTCAGGGTGGAGGACACGTCTCACAGATCTATGGTGCGGGTCTTGGCACAGTGCCTGGTCTTTTCAATGCATGTCTGTTAGCGCATGTCATGATGCGTGTCATTGGATTAGCCCATGCATGTTTCACTACGTACTGTTGCTGACATCTCCTATGGTGTTGCAGCTATCAGACAAGCCATTGCCAAGGGTTTAGTGGCTTTCTACCAGAAATGTAAGTCTCTTCTTCACAGGCAGCTTTGCCTTATGGACGCAGGTCCAGCTGCTTTGTGCATGTGTGCGTGTATTAGTTGCTCATCAGTCAAATGCAAGGGCTGGCTGTTGCTGATGCACCTTTCAGTGGTAGCAAAGGCTCAGCCAGAAACCATGGACCACAGTACAACATGCATGTCATTTGACCTTGAACTGTGTCAGCATCATGTTGCCTGCATACTCATCTTTCTTATTCAGATTATGTTCTCACCGGGGTCTGAAGTTTTCAGTATGCACACATGTCTGCAACATGTCTGTGCTGCAGCAGGCATAGTGACTAGTCTAGTAGGCATCATGAATCTTGCCTAAACATTGCCATCTGGGACTTACAACTAAAGCGTGTCTGCATGCCACCCCCAAGGTCATGAAATTGCTTCACACTGCATTGCAGATGTGGATGAGCAGAGCAAGAGGGAAATCAAGGACATCTTGATGCAGTACGACCGCACCCTGTTGGTGGCAGACCCAAGGCGCTGCGAGCCCAAGAAGTATGCCCGTTCACAAGCTGCTCCAGCCTGTCTTGCATGCCCAGAGCCTTTGCTCTTGCTTGCAGATGTCTGCACGCAATGTGGCCTGATTGACTGTGCAAGCCTGCTCTCTGTCACATTGTTTGTATGCTGGCAAGTGCCAGTTTACAGCAAGAAGAGGTCTGTGGCATCCTGACGGCAAATGATCAGGTCAGCAGCATCAGCATCAGCAGGCCAGTTCTTAATTACCATAAGCAGGATCACTCAATGTTAAATCCAAGGAATAGGGAAGTTTGCCTCAGCCTCAATAGGCGGCAGCAGCAGCATATACAGCCCAGAGCTCTTCATTACTGCTGCTTTGGCAGTTTGTGTGGTGGACATGCACCTCTCTGTCACAGCAGTCAGCTTGGTGGCTCCCATGCGGCATCAAAGGGCACGCAGGCTTCCTAATCTCACTGTGACCAGTGGCAGCATTCAGCAGCCATGGCAGCAGCACCAGCACCAGATGCATTTCCTCATCCTCAGTCATTTCTGCAGCGCCCAGCGCCTAGAGTCATGTCTGAACGGAAGGCATTGTAGCAGGCTCAGCTCCAGACCCTGACTTGTCAGAGCGATGATGTGATCAGCGCATTGTGCATGCAATCCAGCCTGGATCGATTGGAAATTGCAAGACAACTGGTGTGCTGACATTGCACGTTCTGCTTGCAGATTTGGTGGTCCAGGAGCTCGTGCCAGGTTCCAGAAGTCATACCGTTGATCTTGTCTGGTGTGGCAGTGTTCACGGCTGCGCAGCACTGTACTGTTGGTGCTGGCTGTCACTGTAATGCAGCTTTTCACATAAAATAGACTTGTTCCTGAATACCTGACGTGTTGGGTCATCATTGCATATTCCAAAGCAGAGTTGGGCTGCCTTTGTTCTGTTTGTTCGTGGTTTGAAATGTAGCCTTTGCTGAGATCTGTCACGGCGATTTGACCTTGATATACAGTATCACCTTACGTTGTATGCTGTTGGCCTTCAAAAGAGCGCTCACGCCATTACGGTGCTTCCTTGATAAATTAGATCAGATACACTCTTCAAAGCATATACTCATTGATACAACAGGCAGTCAATACGGTGCTTGCCACCATGATAATTTCATGTGCTATTCACTACATAACGCTCTTAACGACATGACATGCTGCTCTTCCGCATAAAGAAACATATGAGCTGCAATGAGACTGACATGAATTACAAATTTGGCAGAGCAAGTGCCTGAAAACTCAGGCTACATCTGGCATCTAATTCATCATGGACTGAGCTTGCATCTTACCAAGGAGTGTAGTATTGTTTGTGCCATGTCTGCTGCCCTCACTCTTGACCTGCTGCCACTCACGTGATTGATCATGCTGTTTCATCAAGCAAAATGAAAATCAAGCAGGCTGTATGGTTGCTAACAAACTTCGTTGAACATCAAGGTTGCATGCTGTCGCAAAACAACATATGTACAGGGTGAGTTTGCGTTCCACAGGACTGGAAGGACAGGTGGTGCCACCCAAGATACTGCAGCACTTGATTAGCTGACCTCAAACACTGCATGCAACAGTTTGTTCTGAACTGGGGTGGGCAACCCTTGGGAAAAGCATAGTTGCCTTCACAATTCTGCCAATCTAGTCAGTATCCTTAGCACAGTGTCTTCTCAGCTTAAAGGATATTGCGTATCTTGCCCTCCGCACTGTGTATATACTTAGTCCAACATGACTGAATTGAACTCCCAGCCGAAGCACGACGCTGCATCTCAGAACCGCATCAACTCAAGCAGCAGACGCCGCTGTCTTGTTTCAGTACCAACTTGGATTTTGCCCCAGCCAGCGGTTGCGGGTCATAGGTAAGCGTGGAGGAAGTGTCTGCAAGTTGAGGCTCTTGACCTTTGCCAGCAGCAGGTCGTGCTCAGTTTCTACAAAAAGCTGCAATACTTCGGGTGTCAGCCGGCGTTTGTATATCACCAGCTCAAACAGGACGCAAACCAGATCTTCTGATAGTCCTGCTAAGGAGGTGGCTTCGCTAATATGATCTGACAGTCGTTGTAGACAGATATCTTGAAGCAAGGGGGGGCCAACAGCAGGCATCCGCAGATGGCGCTGATACGGCTTGCGCCAAAAATCATTTACATGTGCTTTACCAAGTGGAACCTGGCGACAATTCCCGTTCAGGACGGACGCCGTGTAACACGGACGCCGTGTTACACGGGGGTTAGCGTTTTTTATGTGTCATCAGCTAGATACTGCAGTGACTCACTTGGGTAACTCAGAGGGCAATTTTGGGGTGAGGGCTGTGAAGTGCACCAACAGGTGACACAACCTCCAAGCCACATGCGACTTTCGTCAAACCTCAACAGACACCTAGTAGTCAGAGTCTCCTGCTATTCCACTGAAGCCATTATCTGTCCTGAAATAATCAAGTGGCCTGAAGAGGCCATGAGGGTCATACATTGCCTTCAACTGCTGCAGCCTAGTCCAGTTTGGGGCTGGGAAACATGTTTCACTAGAGTCTGCGCTGTCAAATCTATTGTTGTTTATGTAGTGGGCTTGGCTGTATCGGTCCAAAATGTCTCCACCCTGAATGTGCTCAGCATCGCCTGCAATTTGCATAGGGTGACATTGGTACAGATGTTGATTAATATTAATAATAATGTTAAATATTGATATTGATATTGATATTGATATTGATATTGATATTGATATTGATATTGATATTGATATTGATATTGATATTGATATTGATATTGATATTGATATTGATATTGATATTGATGTTAATTTTGATTTTAATATTGTTGTTTAATCAACACAGCTGTCAGAAGCAAGCCTATAAAACTGCCATTGCAGAAGTCCCTGCATCTTTCCCTTTTTCAACAAGAACAACAACTTTGTTGTCAGAACAATTGTCAGCCCAACAAAAAGACACGGATGTTTTGCTGCAGGCAAGCCATAAGTTGCAAGCAAAGCAATACTTATACTTTCTTGCACAATGCATGCATGACTTGATACAGCATTGCACAGTCTTTTAAGGCAAAATAATACAGGATGAGTGCCACTGGATGACTCGATACAGCGTTGCACAGTCTTGCAAAGTACAACAAATGGAACTAGTGCCACTGCACTTTGTCGCTTGGAGCAATGCATCAGATGTGTTAAGAACACAGATGCAAGCCAAGCACTGTCTGCTGCTGCTATGGCAGAGCATGCAATAGAAAACGTTTCATTGCAACAGCACGACACAATTCATGCCACACACATCTAGCATTTGGAGTGCGTAACAACCATGATTGCTGCGCATCACAGCAACGCATGTCTGCCTGCTGTCACTCCTCTGCCAAGCCTGTCTGCTGTGCAGATATCACTGCCTGTTTTGATGGCTTGACAAAACCAGCACATGCGAGCTTTGCTCTGTGTTTTTCTGGGTTGTCTTTCGTCCTGCTTTTCGTTCGCCTTTTTTGTCTTTTCTGTGCATGTGTTTTTGCTCTGAGCATACAGCATGAGTGGCGGATGCGCTCACCGTCAACAGCAGCTCCACCGGCAGTCCTCTCCCAAAACGGCCAAACCTCAACATACCACTCGCCTCGGAATCCAAACGCCGTATCACTGTTGTTGGACCCCCCGAAAGCGCTCACAGGAGCTTCAATCAGGATTGTGGAGTATGGGCTCGTTGCATTGCTGTACAGGGTCACCAAGCTTGCAATCAAGTCTTCAGGGATTGACTGCAGAAATCGGTCAGTGATGTAGTTGGCAGCAGGGCCGCTGAGCACATCGGCATCATATGATTCGAGAATTCCAGTCAGGGTGAGGGCAACTGGAGCTGCTTCAATTGCTTCTGCCTCCAGAGCACCAGCAATGAAGCCCTGCATGACATGGAGAGTCAACGTTGAGGCTACACACAACTGATGCGCAGCCACTTTCCCTGTGTCTCTGAGGTCGTGATGCAAAGCTGCTCTTACATTCTAACACTTAGGCGCCACAAACCTGCAATCATGCTGCACATGCAAGCATGCTAACACACAAGCATGCTAACACACAACTATGTCAGCACAAGAGCATGCTGCTGCAGAGCAGCTGTCTTCAGCATAGGCAAGCATCACCACAACACTCATGCTGCAGCAGTGATCATGCACTGTCAGCAACCATTGCGAATCACATGCATATCTGCAACACTGCTCAGGCTTATGTCAAGAGACAGTGATCAGAGTACCTCCACAGCCTGATTGATCCCAGTGGAATTGTTGGGGTCCCAATTGGTGACCCCCACGGCTACAACCTGTCCCAGGGAGGGTACAGTTATCATGGCAAAGTCAGTGTCCAACTCTGGGGGCGCAGTCTCCAGCCAACTACTGTACCACTGAAAAGCTTGCACTGCTGACTGCAGCGGCCAAATGGCAGTCACTCCTGACACCAGGCCATCTACAGGAATTGGATGCAGCTGTAGCTCAAAACCCACAGCAGTTGCTAGCATTGCCCCTCCGCCCTGCAGCATGATTTAGATATTTTGCAGCCTTTTTGAGTCAATGAGTGGGTGGGGTTTGAGTGGGTGAGTGAGTGAGCGAGCAGGTACAGGTGCCTGCTACAGGTAATGCAGCGCCACCTCATTGGCTTTGTGAGAGTACTAAAAGCATTGTCTTGGTCTGCAATTGTACAGCCATGTACAAAGCAAATGCACAAGAAGATTATACCATCCTAATGCAATGGAGAGGCGTCGTGTCACATTTAGCACATCTGCCTTACCAGCAGTCCCCAGAAGAGGTCAGGATAGCTTGTGGCACTGACGCGTACAATGTCCCAGTCACTTATGTTGTTTTGCCAGGAGCTGACGACATCAATCCCCAGGACGCTGTCAGCTGAAGCGCCATACAAGCTTCCACCAATCCCCAACCCTCCTCCCAGAACCATGCCTGAACCACATGACAGAACGTACCTCACCTAAAAAAATGAAGCCTGCATAATGAATTAAAAAGTAAAACCAGCTTCACATGCATTGTATCTATTTGACATCTGATGGTGCCATTGTACTAGAGTTCTTGATGATGAGCTGCTCCCTGTCCTGATCCAAACATCCATGTTGCTGTGAGATGCCTCCAAATCCGTCTAGTTCAAGCCTGTTGTACACAAATGTGTGCATTTTTGAACACTAGTGCATGGAGGCTACATGAAGTTTACACGGCCGTTACATGGAGGGTAAGGCTACACAGCAGAGCATGGAGATGACATCAAGCGAAGCATGATGCGCCAGCAAGACATTTGCACCCAAATGACTTTAAGAGGCGCGCCTGTAGCTGCAGGGCAGAAACCCATCAAGGCATATGAAGCTGTGCATTGCGCTGCTGCACATGTGCAAGCTGAATGTGAAGGAGCTCTTGAGAACATCATTAATGCGCTATTGCGTGACCTGCCACACCAATGGTTGAGCCATGTGCAGTTGGCTACATGAGGTTATACGGCTCTGTTTCAGCTATCAAGTCTGCGCCGGAAGCTCCTGCAGACATTCAGGGCTGACTCACAGGGGTCAACAGGCCTGACTCATAGGGGTCAACAGGCATGACTGATAGGGGTGAACAGGCCTGACGCATAGGGGTGAACAGGCTTGACTGATAGGGGACTCATAGGGTCAACAGGCCTGACTGATAGGTGTCAATACCGCAACAAGTATTCCAACAGGGCAAGCCTGACTCATCAAACAGTCACCCCTCAAACAGTCACGCCATTGCATCTGAGGAATGTACAATCTAGATGGCAATCCATCAGCAGCATTAATGTTTGGAATTCCAATCAACAATATTGAGATCAACTGCAACAGCTAATTGACACTTTTGCAGGCATGCGTTCATGCCAAGAAATGGTCTAGGATTGAGCAATGTTAGTCCATGTAGGAATCAGCTTCATGCATCATTGCTGCTGCTTGTGAGCCACTGACAAGAAAGAAAAGAAAAAGCAAAAAAGCAAAAAAAAGTTTACGCTTTTCAGGGATCATAACGGGAGCCTCCTAAGGCGGCAGCCCGGAGTATTGTGGGCCACTGCCATAGTAAGATGTTGAAACCAGGTTGACACTGAGTGCACTGCCATGAGGGCCTATGACACCTCTGAATTTGAAAATGACAACTCACCTGCTTGCACATATGCTGTCTGACTGTCAGGGTCCACATCAACAGCTGTACAGTTACTAGTATCAATGGTGAGACCATTTGGCAGGAGCTGCACCCCCATGAACTGATGCCCAGCACCCATCACAGCAGTCTTGAGGGAGTTGTTGAACCCGAATTTTAAAGCCTCCAGAATGTCATTCACGTCTGCAGTGCACCTAGCTTGTGATACATTTGACAAACCAGACCCGTGACTTTCTCTGCAATGCAGCAGCATGCAGATATTGTACTGCTTAGTGAGGCAGACAGTTGTTGCCAAGCAGCTGTGTACAGACTGAGATCATGAGTTTGAGCTTCAAACTTTGAAGGACACAAGGGGTGGAAGGCAGTCGCAAGTCTGCTGAAGGGTGAAACAATTGCTATCAATTGCTATCACAAGTGCTTGTGTACAATCCATACATTCTGCATAGCATGTACATGCTGAGTGCGTGCACCCAAGATGGCATGTACCTTGTGCAATGACATACACTGCTGGCTGTGAATATTTGACATAGGGGTCAGGTCCATTCTGCACAGAGTGCATGGAAATTACATTAAATGGCATGGGCTGCTTAGGCAGCCAAGTTGGCAACGTGGCGGTACTGTACTGTACTGTACTGTACTGTACTGTACTGTACTGTACTGTACTGTACTGTACTGTACTGTACTGTACTGTACTGTACTGTACTGTACTGTACTGTACTGTACTGTACTTGACTGGACTGGACTGGACTGGACTGGACTGGACTGGACTGGACTGGACTGGACTGGACTGGACTGGACCCTAAAGCTTCCACTGATTTGGATGCAGCTCATGTGTTCCTGCCATATGCTGCTTATACCATTTTCCATTGCATGCATTGAACAGCACTTTCTGTGTCAGCTTCTGTGTCAGCTTCTGTGTCAGCTACTATGTGCATGCGTTGAATGCAACTTGGATAATTTAGTATCTGCATAACAGCTGAAGTTTTGTGGAGTATCTGACAGCATGCCTAAGATTCTGCACCAGCTCACAGACTCACAAAGCTAAGCTGGTCCTACAGCAAGTGACCTTGACAGGTTTGCAGCTGATGGTGCTTGCACTGGATTTACCTCCAAACTATTCTGCAATTGAAAGGTCAGAGTCTGTGGCGCTTGCGGCGCGTTCTGGACGCTGTATGTCAAAACAGTGCCTGTCACAGCCTGCCGCAACGTCTGGACGTCAGTGTATGTAGGCTGAGAGGCAAGGGTGACGGACCGCGCCAGGCAAAGGAGCAAAACTCCTGTCAGCAAACAATTTACGACGTGTTACTGGCAGGCTTGAAGCTGTTATCAGCAGTACAGAAGTCACTTGATTTGCCAGAGCCAACTCGCAGCTGTCCAGATCTGACTCTAGATCTAGAGAGGTGATCGGTGTGCGACAATATGCGATGCGCGTTGTCGACTTGATGGGACAAATTTGTGATTTTGCCATCATATACATAGCAATGCACAACGGCAGCTGCTGCGCACCTGTCAAACAGCTCGCAGTATCCATATAGCAAGTACTGCAGTTCACAAGAGTTTGTGCGCCTCACGGGACGAGAACTTCAGCTGGTCATTTTTACAGCGCTCTAGTTGTTATTCAAGCTTAGTCTCAAAGGCCAAAACCCATTATTGGGGTGTACATTCTGGCACAGCCTGCCGAGTTTTTGGAGTTACCTAACGTCTCGATCTACCTAAGGCTACCTAGGTAAGGCCTTACATCATCCCGCTCTTTTCCCGTAAAGCATTCTCTCTTGAATGCATTCTCTTGATTGCCAGACGGTGAGTCAGCCTAGACTGAAGCTTTCTGTGGTCCTCTTCTGTGAAGCTTGCTGCAGCGCACGGCCACATGCTGGGCATAGTTCAGTCCTTGTATGATGACTCTTTGCTGTCCATGAGGGTCAAAGGCCCGGGTGGCCACAGCCAGACTCCACCCACTGGCCATGGTATAAGACAGGGCTGCCGCTCTGGGTGCTGGGTCCCCCGGGGTGCAGGCCCGGCACCTGAAACTCACTGATTTTGTGCATGCTGATGACATCTGTCTCTTGGCTGCCAGTTCTCAACATCTGCAAGTTCTTATTGATGCTCCCTGATGCCCACCCACAGCTTTTCTGTACAGGATTGTGACAATCCCAGCTCTGCTCGGAAATTTGCAACCAATCACATCAACATTGAATTTCACTGTTGACATCAATCAGGGAAAACCTTGTTCGCGCAAGCAAATCACACCGTGACTCAATCTTGAAAACATAATTTTGAGCAGCAACTCTAATCAAACTTGCTTCACCAGGTGCCGCACCAGTTAAACCACGTGGTCCTAACAAGTCTTTCAAGCTTGCACTGGTTTGCTCACACAATATGCAACGTTCTTCAGACAGAGCCTGTCACAACAAAAAAAATCTTGTGCAGACTATCACACCATCACAGCACAAACATCAGCTACAATGCATCAGGCTGCATGAAGTGTGCAAAAGCGCAAGCATGTGGGCAATGCCTTCCCGCCAGAGTGTCCATTGCTGGCCAAGCCCGACCATCAATGCATTCTGCATTTGATCACCCTGCTGCAAAAGCTCCATTGCAAGGGTGATCTTGCAACGGCTGCAAGATCACCCTGACGGTGATCTGTTGACGGAGTGCTGTTTCATATGCTGCTGCTGCCATCATCAGAAGAAGCTCCAATAGGGTTTGATAGTCGAGTTCTATGCTGCAGGCAATGCAGTCACCCAGCCTTCACAGCTGGGCTGACACAATAGTCTCCCTGTGCCATTGCACATGCGCAACCCAGTCATCCTGACCTCTTACCACGCTGTTTGTTGCATGCGCCACCTGTGTCACTGTGTGTGTGTTGCCGCTCTGCTGTTGTGCGTGTCGTGAAGCCACCTTGAGCGCTGCCAAGCAGATCACAGCAAAGCTGCAGCTTGCGGCTGCAAGGCATTGCCTTTCTTGCTTGATGAAGCAGAGCAGCAGGTAACATGATGGGTGTGCTGGCGTATCTTATCTGTGCCTCTACTTAGCATCACACCTTCACCTCACCGCATTCTTTTGACACGTTGATGATCACAATCAGCCATGGACAACCAGCCATAGATAATCAGGGAAGGCTCAGCCACATGGGAGAGGGGTGGCCTTGGGGAAACGGCGGGGTGGCATGCCTGCTTGCCTCAGACAGCTGAGTGGGTGTCAAGAGGTGTT
>JAABUK010002908.1_pt1 | contig 29898 bp, 40 predicted proteins | sample 5559141 | NCBI WGS metagenome assembly JAABUK01 (sample SAMN10711869, study PRJNA513367) | rock metagenome | isolation source: Antarctica rocks | place: Antarctica: Victoria Land, Pudding Butte nord | collected 2016-01-03
ATTATGATACTCTTCGTTGGTGTTTTTTTGAAGGGCCTGTACTTTTTCCACTTGTGGTCTTTGTAGCAGGCGAACAGGAGTTCTCTTCAGCCCTTGGTTGACTCCTTGGGTTTTCTCTTCTGCCCAATGAGGTCAACGAACATCATTTCAATTCGGGAGAACACTGCGTGGATATTGTTTTTTGCTTTGTTTTTCAGTCACCGGGTTGGGTCCCTGGTGCATTGACATTGCATTGCTGTTTGACAATCCCGTGGTTTGTTTGTTGCCTGTCTTGTCCTGTTTGCATGGGGGCTATGTACTGCCGCTCTGCTATGCCTTGTGTGCCTGATTGTTAACGTTGGGGGGCAGTTTCGCACCATTACCTGCAGACAAATCCGATTGGCGCATTCATCAGCTTGTCATGGTTCACATACCCTGGCACATCCATCAGACTTGAGGCTGGGCAAAGGATGTAAAACACCTCTCTCTCTCTCTCTCTCTCTCTCTCTCTCTCTCTCTCTCTCTCTGCATGCGTGCGTGCGTGTGTGTGTGTGTGTGTGTGTGTGTGTGTGTGTGTGTATGGATGGAGGAATGAACGAACGGAAAAGGCAGTCAGGACGCAGAAGTTCCCGAGATCGAGTTGGGGTTAATTTCGTGCGTGGTGGAATCCCCGGAATTCGTGCGGCACAGGTGAGTCAAGGTTCGCGAGTCAACAGTCTCGCGCACCTTGGTCCCCTCCGCTCGAACGCGCGTAGATGAGGCGTCCAATCTGAAGGTTGAAGTTCGATCCGTCCGCGGCGCGGAGCGGACTCCGCGCAATCCGTCCGCTACTCCGTGCTGCGTCCCGTTTTTACATCCTGTCTTGGCCTCATTAAGCATTGTAACTTTTCTCTCTCATGAACAGCAAGATCTCAAGCCCGATGTGCTTACACTGCCAGCAGTTCATATCTCACGGTGGACAAGTCAAATGTTGTGTTACACATACATGCATACCACGCATGGGTCATTGGAGCTATAAGCTATCATTGTACAATGCACGCTCAAGTACCCATGTCATTCACAGACTAGCACAAAACACAAAACATAAAACACACCTGAAAACACCAAATTGCCTCTGTGCAAAAAGCTGTGAAGCTGTGTCAATGATCTTCTGATTGTCAAACATTCTGAAAGGAGGTACCGTTGTGCAACAGAAGGGGAACAGGGTACTGGACAGTGCTCATGAGGAAGCAATGACAATTGGTACATGCAGATCAAGGTTGTCTGCAGTGACTGTGGCCAGATACTGCACAATCTGCTGCCACTTGGCATTGTGCTCAATGTTGTCCAGTCCTGCAGGCTGCAATAGCTCCCTTGCTGACAGCTCACCCCTTTCTGCTGCCAGCATGTCAAAGATTTGTGGCTTCTCTGCCACATAGGGAAAAGCTTTGATCATGCTCATGGCTTGCTGAGTCAGTGTGTAGATCTGCGCGAGGCAACAAGAACATGTATGAGTTGTATGGCATGTTTCTTTTTGTGGGTGTAAGTAGCCAGCAAGTGAGATAGTCAAGAAATCAACAGCTCAAGTGGCGTTGCCCAGCATCAACAAACCAATGGCAGGTGCATGCAACAGCAGTGCAAGACCTGCTGCATGAGATTTGGCACTGCAGCACATGAAGCACACAGGGTGTCTCAGACATCACTGTGCTTGTCAAGTGTTGTATGTTGCTTTGGACTTCTCCACAAAAGTCTGTTGCATCCTCCAGAAAAAGAAATCTGATTTGCAATTCAGCTGAGAACTGCCTACAGGGACAATGTAGCGCATCTTTGTTGATGCTGTGCAGGCAAAGAAGGACGTTCCAAATTGTGCCAGGTGTCAATGTCAGGACCGGCTTATGACCAGGCATGTGGTGAAGACCTTCTTTCAATGACAAAGTGTCCATGCAAAGCAGGTGAACTGCTGCAAGACAAACAGCAAGGGAGGCAAAGCAGGGGTGGGGAGCATGGAAGCAATGCAAGGGGGTCAAATGAAAGGGTGCACTAGCTTGGCAGAACAGGCCAGCAAAAGATTATTTTGGCATTTCTATTTTTTCACAGGACATGTGGGAAGAAAGGCCACAGGCGCAGGCGAAAGATGTCAACACAGCAAGCATGGGCAGAGGTTAGGGGGGGGCGGCGGGAGGGGGGGGGGGGTTGTACGGATGGAGGGGTGAATTTCACATCCCCTTCAAGCTTGAAAGGTAGTCCAGGTTTGCCAAAAGAAGCACAGAGAGCCAGCAAGGTTCTCACCCCACGAAGGCTAATGTGAATTCAATTCCCCATCAAGCTTGAAAGGTAGATGGGATTTGTACAAAAAGCACAGAGATTCTCACCCCACGACGGTAGGCTGACGTGAATTGCAGCTTTGTCTGGAACTCTGCAGCTGTGATGTCATGCAGCTCCTGAGCAATAGTGACCACCTCTGCTAGGCGGCCGTTGACTTCATGCCCCGTTGCTGCTGCCCCAAAGGGCATGCGCTTCAGGCACTCCTTGCGTTCCCTAGCTAGCACTCCCAGCTTGCCATAGAAGAGGCGCCGCAGCAGCATCAAGTCCTGTTGCTGTGCCTCAGTGAACTGCATTGCTGCCTGCAGGTCATGCAAGAACATGCTTGGTTGGAGTTCAAGCTTGTGGGTTGTCTGCTTTACTGCCGCACAAGACAATGTAAGGATTGCTGCAGGTGTTGCAGTGCGCTTGAGGGCAATGCGTTGCTGCCTGAGAAGTGCAGACGAGCTAAGCAAGTGGCAGACAGTTGCTACGTTGTGGTGCATTTTGCCACCACACAGGGGGGTAGATCATATGACTCAGGAAATAGCAAATACAACTGCCCTTTGAACCTGTAGAGCTTTGATGTCCCAGTCATCATCTGTTGACTCCCCTGATGACTTGCAAAGACAGAGAAAGAAGACTGATGAAGCACCTGATGCTGCTGGTATAAAAAAAAGGATGCAGCTAGAGAAAGCTGGCGTAGCACAACATGATGCTAAATCATGCACATCTCGCTATAGTCACCAAACAGGCAGACTCCTCTACCACATGACAAAACACTCTTCTGCTGTGTCAAAATTTCCAATGAGCAAGCCCAGAAACATCAATGCTGCCATTGCTGCCAAGCACATGGAAACAACAAATGCACAGCACACAGCTCAACCATGCATAAGCCTGCGGTAGGCAGCAGGCAGTCACACTGCATATCCCAACAGCGCGCTCAATACAGTTGAGCCACCAGCTCCTGTAGTTCGTCAGTAAGTCTGGTGGTGCAGGTGCAAAAGTTCATGATCAAAGCTGACAAGTAATACAAGGTGAAGCAGACAGCCCCTCACCAGTAGGTCATGGTACCATTCAGTCCCCAGCTCGCATGTCCTCAAGCCAGGCTTCCCATCAAGCCTATCAGAGATGTAAGCCATGAAGTTCTTGGGGTTGCCAACCACAAGGAACACTCTGAGAGAGCTGCATTCCTGGGTCCACTGACGCAGCTGATCAAGGGCAGGGCTGTTGGCAGCAGCCCTGCTTTTGATGGCTTGTTTGCTTGAGGAAACGGCGGGTTTTGTGAGCTCAGCGAGACAGTCACCCAGCTTGCGAGCATACGCCTGCACACATAGTTCAACCTGAAGTAGTGCAGCCACAGTGACTTTGATCAGAACTCAAAATCAGCAAAGATCAAAATATGGTTTAAGATGGCTTTGTAGGTGTGTACAGAACAGTGGATGTCTGCTGTTGCTGACAGGTTGATGGGCGGCTTTAGATGGCAAGAGCAAAATGTCTATATAGGCAATGCAGCGTCACTGTATATGCTGTTGCACCAGCAGGCCTGCATATGCTCAATAGCCTTGAGCAGCTAGGTATGCACTGAATGCAATCATTTGTCTGACTCTGCGTAGTCTGTCGATGTGAGCATGCCTCAGTGCTGTTTGCAGCTGTTGCACTGCAAATGCATCACACCAGTGCTCGTGAGGCGCTGACAGTCCTTCACTCAGACAATGTTTGATCAAAGCAACAAACGGCAGAATGGCCTAGAGAGATATCCCGCCACGGTCATGAGTGTCCCAACATTGCTGCCAAGTCACCAGCATGGCAACCAACAAGCAGCATTGCACCACAAACTGAGACAACTGAGCTGAGACAAGAAAGGAACAACTATGCCTTTTGTGTTGATCTGAGAAACGCCCAAGGGTGAGGCACATTGGGCTTGTCTGTACACATGTGGAAACAACTCGGTTGAGAAGGCAAGAATTCGAAAGCCTACCGCTGTGAGCATGGCAAACTCATCAAGAGACATGTTGCTGACATCCTGCCGAGTCTTGACTTGGGGTGGGCCCTCCATGACTGTGAGAGTGAGTGTCTGTTGCGTGTCATCCCTCATGAGATCAGTCAGGTCCACATTGCCCTGCAGCATGCCATGTCAGTATCACCTATGCCTGACTCTGTAAATAGGTTCACAACTGATGTTGTAACTTGTATCACCAGCTACTAGGGGAGCTTCTGCCTGGGAAACAGCTGAACTTATAGATCCATGTGGGTGTGAGACTGCACACATTGCTGTCAGAGCTTCTAGCTACTGTGCCCTGAGCATAGCTGAGCTCATGGTTTTGCATGTAGCTGTTGCTGAGGTGTATGCAGCACATCTTGTTGCTAGGCGACAAACACATAGGTTTGTTTGCAGTCAGGATTGCGAACAGCTATGATTGCCCTGGCTGAAGAAAGCATGATATCTCACCAGTGAGTAGATATGCTGAGCTTTCTCATCAGAGTTGCCAATCTCAAGCAGGGCATTCCGTGCTTCAAGCTGTTGCTGTTTGGTTTTAAGCTGCTTGAGCTGAGCTGTTGTAGCTTCAACTTGAGCTTCCAGATCCTCTGCACGAGTCTGCAAGTAACAGTAGTAGGAAGTTGATCCTCAGGTTCACGCCAACGGCTGAGATAAAGCACGCACGGGAAATGGTTGTCGTCAGTCCAAAGCATTTATCCTGGTTGCGTCTATGATAGCTTTCGTCTTCGATGGCTCTGCGAGTCAGCGTGAAGCCAAAGCCTGTACGTGCGCATGCAGAGTGCCGACCTTTTGACGCTCCCTCCACTGTCGCTGTGAAGCCCGGTTGTGCAACCTCTTGCGCTGATCTCGCGTCAATGGCCGCGGGCGTGGAACGGGCACAATATCCACTTTGCGTGTCCGCACGGAGCGCTTGGCAGTGGGAACACGACGGGTGATCGGCTGCTCCTGGGCAACGGGCTGCGTCTTGTCTTCTTGAAAGTTAGCCTCCAGAAAGGATTCAAAATCATCTGCAAAGCTTTCCCACGAGCCTTGCATGGGCAGACTGTCTTCCTCGCCCTGCGCTTGCAAAGACAGCACGCTGTTCCCGACTTGCATCCTGTGTGGTCCCTGTCTATCAGTTGCAGCTGGGCATCATGATCATACAAACTGATTCGCGGATACGTCAACGAAGCTTTGTTGAGTTTGCGTCAGCGCGCTGCATGCTCAGGCCAGGCACAGATCCGGGGCTCGACTTGGTCACCCACGTGCTGTGCACATATGAGCACTTGCTTACCTAAGCGCTACTAAGTGTTGCAGCTGCGGTCAATGTTGCTCTAAAAAAATTGCCGAAACGGTTCACAGCAGAGGCTGCGGTCAATGGTGTTCATCAGCTTTGAGGGCCACCCTGCTTCATGAGTCAGCCGTCAATGGGTCCGATGTGCCTGACCATTCAACGTAGTTTTGACATTTGTAGCTCATACATGTGACGATGCAGTTCAACAAGGTCTGAACATTCCAAAGCACTATGCCTGGAAGCACTCTCAGATCTCTGTGTGTTTGCAACGTAGTGCAGCATTTTCAAGGCAAGCTACTAGTAGTTGCACATGGGGCCAACATTTGTGGGCACTGCGCAATGCGGTGTACCGGTGGCAGCTTTGCTTCTGAGCTTGATGGTCATTCCTTGCTCATTGACATTCTGAAGGGCTGCAGCTGCAACTCTCACAAGAGCAGCAGAGACAAGTCTGTACACAACACCATTGATCAGACAAAGCTCAAACCAAACACAGGAACAGCAGATGTGCTGTTGACTCGCGACAATCTGCAAACTGGGTTCTCTACTGCTTCTGTATAACAACAGCGCCTTCTAAGCCTGCATCCTTGATGCTCGCGCTGTCATCTGTCAGCTGTTTTGGCGGGAAGCCAGCCATCTGAAGAGCATAGCCCTGCTGCATGTCAGGCCGAGAGGCCTTGATGAACTGCCTGATGTCTGCGACAGCGTGCGTCAGGTTAAACCTGGCCACCATTCTGGACCCATCAGCCAGGCGCAGCTGGATGGATGTGGCAGGCTCAGACTCGTTGACACCAGCCCATGGGGTGGAAGCAGAGGAAGCAGGGGGGGGTGTTGAGGTGCTGGGTGATGCTCCACTGGAAGGACCTGGACAACACTTGAATCAGGTCAAATGCGCGTATTTCACCTAGGGATGTAGATGTCCAGGAGCTGCACTGAAATACTGGTACAGTACTTTGCTTTTCCTGAGTGCTATTGCAACATTGTGGTTTCTTAGTGGTTGCAACATGGTTGTGCATGGCGCACAGTGCTAGATAGCACAGCCATAGCTTGCTGACCAAATTGAAGAAGCATTGAGGTCCAACCAATCATGGGCCTTGCCCTGTCATCACATCAAGAAGGACGCTGCATCTGACACAGCAGACAATCTATGCAGCTTTTGGTCATGACATCTAGGTCAGCAGTTGTTGTATTGTGCTTCGCATGCACACATCGACAGACTATAAACAAAAACCCACCTGCGAGAGTTTGACCAGAGCCAGAGAAAGCTTTGTATTTGGGTTTGGCTGGAGCCTCATAGGGCTTCTCAGATCTGACTAGGTTGACTGAGACCTGCTGGGATCTGCTACCCGGGTCCAGCTCTGCTGGGCACTCCCCCTTGGTGATGCTCTCCATGAAGGGCCTGTTGGCGGGGTCTGCAATATTGCGGGGTTCCCCTGCAGCCACAGACGCACACACTCTGAGCACAGACACCCACCCATATACCCATTCTCACAAGATGTCATTTCTGAGCAGAGGTCTCAACATGGTCATGTTGCTGGGCATTTGCAGTTGCCAATCATCCTATGTGACTATTGGGTGGACCGGGCATGCAAAATTTTGCAATCTGCATGGCAGCCTTGTAAGTGCAGCATAATAAAACTGGCAATCATGTTCATGATTTCCAGCTGGTGATGCGATAGGTTCTCTCCATAGCATTATATTCTGAGCATCTCTATAACGTCTACAGCCGCAACAGGTTGACAGTTACGTGATGCAACATCTCTGCACAGTGCCACAGACTTAAGCATTTGTCCATACAAATCAGTGGACATAATACTCTGAGCACAGCCTTTCCAGGCTATCTCAAATGTGCATTCACAATGTGGCTGATGCAGTCAGGAGTCCTGTCAACATCTATGTCAAGGCAAAACACACGGATCTCAAGAAATGTGCTCTGCAGGTCTGTGCCTTGTGCTACTTGCAGACACTGCTCAGAGATCGCCTGCAAGCAAGCTCACCATCATTGACAGTGAAGACGCCCTCATTATAGAAGGTAATGGTGTGCACGATGGGCTGCTGAGAAGCTGCTGCAGAAGCTGCTGCAGACTGTGAGGGAGCAGCTGCAGAGGCGGCAGGTCCTCCTGCAAGTGTCCTGGCTTGGCCTGTAAATGCCCCTCCACCTGAGTCACATCAAGCACATTAGACCCATTAGGCGCCTGAGCATGTGCAGCGTGTGTCATCATCTCGGCACATGTTGATGTTGACAAGAATCTTTCGTATTATTGAGAATGGAGTACGTAGAAGCACAGACTAACGCTTGGCTTGCAATGACTGCAATGCTCATGCAAGCTGAACATGTCCACTGAGAGGGATGGCATTTGAACACCCAATAAATTTGATGCACAGCTCCAGCGGTCATATTGGTCATGGAAGTAGCTTGGCAGCATGGTTAGCTGATGCACAGTACTATCCTTACTACATATGACTGCTTGACCTATGCTTCACGTCAGCATGGTCAGCTGATTTGTTGTTCTGCAGTCATGAAGTGGAAGGGCAATCAAAAGCAGACAGCACCTGAGCTATTGGGCTGCTGAAGGTCTGCAATGCTGCCTTCTGTGGCACCCAAGGCTCGGGCCTGCTCAAATATGCTGTTCACCTTTTGGCCCCCATCCTACATGGATGGCAAAATGCTGCAGCTTAGCGTGTGGCAGTAACTGTCACTGCACGGATGCAGATACAGCGGCAGCCTGAAGCAGTCATTCATGGCTGCAATTGGCATACCTTATTCTTAGGAGCTCCCTTGACCACTTGACCACTGAATGAAGCATTAGACACAGTCAGCATGGGACAGGTGCCTATAACAGAAGGCAGAATGCACGGCAGAATTGCAGGCTTTACCTCTTTTGTCCTCCTGCATAGTATTCATTGCCTTCATCGTCATCATCATCTGAGTCCTCTGCATCTCTAGCAACATCAGCCAAACTACGTACACCTCCAGTTGGCCTCTTGGCTTTTCCTGCAATGTCGTTGCAACAGCCCGTTAGATTGTACTTGTCGCCACAGCTCAATTTTGGCATGGGTTCCCAAGCGTAGCTAGGTCGAGCCTGCCAAGGTTTCTGATCAATCGCGTTGCTTGCTCACCTGCGGCTGGCTTCTTTGCGGGCGCGCTTGCAGCAGCGGAAACAGAAGCAGGCGTTATTGCTGTAGCAGGAGCCGCTTGATGCTGCTCGACAGCCGCAGGCACGGATTCTTGTTGTTGTGCTTGGCCACCTGAGGCGAAATACTGATCTATTGCAGCCTCAACGTTGCCATTTGCACTTTCAAGGAAAAACTTCGCGGCGTCGGGGGTTGAATCAGTCAAACTCACGAACTGACTCAAGGCTTCGGAGTCCATGATGTACTTTCAGGCAAGTGCACAAGCAAGCAACTCTGCACTGCGCCCTGTACAAATAAACGTTTTTGGGGCCAAGTTCGTCCCTGCAAAGTCACCATGAAGAAACGCCACCTTTTTCCGGGGTTTTCGTAACTTTCGAGCCAGCCCAACTGTTGACTGCATCGGCGCAACTCTGTCATAGTTGGAGCACGTGTTCGCGTAGCATAAGGTCTTCACTTAAGGCTGCCTGCTGCGCTGCGCCATTGCGCCACGATGAGCACCCTTGAGCGTGCTTTGACAGCGACGGCTATAGTGCTGTCGGTGCTATTCTGTGCACTCACGGTCGCGCTGCAGCTCAGTATTTCCGATGCGGGGTTGTTGAACTCACATGAAGGCAAGTTCCTGTGCTTGCTTGTTGGCAGCTTTTGATGGGCTTCCCGTTGGCCTGATTTTACCCAGGTTTTGCAGGCACCGGTGCAGTCCACATCTCCCCTGCTACTGTTGCGGGTGTCAAGCCTGCCGCACGTACCGTCACTACCGGCGAAATTGGTTCAGGTGCGACCTCGAGGTTTTCTTACCCAGTCGCCAAACATCAGCAAACACACAGACCCAGTTTTCTGCTTTCTCCGTGCCCTTGCTCAGGACGTGAACCAGGTCACTTCTGCAATTGCAAAGGCGTGAATGATACTCCAGCTTCGTTCCAACGGCAACGTGCTTGACTAGAACAGCTCTGTCTCTGCTGCTTGTTCAACCTTGGAGACATCAGATACTCACATTTGCAGGTCCCACAGTTGGTGCAACTGGCCCCTGGGAGCAGCCATGGTGCACAACTGACCACAAGAACCCAACAGCGGCATTGACCCCTCAAGGCATGATCATCGTCCACAACAAGCTGTTCCACTCAGCATCAACACCACCAACCTCTGATGAGCCTACTACAGGTGAGACAGCTTCTCTGTTGCACGGCCTGTTGTCTGCGGTGACTGCATTTTCAGCAGCTGTCAAGTATTTTGCTACCAAAGTAAGTCCAGCATGAGCAGCAGCACCCATCAAAAGCTTATGTTGCAGTGTGTCGTGCTTGTTTTGACCATGCTGACTGGCAATGTGACCTGAAATGATGTGGCTGTGACAGCAGCAACTCATGACCTGTTTTTGGATTGCAGCAATACTAGTTCCATGAAGCTCCTGTTGACATCGCTGCTTCTGACCAAGACGTGCATAGTGACTGCAGGATCTTTGGGAAAGGCCTTTAGGCAGCTTATTCTGACCCTATCCCTTTTCCTTATCGCAGCTGCCAACCACAAAGGTAAGCTTCAAAGATCTTCACTTATAGGGACTGTTCTCGGTGACTTTGCTGTCTCTGACCAGGTGCTTTGCATTCGTCACCTTCAACAGCATGCACTCACTTTGGCACATGCTTGTGTCCTCCTGTGGAGTTGTGATTCACTCTGTTGTATATGCATGGATGTATGCAGCTGAAATGCTTTCTAGCAAGAGTCACTCCCTCCACACACACCGCACTGATTCGGTGTATATGTTAACATGCAGGTAGCAAACGTGTGATAATGGGCTTTCTTCCTTTCCGTGACTTCAACAGCAGCCCTCCTGTGAAGCACATGCACAGCAGGCTGTCATTGACAGTGAGACCTTTGTTCACCAACTTCTTCACCAACTGGTCTGCCAAATCTACCAATTCTACAAGGGGTGACCAAGATGATGATGATGCTGAAGAGGCAAAGGACAATGCTGGTCCTATTGACAGCTTGACCTCACTGGTAAGCCTGATAACCATATTACATGCACATTGTGAAGCAGTCTGGGGTGTCTGCCTTCATCCTGCAAACTGCGTACAGCTTATAATAGTATATGAAGCACACTGGATATGTACGGCATGCATGCAGTATACCATGCATTGCAGACTGACGATTGCTATGTGATGCCATCTGTGTTTTGCAATGTAGTATGTGTAATACACTGTTACGTACTGCAAGATGCTGGCTGCTCTTGTAGCAAGCCTTGCAACACACACCTCTGTCTGGATGCTGCATTTGCATGCAGAGCAGCCACACACCTTACTAATCTACATTTGCTGCCATGCAGGGTACTAAATCCTCTTCCAGAAGCCTGCGCAACCCCATCAAAGACAGCCCTGGGCGAGATGATCACAGTAGTGATGGTTGCAGCCACTCTAATGGAGAAGAAGAGTCTTCCCTCCCTCTTGGGCAGGGCTTCCTGGTGGGAGCCTTGCCCAACCCCAATCACCCCAACCACCCTAAACCTTGGATGGAGGCTTCTGACACAACCACATACTCCAAAGAAATGGTAACCTGCTTTTGTATACTGACTGATGCTGCAGTTCATGCCGCCTTTTAGTATGCTGTGACTTTCTTGCAGCCTGCAGACTCCCCCCACATGTTGTGGGTTATGGGGAACTAATTGCCAATTGGAGTTGTGGTCTAGCTTCTGTTTGGCACTGTCAACGTCCACTTTGGCGAGTAACAACTGTAAATTGGGTCTTGACAAGTGGCCTGTAGAGCCTGTGCAGTGTAGCTAGGGTGTGCAGTGGCCAAATGCTGCTTCAATGTGCTGCTTGCTGCATGAGTGCAGAGCTATGTCAGCTTTTGACTTGGTCTTGTTTCCTGCAGATCCATAGGGCAAGGCCTTCCTGGAGGATCAAGGCAGGGGACCCTGGGGGTGGCGGGGATGCTGATGGAATCAACACCGGGTCTGTGACACCCGAGATCAAGCCCTACGAATCATTTTGTGTGCCTACAAACAAGGTACAGACACCAGTGAGATGGCTTTCATGCCACCTACGAGCTTTCCTGTGCTGTAATGTTTTTTATGCGCATTCTTGGTTGGTGTGGCACCGGTTGTAATGTCAGCTGTCAAAACGAGCTCACAAACAGCAATGTCATTTAATATTTGCATGTGGTCCATGAAGAAGGCATTACAGTTGCATGCTGTGATCACCAGTTGCACAGACAGAAACGCTGCTGCTGCATATGGTGCATCATGGTGAAGAAAAGCTGCAGCCATGCATACTGTTATGTGCAGGATGAAGAGTGGCATGAGAAAGGTACTCCGATAGACATCTTTGCCACAGCCTTCACTGGCGCTGATGTGCCCAAGGCGCCGGTTATCATTCCAAGGCCTCCTGATGATGAGCGTCTCATGGTCTGCTGCTGCTGCCTGCACTGCTTCCTGCCTTTGCCACCAACCTTGTACCTGTGTGCTTGAAGTTTTTATTGAGCTGTTCTGTGTGTTGTGTTGTGTGACCTTGGGTTGCATAGCCACATGACTGCCGGATGGTCTGGTCTGCCAAACGGTTGAACAGTTGAGCACAAGTGAAGCTGCATCTGGTGACCTCCAGTGCCGATTGTATGGTCACACTTACATGTCCTGCAAGACACTGCTGTGACAGGTGTTGAAGTAATGCTGACAAGATGTGTTGTCTTTGCTCTAGTCCGACAAGCACATCAGTCTGAAGGCACAGAACTCTCTCAAGAAACTCAAAAGGACTGAAGTTGACACCAAGAAGGAGCTCTTCAAGGAGAAGCGCTTGGCAGTCAAGAAGAAAGTGCGCGACAAGTTGTGCAACCTCTTGTGCTGCTGTGGTTCCAGCAGCGAGGTCGATGTTTCATACTGAGTTGTTTTGTACTATGACTGCACCAGTGTACACTATATAGTGTCGATGCAGTCTTCCATTACACTGTTGGATAGCAGAAACAGATCGGAGTTAGAACAACATTGTGAAAGGCAGAATTGACTAGAAGTCGTGGACAGCAGGACGCAAAGGTCATAAGTGGACAGTATGTTTGTTTTGCATAGTAGCGTTGAGCTTGATAGCAATGTTGGACAGAAATGGTGTGTTTTGTGGTCTGACCTCGTTCATTTTATGTCTGCTGTGGCTGTGTGCCATTGTCGCCTGATAGCAGTCTGCGCTGACCACTGAATCAACTGGTTTTTCCAGAGCAAGCAAGCAGTCCAAACTAGGTCTGAATGCACCCTCAAGTACTGCAGCCCGAAAAGGGCCAATGGAGTTTTTAGTAAACAGTCTAAAGCACAAGATAACACATTACACTGCCTCACATCGCACACATCATGTAGAGTTCATTCTGTGTGGCACAGAGTCAGACTGTAGGTAGCGACCCAAGGGCTGATCATGTCATGACCACCATGAGCAGCACACAGTATAATCAGTCATCCAGTCATGTCAGGTTGAGCTTCAATTGATGAGTAGCTAACAACACCAAGAAGCAGTCCAAAAGGTTCAAGCTAGGGACACTGCTTCATTCGGGTGATTGCCTCTCGTGGGAGCTGCCAGCTTCAATGGACGTGTAGGCTGACACAGCAAGCAGTTCAGTGTCTGCATCAGCTCATGATTAACAGAAAAGAAAAAGAAAAGACTATGCCTTCCGACGTTAATTTGATGAAAAGCCAAGTAGTATACTGGGCTGCCGGGGCATCAGCTCAGTACATCAATGCTTGTGGCATTGCAGCATCTCACTGAGCACAAAGTTATGGGTGACTTCTGAGGGCAGTCAGATACGCTTCCAGATGAGGCGTGCTGTGTTGCCCACTGCTGGGGTGTAAAAGAAGTAGCATGCAGACACCCTGCAAGTGCACAAGCCTGTGTCAGCCTTGCTGCATCAAAAATAGCACAATCTAGATTTTTCTGACAAGGGTAGGCCCCAAACTTGGTCCAGAGGACTTGACGCTGTAAGGGTTGTGGTGTTGCACAAGGGAGCGAGCACTGCCCTGCATGCCTGAGGCTATTAAAACAGTGCAGCTTAGCTGGCTCTGTTGGACCGTCTTTTGACCGCAGCCGGAAGCACTTCAAACAAAGGTTTTGGCTTGTATCATCTGCATCGTGCAAACTAGCACGGTGGGACGTTGTATGTCCATATGGGCATGCATACGCACTGGTGGTATCAGACTACTCTCAATTGGCGATTGCTACTTTCAACACACATGGGAAGTGGTCAATGCAAGCTACTTGCAGCGGTAAGAGTGTGGTGGGGAACAGAAGGCCTCACCATCCAGGTAGTCCTCTGCCAAACTCTTGGAACACATTTGGGTGGGGGTAGTGCCACAAGCCAAAACCATTCATGATGATGAGCTCACTCACTGGGGCAGCACATGCACACAGGACTGCCAACGCTAGACCTTGCTTGGTGTCTGCAGCAGGTGTACCATATTGGTGTGTATGTGACGTGTTGTGCTCATGCAAACACGAGAGCAGTCATGCTTGAAGGTGAGGTGTGTTGTATTGTATTGAGTCATGTGAGCAGGCAAAAGCAAATGACTGCAATACTGGTGTGAGATGGTTGAGTCAGCTTGTGACAGAGGGCTTTCTGGCCAATGCTAGCATAGATGAGGATTGTCACCTTCGAAAAGCTTGAAGTTGATGCTGGCCAGCACCAGGAGTAAGAGGGCAATCTGACAGCACCAAAAGTTGTATCTGACAATCACAACAGAAGCTGATGATTCAGAACAGACATGTATGGGAAGCAGGCATGAACGCTACAGTGACCTAACAAAGCTGTGAGCTCCCGAGCAGTAAGAGGCTGCTTTTGCTTGGTAGTAGCTTGGAGTGGCTTGGACTAACAAAAGGGGCGCAGCAAGTTTTTCAAGTTGCAAATTGACAGCAGAATGACAGTACCTGCGTGTAGTCTATGTTATTGGCATACAAAATGGCGCTAGTGTAGAGCAGCAAAGCCACCATACTGTGAAGCACACACATTATCAGCATCGCAGTGCCGCATTGTTGCATGCGAGCTTCAGTTACTTGCAGCTCCTACCCTATGCTTGCCATGACAAAGGGCACTGTCTGTTTGCGATACATGGTCTGTCCTGTTTGCGATGCCTCAGTATCCTGCCAGTGATCCCCAAGTATATGCAGTGCACCTATGACTGCATAAAAGGTTCCCAACAGCAAGCTGACCCAGCCTGATGACTGCACACCTGCCATGTCAAACTGACCGCTGTCGTACGTCAGCAGGTGCACTGTGCCGTGGATACCGTCCAGAGCTGGCCCAAGGACTGCTCCGACTGCAAATAGTACAGAGAGGAACCAAGGCAGCTTCGTTTTCCAGCGAGTACCCTATCAACATTTCAGGCGCTCAGCAATGCCCTATGCCGACACTGGTTCTCAAGTACATGCAGATGGTGTACCTGTGCAAGGATTTCGGGTGTAGCTTCCCCTTTGCTCCGTGTGGCAAACTTGTAAGTTGATCTTGACCGGGATATGAGGCGACCTGGGGCTGGCTTGTTTACGGGTCTTGACCGGTTCTCGCAATGTCGCAGATGAGTGCAAGATATTAGGTTTACCGTAACTTTTACTGTACGAGCCGCTGATCTCAGTGAAAGCAAAGCCAAAGAACACGGCATGCACGGTATTAGTTCGAATTTGCAACAAACAGCCGTCGTTGCTCTCGCTTGATGGGTTTTACATATGTTGCGTACGCTGAATACTTGCATTTGCATCACGAATGACCGTGTCTACGTGCACCCCGCTGTTTTGTTCCGCATCTTGCGCAGATGCAACTTTGGTTCAATAGGGTAGTGTGTTGCAGATTCCCATCGGAGACGAAAGAAGCAAATTGACACCTGCCTCGAGTGATGGGTTCACTACCTATCGTGACACCTGACCGCCCATACTGCCCCTTCGACGTCATGCTGTGTCTGGAACGTTTCTGCTGAAGCATGCAGTATGCAGCGCATGTCCTCGTTCAGGCAGCAGACGCACTACGAGCTTCTAGGCTTGTCTTTTTTGGTAGGTGGTTTTGTCAGAAAGTTTGCTGTTTCTGGATCCTCCTTTGGAGCTCTTAGCGTTTTCTGCAAGGTAACATGCAAGGGTTGTCACAGTTGCCAACCTGATAACTTTTGTACAGGCTTCTCAAGAAGATATACGCGTGGCATATAAGCGATTAGCCCTGGTACGACTTCGTCTCTTTGTGCAAGCAAAGCCTGGACCGTTACATCTGCGTCAGACCAACCTGTGCTGTGTTTGCAGGTGTGGCATCCTGACCGAAATCCTCACTGCGATAGGCGAGTTGCTCAGGACAAGTTTCAGGCCATCCAACAAGCCTACTCAGGCATGTGTCTATAGTATACAGTCTAGGGTCTGCAGCATGATTATGAGAGCATCTGTGTGCATACTATTCGGTTGTATTCTGGCACTTTACACCTCTGATTCTGTGTTGCAGTTTTGAGCAGACCTGAGCGCCGGCAAGCATATCACTTAGAGTGTCTGGACTGCTGGGATATGAAGGTACTGCGGTTCCACACAGATGTCATGACCATGCACGGCATCCTGCTGACCCCAACATGTTCTCAATACTACCCTGCTGTGCACAATCTCCATTCCCTGCTTGTGTCTGTGGGCAATGGTCTGCAATACATTGTTGCCCTGCCATCACAGCCCAGTCACCAGGCAAGCCTGCAGACCCCTGCAGATTGATATGCTGAAGTGCACTGTGCTTGAAGAGACACAGGCTTCCCCGACCTTTGTACATTTGCCTTGTTGAGCAGCTCCCTGTGAACAGTGAGCCGCTTTTGCAGGAATATCTGAGCAATTTCAGAGATTTGGTTTTGACCCCCAGCGGGCTAGGCTTGCAGCCATACAGCGCAGAGCGCATGCTGGCTGGCATCAGACATCCCGTTCCTCTTCTTTTGGCAGCCTGACTATATCAGCAGGTTTCCAGAGCACTGGTAGCAGCATCATTAATACAAGCTGTCAATGCTGAGACTGTGATGGCTTGTTTGCTGCTGATCAATAATTTTGGGCCTTCCCTCCTGAAGAATGATACAAAACCACCTTCTCAGACCCTTCGCAGCAGTGCTGTGAAATGTTGCAAATGCAACTATTTTGCTCAGCCCACCTTTCATGACATGTACAAGGCAGGAAGTGGACAGAAATGGTTCCTCTTCTATGAAGATGAACCCACTGCTTAGCTCCAGCAGCACAATCAATCTGAGCTCTATGTTGGGCTCTGGAGGGCCCTGCCTAGTAGCACAGGTGCTGTCATGCATTGTAAACTTTGATGCCCATTAGTCACACCCTGTCTGAAACCTAGCTAGCTAGCTTTGTTTGCTCAGCTGGTGTTGTTTTTCCCGCAGAAGCGTTTGGCAGCTTAAGTAGGTGGTAGCTAACTTGCTGTATCGTCATGCTGAGATTGTTGTACACTGATGTTGTTTATAGGCCAGCAACTCCATGTAGGCCTTTTTTCTTAGTGGTATGAATCCGATGTAGGCCTTTGCTAGGCACACAGGTTTCACACACTGCTAGCATTTTACCAACGTTTGAGTTATTACTGTTTGGGCTGCAGATGGCGTACCAAGTCGACTCCCTTTTCATTAGCACCAGCTAGATCTGTCAGTGCTGTGTTGCTGTAAGACTCATAATGCACACATGTCATAGTCGCTGTTTTGCTGTCCAGACACATTGCCTGGCAGATATATGTAAATGATTGCATGTCGTCCACATTGAATTTCATGCGCCGCGGCCGCGAGCTGTATCTGATGATGATTCCAAATCACTTGTCAGGGCAAGCCAAGCCGGCTGAAAGTACAAGCATGTTCGGACGCAAGTCCGATCCAAACGTCTACTCTTGAGCCTGCTTAGTAAATTCGCTGCTACTGTGGCGCTGCATTTTTAGGGTCACGCACAGTTCAATAGGGTTTCACGAAAGCCTCATCTTCTGCGGCCTGGCTGAACTGCTTCATCGTGCTGTGGAGCACGCAAGAAACATCAACATGACCACACTCCACAGTCATGCGTGCCATATGCATAAACTGCACACGCAGTTTGCGGGATGCAGGCTGACCATTCAACGCCAAGCAGCAAGGCAGCAACTTCACCCTCAGAGGCCACATAGCCTGACTGTGCATGCTCGATCGAGCGAGGCAGGAATGGGCATGTTCGGCACGAAAGCCGGTATGACGCAGATTTTCACGCCGGAAGGTCTTGCCTTGCCAGCCACAGTCATAGCACTAGAAGAAGGCAATGTCGTCACACAAGTGCACACTGAGGAGAAGTCTGGCTACAACTCAGTACAACTCGGGTACCAGGAATGCGCTGACAGAAAGGTGACCAGACCCGAGGCTGGTCACTGCAAAAAGGCTGGAGCAAAAGCCATGCGACACCTGCGAGAGTTCAAGGTAGGATCAACTACTGCATAGCGTGCAACACGCTAATCCTGAACCAGGCTGCATCTGCAGCTGTGCATCCATGTTGTATCATTGCCGCCTGGCCAAGCTTGCGTGCTCAGATGCATTATGCTGTGCGCACTAAAATTGCCATCCCTGCTTTACAGAAGTCAGTTCATCCTTTGCTGCAGATTCCTGACGTCTCAGGATACGAGCCTGGTCAGGCTCTGAATGTGGAGGACTTGTTCAAGGTTGGCGATCTGGTTGATGTTGCTGGCACCAGTATAGGAAAGGGCTTCCAAGGTATCAATCAGTCACTATGCTGACAATGCATCATCTGCGACTGGCAAACGTTCTGACATGACAACATGCTGTCCACCAATGAGCTGCTTCACATATCTACATCACAGCTGCTCAATACCTGACACTACATTAGATCCAGTTCATACTGCATGCAGTGCTGTCATTGCTGGCACCACACATTTTGCATGCTTGCGGCCTGGCAGAGTTGACCCGGTCTCTTGCAACCGACACAGCGCAAAGCATCACAAGCGCAAAGCATACAGCTGCGGCGGTCATTGCTGCCTCTGCACTCAAGCAACAGCTCAACACTCTCTTTTGAGTCCATAGAATGACCAATGTATGGTACAAGTGAATATCTCTATCTTGCATGCCATACAAGCTGCGCCTCGTAAGTCGGCTGACTGTGGTGCCTGAGTGGCAAAGCTCCACATAGTCTGTTGATGCAAGCTGCATCACATGGTGCCTCTGCACCAAACTCAGTTGACTGTTTCTATCCAGCAACAGAGACAGAACAGCATGCGGCCGCACTGCAGTTCCAGAGATTCTGACCCCAGTGTTGTGCACCGTATGTCCGTTTGGTTTGTACTGTAATTGAGTCTTCCGGTGTTTGTTTGTCAGGCACAATCAAGCGATGGAACCACCACAGAGGTTTGATGACTCACGGGTCCAAATCTAAGAGGCAGCACGGGTCCATCGGAATGTCAGCCACACCCAGCAGAGTGCTTCCTGGCCTTAAGATGGCTGGTCACATGGGCGCTGAGAGGGTCAAAATCAGGAAACTAGAGGTGAGCCTTTTGCAGGCCTTTGTCATTGGGTGACTCATGTGTGTGCAGTCTGTTATGCATACTTGCTTGATTGCTGATGATGACTCAATGAACTGTGCCCCAACACATTTTGAGAAGGGTTCTGTTCATTTGAAGTATCTATTATTCAATCTCCTCTAGATTCAAGCATTGTACAAATGCTGCCTGTTTACAGCACGTCCCTTTCTGGGATTGTGTCACAGTTGCCATATTTTCGATTGACACAGCTGCAAATTGCAGCGGGGCTTGGATGTAACCATCTGCAGAAAGCAAAGTTGCATTCATGTCTGTCCCTGTGTCACATGAGTGTGTCACCATCTGCAGCATGTTCCAACAGGCAATGCTGCAAGTTTTGCAAGTTCACACACGCATGGGATGTTTTCTCACCTTTTCCATCCTGCTGTGCAGATTCTGAAGGTGCGTCCAGACATTGGCGCTATCGTAGTCAAAGGTGCCGTACCAGGAAAGGCAGGCAATGTTCTCGAAATCACTCCTGCAAAGATTGTGGGCAAGAACATTGGGCCTCAAGTTGCAAAGAAAGCAGCTGCGTGAAAGGCTGCCCCTCTGCGCAATCTCATCAGAGAATCCTTGCAATCTGCTGTGTCAGTCTTGCAGCGATCTGTCACATAATTTGAACAGTAGCAGCAGCAGCCTGTGGATGTTGCTCAAGGCATCTGACCTAGGTCAATCATAAGCGGTGCTTGTATTGTATTGTACACATTCTTATTTTGACCATTCAATGGTAAACGTTTTGGACCTTATCGTGGCAAACAAGCCTTTGCAGCCTGTTTTGAAGACTGGGCAAGTTGGTATATGAGCATCTAACAGCCTGTAAGCAGAGTTGGCTCTTCATCTTCACAGCACTTGTCATGAGTGGTCATTGTAGCCCCTCAAAAATTGCTTGTGAAGAAAGCCTCCTTGTGTATCCTTTTGGCAAGGCAGATACTTACAACAGCCCTCCAGTACATACATGGCTAGATGTCTCAAGAGTCTGGCAGCAGGGTGAGCGTACATATGTCTAGGCAGAAACGTTTTGGACAAATTAAACAGGACAGCATAACTGCTATGGTCGCCATCATCACACACCAGCTTCCTGCAGCACGCCTGCCTTTTTGTACACAAAGTCCATAATCTCCCCCAGGTACTCCTCCAGCGGCTCCTTCCTCTTCCTTTGTTGGTGCAAGTTGTAAGTCATGGCAAACAACAGCCGCTCAAAGTCACTGCAGAACAGTGGCATCGAAATCAACATACTGCCTTCAATCAGGCCCAAAGTCGACCATGGGACACTCTGAGCATGCATGTTGAGCCGTTTTGTATGCATGCTTCTGCTGTAGCTTGAGCATGACAACTGCTGCTGCAAGGTTTGGAAGTGCAACATGTAGGACCTGCTCCGTGTCAACACAGACGAAATGACACCACAAACGCGCCACAAGTGCTGACGAGCAGAAGCAGAGAAGTGCACAGCATGACAAACTGAGCCAGCTTTCACATGCAACACATCACACTCTGAACAGACTGTGGCAACGCACCAAGCAGGTTTGAGCTTGTAGTTCCACATGCCAGAAGCTTACTCATAGTCTAAGTCTATCGGGTGTGGCTGCAAGACAAACTGGCTTGGCTGGTCGTTTGTCTGCTTGGCAAAGACGGACATGTATGCAAGATCTGGCAGGTTGAACTCCTTGTTCAGCAGTCGCCACTTGATGAGGTGATTGCAGACATACCGCAGATCCACTCGCACCTGTCAACACCATGATACTTAGTCATGGGCAAGTTGGGCAACGCAACCAGTGGGCAACAACACACGGCAATTGTTGGTCATGCATATGATACATTTTGCAAATTGACACATGCAGCACCTTCCACTGAAACAAGGCATTGACTGCTACAATGAGGGAGCAACACCACAGCCAAGTGAGTACTCAATGGTGGGGGTGTACAAAAGGGTGTTGACTGCTAATCTGAAAGAGCAAACTACAGCAAAGTGAGTGTTCAGTGGTGGTGGGGATGAGTCATCTGTGACAGAAATGCATGACTGCTGATGAGTCCAGATCATTTGTTTTATTTTGGTTTATCTGCACTGCAATGAGCCTGAGTATGGCTGAAAGCTACACCAGGCCAGAACCAAACAACCCCCACATGCAAATACAAGCATGACAAAATACATGTCCACATAATATGTAGCATATAAGTCAGTGTGTGAACATGACGCAAGCTTGCCCTTTGACTGACACCATGCAGAGTTGTGCCCTCAGAAGGGTCTCCAAACAGCAAAGGTCATATCATTGCATGGCATCAAGCCATTGCAGCAGTCCAAATCCCTCACACACTCATTACATGTCACTACATCTCCACCTTAAGGACGTGTATCAGCTCAGCAATGGTTGATGCCCTGCTGTTTGCACTGGGCACAGCGCAGCCATCTTTGCATGCATTTAGGTCAGAGTTAAACCAGAACAGTAGGCATACTAAATGTTTGGTATCTACATAGGCAAGGTCCGCGCTCACCCTAGTAGCATAGCAGCATAGACACTCAAGGCTTGTACATACCTGACCCTTGGGAAAGACAGTTGGTTTTTGAATGAATGAATGAATGAATGAATGAATGAATGAATGAATGAATGAATGAATGAACAAACGAACGAACGAATGAACAAGAGAAAAAACGAACAAACGAATGAACTGGGTGAATGAGCAGAGGGATGAATAAGGAGCCTTACAGCAGCAGCCTTGACGCGTTTCAGCTGGCAAGTGTTGAGGGTGTGCTCAGTCAGTCGCCGCCCCTTCTGCAACAGAGAGACAGCTCCCGGGGTCAGCGCAGCCCTCTTCTTACTCATCTGCACCAGCGTTCACACACACACACACACCAGTATCAGTCACCTCTGCGCAAAAGCCATGATGCTGAACAAGTCACATCTGGTTGTATGACTACCCTGTTTGTGTGAGTCATCTGTCTGTGGTGAATCAAATATGGCCACGAGAGACAAACTGACGTTATATTGGCTATGTAAGCATTTTGTGTTTCACATTGGCAGATGGACCCTGCCTACAAGTTGCTGCTGAGTCTGCATGACTTGAAGGAGGCTTGGAGATGCATACAATCACATGCCCAATGCAGCTGTCACAGCTTAACATACAAGCCCTTGCAAAGGCTTGCATCACTCTAGTCTACTGCACACTTTTGCCCTACAAGAGCAGGTACTGTTGTTCCCCTTTTCTGTATACCCCCCCTCGCCCCTCACAATCTCTTTCTTCTGTGTTATGCTTACCGCTGACTTACTTCCTTACTTTTGTGACAATGGCAGGTCATTGAGCTGGCTCACCCTTCTTGCAATTTCAGGCATGATGTTGGGCTCCAGGCAGGTGTGTATGAGGGACTCCAGCTTGGTAGCCAGCTGAGTGTAAGCGGCTGTGTTGGGGACCCCCCCCACCCCCGTGGCTGCCACCGCCCTTGCATGTGCCAAGTGCGCCAAAGCTGCAACCAACATGAACATAATCATGTTGACTGGTTGTTGTTGTTGAAATGCTGCAGATGAGGTACTGAGTCCATGCTGAAGAAGTAGGCTATCGTATGCCCCCAACCCCCTATCCCAACCTATCTCTGAGTACCCCTGTGGGGGTCAATGCTGCAGATGAGGAGTTACAGAGTCCATGCTGATGATCAGGCTGCTGTATGCCCCCCCAACCCCCTAACCCAACCTATCCCTGTGGGGCCCAATGCTGCAGATGAGAGACACTGAGTCCATGCTGAAGAGTAGACTGCTGTATGCCCCCCAAGACCGTACCCCAGACTACCCCTGTGGACCCGTGTAGGGGCGATACTGCAGGGCTGGGTCCATGCTGAAGGGAGAGCTGCTCTGTGGAGCATGCTGACCATCTCCACTGTGGTTCCTTCCATTACATGTGTGTAAACCAAGGCTACCAGGTAGCATGGAACAACTTGCCACATATGCATGCAGTGCTCACAAAATACAGGGGTGCATAACAGACTGTGTGATATTCCTTGTCCTGCAGCCTGAACGTCGGGGCACTGGTTGTGCGTGCACTGACATGGCCACATATGCATGCAATGCTCACAAAACAATGTGAGGATGAATAGCAGACTGTATGATGTGCCTTGCAAATGGCCTGAACGTCTGGGCACCGATTGCCGTTGGTAGTGATGCTGCAAATGAGGCTGTGAGTCCATGCCAATGGTGTAGCTGGTAAGTAAGGCATGCTGACTATCTCCACACCTGCTGCTTTCTTGCATGATTATGAATGTGCTAAGGCTAAGGAAAACACTTTCAGCAGGCTGCAAAAGCTTCAGAACACTTGCTTCTGACTCCAAACCCTACCATATGATACACCTGCGCTGCCCTGCTTATGTTGCGTGGCAGTTTGGCAGCATCCCATGGTGCAGCAGCATTCATGGTTACAATGCGAGTATTGCGAGGAAGCCTTTACCTGCTAGGAAGCCAGCCAGGGTGATGGTAGCTGATGTGTTTGAGTCCATCTTAGCGCTGCTGCCCTGCAAACAATGCAAAAGATTGACAACACCACAACAACGCCAGAAATATAACAACACCATCCATATGTTTGCCTAACAAAGCATAATGGTTCTCCTGGGTTCAATCATCTGTTGCCATTGGTAGGCATACCACAACAGCTGCTGCCTACAGAGTTAACCATTTTCAGGCATGGATATTAAACACAAGAGGGTTGCCGCAAGGTTGAGATCAGATGAGGATCCTTGGTGTGAGTGGCACTGTTTCATTCACCAGACTCAAGGGGATTAACTACAATCTGCAGATGCAATGGCGCAGCTGGAAGCACATCATATACTTGGATCCGGCATTTTTGAGATCAAAAACTTGCTTGTGTCAGCGAAGGATGAATTGAGATTGAAGGCTTCCGCATGGCTTTGGATACAAAACTGCACATTTTGTGGTGATTTTGCACTCAAGTGTTATGATGCCAGTGGCTGCATCTGGTCAAAAGTTGTGCATGCACCAACACATGTACACAGTCATATTCTGGCAAGCACTGACACCTATACATGCACAGCAAGACTATACGCAAACCATGACAATACACAGTCAGCACACCACAAGTCTACACACTCTGCATAATGGTGCCATGGCAGCAAATGACTCATCAGCCTTCTCAGCGCTGAACCCTCCTCCCGCCACTTTGGCGTTGGAAATGAAGTGCCTGAACTGCTGGATGTTCATGCGCGTTATGTGCTCCACAGTCACATCTGCTTCACCCTGCATGCACAGCCGCACAGACTTCCACTCTCCCCTAAAGCAAATTGTCTCATTGATTCATGCACTCATTTATGGAAAAACGCATCCATGCAGCCATTTGTTTGTCCATTCACTGTTGTTATACCTGCCTTACCCTGTGGGATCAAGTATGTACAGTTCAGAGTAGCTCCCAACCAACTGCTCTGATAAGACAGAGACATACGAAGGTGCATTGCAAGGAGCAGGCAGAAACTGTGCGCTTGTGTTTTCGTGTGGCTGATGCGTATCACATGCTGACTTGCAAGGAGTGTCAGGGCGATGCACCTGACATAGCCATGCCAATGTTTAGATTACATTGCAATGAAGGTATGCAATAAACGTCAAAGTCTTGATGACCAAGATACCACACTGTTGGTGTGGATTGAAACCAGACTATATCCCTTGCACACGCATCATATCCGCAAACAAGAGTCGATGCCCCCTCATGGGGTAGGGCCTTAGTCTCGGCAGGATTGAGCCGATGCCCCCTCATAGGGTAGGGCCTTAGTCTCGGCAGGACTGTAAATTTACGCCGGGAACCATCGGGTCATGCCTTGTACAATGCCCCTATCATGACTCAAAAAGACAAAACCATACCTGCAACTGGTAGATGGTGAAGATGGCTTGCAGGGCGCCAGCCCACTGCAGCAGCACATCTCGAGTCTCTTGGAGATCTCTCTCCAAGAAGTTGGGGTTCTGCTGAAGCAGAGCAGGCTCCACCAGCTTGTCTAGTCCCCAGGCTGAGCCATCGAAGTCTCTCAGCCATTGATCATGAGGAGGCAGCACTTCCCCTGCTGCTCCCCACTGGAAGGGGGGTGTCCTAGGCCTGCCCTCCCATCTGTAGGCACAGCGAAGGGCAGATCTTATGCGGTTGAAAGGGAGACTGTGTAGGCTTATGGGCAGGCCGAGATGTGAAGGCCTGTTAGCCATTGATAGCTTGGAGACAACGACTCCCCTGTTGCTTGTCATCTGGGCAGGATGTATCTTGGGGATGAGAGCACAAATCTTAGGCACAGGGCAAATTGCAAAACAGAAGGTGAGGATAGGTCACTGAGCAGACACAGCCTTTAGAGTATTCGAGCCACGTGTCCTATTAGATAGGGAACAGTGGGTATTCAATTAGGACAGATTACAAAGGACCTGTTCTTGGCCAGCTCATGTGCACACAGCAAGATTGGCAGACTCGCTTATCTTCCAGTCAAAATACCCATGGGACTGTAGCGTGTTGCAACAGATGTGCATATGCTCATGATAGTAGGCAGCAGCAAACTTGCTGATGGTGGCTCTTGCACAGACAGAATTTGTGGCTGCTGTATCTGCAGTTTGGCACATTGGCTACATGAAAGGGCAGTAGCTGATGCGCAGCTTCCTATCACTGCCAAGCCCGAGTGTGGGCAGCACAAGAGCAGCTTGCTGCAAGTGCCGAAGCTTGAGCTTGACTGGGAGCAGCATGCAAGGATTTAGACAACAACAGATGTGGTTGTAGTCAAGCCTGCCAGTACAGGAGCATTGTCAGAGGCCAACCTAGCTTTGTAGGCAATGGGGCCATCAGAGTACTCCACAAAGAGCTTGTCACCACTCTTGAACATCTCGTTCAGCACAATATGTATGTCCAGGACCTCCCCTTCTGGGGTCATCACTGACTGAGGTACGTATCTGTTCATAACCTCTCCCCTGCAAGGTGGCCGCTTGACTCAAGCTTGCTGAACAGACATTCTCGACGATGCGGTGTTGATTAGACTCATGTACCTTGCGTAAGCGAGTCGGGCACATGCTGTGTAGCCAACCCACTGCAAAATCTGGGAGCCGATGCCGCAGAACAGTTCAACGGTATGCTCCTTCTCAACCCCAGCACCAAATGGGGCGAGATGCACCGTGATCCTCATGCAGCTGACGAGCCGCCAGTTGGCTGCAGCTTTCAGAGCTAGCTGCACCTGCAAATCAAGTCAAAAAAGTCAACAATCTGCTGTCAATGGTGGAATCAGGAATCAACACACTCTTCATGCTGCAGCAGCTCACCAAGAGCAGCAGCGATCGCACGGCAAGGTCTGTGAGCAGTTGCGAGCGTGCTACAGATATGTCGGCTTTGTTGCACCTATTCAAGCTGCTGCCTGATCGGGATCGCATAGCAGCAGCTTGTGTCTGCAAGGTAGAGGAAGAGCAGCTAGATTGCTGCTGGCGCACTCTGACTTCGTGGCACTGCGGCTCATCTCTTGTTTGCACTGCTTAGGAGTGGAATGGGGTGTCAAAACACCCTTCTTTGTGGTCTACCTTGGACCTGCACAACTGCCAACATGCTGGTCAAGCGCTGTCCAAGCTGCCTCACCAATATAAAGGACCATTGAAGGTGTTTGCCTGAAACTTGTTATCCTTGGCACGACTTGCGTATAATGCGTCATGGTCTACCTAGAGTGCCTGACACTATTGCTCGTGCAGATAGTGAACCTAGAATTTGCAGTGGACGTTACAGACAAAGACCTGCAGAAATTGCACGGCAATAGCATCGAAAACTTGAATCTAAACGCCTGCCAAAGGTGATGCGCAACCTCATGCATGTGTCAACTTCCTACATTGTGCTCATTTTTACAGTATGCATGCATGATGCCTGCATCATTGTTTCCAATACCACCTCAGTAATAATGCAGAGTCTTGCATCAATGTTTGTGTGTGGCGCTTGGCTTCCTTTGCATGCCAACAAAATGGGTGCTAACCATCCTTGGCTATACTGTGCAGGGTGACTGATGCAGGCATCATAGGACTAGTCTCACAAAGCCCCAACCTACAGAGGCTATCCTTGTACTGGAATGTGCATGTCACAGACACACCCCTGTACAGACTTGCCTCCATGTGCGCGCAGCTGACGCACCTCAACCTCAGCGGATGCAAGCGCGTCACAGACAAGGGCCTCCAAGCTGTAGCTAAGAACTGCCATCATTTGGTGGACGTCGATCTCACAAGGTAAGCATCACCATACTGTCACACTCAGTGTGTTCACAAGCACTCAGCAGTGCTGGCTCCTACCCTGGTGCCTGACCGGCTGAATTGCATGTGAGCAGCCACTGTGTGCAACAAATTGTGGTTATGCACACTCCAGTTGACAGTTCGAGTTGTATGCCAGTCCTGAAGCGAATTACATCTCGTTTGCATTTGAACCCTGTCACGCAAATATGTAATGTTACTGGCTGAGTGTTGTTGTTTACCCAATGTCCTGTAGCGCATGTCATGTGTTTTCCCATGCGTACTGTCTGAGCCCACAGCCTCCAATCTGCTGTGAGAGGAACAATGAGGTCAGAAATTTAGTATGGTCAGTTGGGACAAACTCTAGTTTGACTTGAGCACTCAGGCCTGCTTTTACAGGAAGAGCTGCTTGGAAAAGGTCCGGTGTGTATCAGCGCATTTGTTTTGAAACACTGAAAGTTGTCAACAAGCATGGCTCATACTTCTGTGGACCTTGCTGCTGATGGTAACTAGGGGAACCAACAGTCAAAGCTCCCTTTGTAGCTCCCAGTTGTATCATAACCCTGGGAGGTTGAAAAGAAAAATAACTGATTGAGTTTTGTGTTTGTTGTTTGCAATCAAACGATTTTGGTGACACCGCCGTTATGCATGTACCAGCATCTGAACTCTGGTCTCACAGACCAGAGTCCAGAGCCATGTCACAGAGCTTTAGCACAGATCAGTCATGGGCTACATGCCAGGTACAAGTGTACACGGGCCCATGGTGATCATGGTCTGCCACAATGCAATGCTCTTGCAATGCAGGTGCATGGAGATTACAGAGAAAGGCTACACTGCCATTGCAAGTAGCTGCCAAAAGCTGCAAGTCTTGCGCATGTATGCATGTGCTCATGTGAATGATGCCACTCTGAAAGCGTGTGGAGAGTTGTTGCCGGATCTGAGGGTCATTGACATCTGTGGAGCACATTTGGTCACTGACAATGGAGCTCAGGTTAGTTCTGGATGCAGTGTCAAATATGCACTTCATAGTCTTGACTGCCTGCACTGCACCTTTTTGTATCCTGTGGAGTACAATTCAAACAGTGTGTTGGATCGATGTGCCCATTATCCCTTACCGCCGCATTGTTCACAATGCCCATGCAGCATACTTGCTGACATGCATGCAACCCACAGACCACATCTTTCAGAGGATGCAGTTCAGCATATGTGTCCTGGCTCCAGGTTACGTCTAGATGCATCTTTGCAACTGGTCTCAACCTTTATGCTTTGTTTGCAGACTTGTTATGTCATGCAGGCTTTGGCCAAATGTCATAAGCTAGAAGTGGTCAACTTCACATGGTGTGTCCAGCTGACAGACACCGCGGTCTGTCCCATAGCTGCTGGTTGCACAGGCCTGCAGTCCCTCAGTTTGCATGGGCTGCGGGGCATCACCAACCAAACCATAGAGGCATTGGCGACGAATTGCAGGGATTCCTTGCATACCCTAGACGTCCATGGGTGTATAGGTATCAAAAGTTGCGAAGAGCCAGTCCAGACATATTTGCAACGCAATTTGCCAGGAGTCAAGCAGTTTGTGGTGCATACGTAAAAAGCAGCAGGCTAGTTGCGGTGTAAGAACTTGCATTTGAACTATCTCATGTATGCTTATATCATGAAATGTAAGCTACATGGGCACGTAGACAGTGTGATGACGGTATTGTGACTGTGGGGCATCTGCTGCATCAAGAACGGTTGTGTCTACTTAAGCTAGTCACTTGCTGGTTGGTAGTTGTGCTTGTCACACAAGAGTACAGCTTGTTGTGTACAGCAAAGTGCTGCCTGCTACCGCTTGCAAAGCAATTGCGAATCAAGCTATTTACTGGTGCAAACGCCCTTTCAAGTCCTGCTTGCCATGATGACTCATGTTGCACTTGAAGTACATTTGCTTTTCAGCTAAACAGCACCAGCATGCCATTTGCTGTTATGTATGTCTGTGTTTTTGCCGCGTGAGCTGCAGATGTTCTGGACTGATGACAACACTGTCTGTGAAAACCAAAGAAGGGCCTGAGGTGGCTAAGCTCCTCTAGCTTCTCGCCGCGTAGCATCATGAAGAATTTCTGTATCAACACTGTCAGGCGGCAACTGCATTGCAGTAAGTTAGTCAGACACTTGAGTTTGAGCCTTTGAGTTAAGAGGTGTACCAGCACAACTATATGATTGCAAAGAAGACGTGGCTCCCAGAAAGCCACATCAACAAGGCTGGCTTGCCAAATCCTCATATATGTATGTATACGTGTCAAAAGCATCTGATTACCTGCACATATCTGACCACAGACCCTCTGATGAAGCAATTTCTGACTGACATCTGCATTGCAATGGCACCAGTTAGCCAGGGGTTGCTGCATGGAGGGTGCAGCACACCAGCGTCTATGCCAACAGAGCTTGCAGCACACTGACCATGTGAGGGTATTTCTGCTCATTCACCACCCGTGTGTTGTGCAGCTTGATATTCAAGTACTGATCTACGGAGTGTAAGGTCCCTTGAATGGCTAAGT
>JAABUK010002909.1_pt1 | contig 29898 bp, 29 predicted proteins | sample 5559141 | NCBI WGS metagenome assembly JAABUK01 (sample SAMN10711869, study PRJNA513367) | rock metagenome | isolation source: Antarctica rocks | place: Antarctica: Victoria Land, Pudding Butte nord | collected 2016-01-03
CGGCTCTTTCGTACAGGCTTTTCTTTTTTACCAGGTCTCTTTTTTTATCTCGTGAAAGCACTTCTATTATCACATCAGGTGCACCATGTATATATCCGTCTTCTTTCAAAATATCCCTGTTTTCATTCAAAACAACTAATAAATCAGGCTGTACCGCCGAATGCAAATTTTCAAAATAAACATCAAAAGGAGAAATAATTGCTTCTCCAGTATTTGATTTTTCAACATGGGCTGATATAATTTTATACATTAATCCCAGCAATCTTTGATGATTATATGTAGGGGCAGGTGACATATATAATACGTTGTCTATTACTTCACACAAAGTTCCTTCGGGCAATAAGCGAAAAACATCTAATGCTGTTTTAGGAACCTTTTCAATAGCTTCCATAAATTTTTTTATTAAAATTACAAAGAATCTCCTTTAACTAAAAATTGCCTGTAAAACAGGAAGGCTTTTTATTTCACCAAAATCATTTACATGAAGTGCAATATAATTTTGATATGCTAAAATCAACTCTTGCCTAATACTGCGGCTAAAGTGCAAATTTTCAAGATCGTTATAAAAATTGACAGATAAAAGCTGCGAAGTAGCTGAGGCTAAATGTTTTTCAATAAAATAAGAATGCAAAGGTTTATCGTGAACAAACTGTCCTTCCTGCAAATCTAAAAACGGTGTTTCCGTATTATATTCTCCCTGTAGGCGAAAACCTAATTCTGCAGCAAGATGGAGGCAAAAGTACAAAGGTAAGTTTGCAACCAGCGCAGCAGTTCCGACATCCAATTGCTTCAGAGTGTCTTCAACCATATAATATAATTCAGGATTGGCCTCGGGCTGCTTGAGACTGTGCTGCAGCATTTCTACTATGTACATGGCTACGGTATTCTTTATTACATCAGACAAAACGTTTTGGTAAAGAAAGGCCCACTGGTATTCTTTTATAAAGTTGAGTTTTTTAAATTCGTTATGATAAACCACCATTTCGAGAATGGCAGCAGGCTGAAAATAAATGGCTTTGGCTGAAGCCTTTTTTGTGCTTTGCCTCACACCTTTTACTATGTACGATTGTATGCCAAAAAGTTCTGTGTATACTGCAGTAATTATACTTGTTTCGCCATATTTTACCGTACGCAGTATAATGCCCTTTGTTTTATGTGTCATAGTTTTGCCCTAAGTAAAGATATAACAGTAAAGGAGGAACAGGAGCAGGAAAGAAAAGCCAAAGCCGGGTAAAAATAAAACAATAAAAGCAATCGTATGATTTTACGAAAGAGGTTTGCTCAAACTAAGAGGTTCATACAAAATACCTTTTATTTAACTGCTGGTTCATTCAGCTTAATAATTATATTATATTACTAAAGAAAGCATAAGTAACAACTCGAAAAGAAGCAGAAGAAAAATATGTTACGTTTTTCAAGTGAAACGATGGATAATTTTACTATTGTAAAGTATCTGTAAAGTATTTGTAAAGTCACCAAAACGAAGAATTAATTCAGCATTTTTTTTCCGGAATTTCCTTTATAGGATGGCATATTTATTTAAGGAAAAATATAATATGTCTTAAGAGTTGAAAAATTTATTTTTTAAAAGGTATTGGTTGAAATTATTTAATCAAAAAAGATTATTATGATAGCAATGAATTTTCGCGGGCCTTACAGAGTACGCGTTGATCGTAATAAACCTGATCCGCAGATACTTCATCCTGATGATGCTATTGTACGCGTTACGCGTTCCTGTATTTGTGGCTCAGACTTGTATCTGTATCATGGATTAGTTCCTGACACGCGTGTAGGAATGACTTTCGGGCACGAGTTTATCGGGGTGGTTGAAGAAGTAGGGACCAGGGGTTCAAAACTTAAAAGCCGGCGATCATGTGCTGGTGCCTTTCAATGTTGCCTGCGGCACTTGTGCCTTTTGTAAGCAGGAACTGTTTGGCAATTGTCATGAATCAAATCCCCAGGCGACTGCCGTTGGCGGAATCTTTGGCTATTCTCATACAGCAGGCGGGTACGACGGCGGCCAGGCAGAGTATGTGCGGGTTCCTTATGCCGATGTAGGCCCGCTCGTTATTCCTGACTGGATGGATCCTGATGACGCTGTTTTGCTGACTGATGTTGTTCCGACAGGATATCAGGCAGCGGAAATGGGAGGCATCAAAAAAGGCGATACCGTGGTAGTCTTTGGTGCCGGACCAGTTGGAATTATGGCTGCCAAATGTGCCTGGTTGTTTGGAGCAGCCCGGGTGATAGTAATAGATCATCTGGAATACCGTCTTGAATTTGTAAGAAACTACGCACAGTGTGAAGCCTACAATTTCAGATCACTCGAAGACCCGGTTTTGTTTATAAAGAAAACAACTGGTTATTTCGGTGCAGATGTTTGTATTGACGCTGTAGGATGCGAGGCAGCAGGCAGTGCGTTGCAAACACTACCGGCAGAAAAATGTTACTGCAGGCGGGTTCTGCCACCGCTCTTTTATGGGCAATTAATTCGGTTAAAAAAGGAGGCATTGTTTCTATCGTCGGTGTGTACGGCCCTACCGGTAACCTGGTACCGATAGGTAATGTAGTTAACAAAGGGCTGACCATTCGTGCTAACCAGGCATCGGTAAAACGACTGTTGCCAAGATTGATTGAGCATGTCAGAGAAGGACGTATAGATCCTAAGGGAATTATTACGCACCGCGTGCCTTTGGAAGAAGTGTCGGAAGCTTATCACATCTTTTCAAGCAAGCTCGATAATTGCATTAAACCAATTCTTATTCCGCCATCAGCAAGATGATAAATTCTTCTGTTAAAACAGAAGCTTTTTTATCAGCAAAACTATAAAACATGTTATTATGGAAAATATAGAAGATAATTACACGCATATAAAAGGTTGGGGCATAGATGCAGACCCTGAGAATGAACCAACCTATCCGATAAAGCATTGGACAGGAGATGACCACAATCGCCTGAATTATGAAAAAGCACCGCAGCAACAGGAAACTGTTGAAATTTTGCTATCAAACGAGCGCCCTGCTATGACAAGGGTGTTCGGAACATCTGCACCGCCATCAGGACTAAGCGGCATGATACGCAGGTACGCCTTTAAACACAGCGAAGGCAGATGGAGTCACTGGCTACCATTGATATTAGCTGACAGGGTTAATATGATAGAAGGTATTGTTGACGATCTCAGACATGGTCACATCCCTAATATTATCGCTGAACGTGGCTGGAAAAGTGAATGGAAATATAATAGGAAAAGCCTCTGGTCAAAAGTTGCAGCAGGCGTATTAGTAGGAACTGTTGCAGTTATCTTAATGAAAAGTAAAAGTAAGGAGGAGAAAACTTATAAGTTTAAAGCTAAAAATGTGAGTTAGGGAAAGATTTTTATATCAGTGCCTCTGTTATTATATCAGTCCCTTTATTATTTTCTTAATTTTAGCAGCTTTAAGTTGTCTTTGCTGTTTAATAATTTTTTTATTCTTATAAATTAAACAACTGCGAAAACTTTTTTAAATTAAAACATTACCCTTACCTTCGCAATCCGAAAAATAATTGATATGAATGCTGTAGACTTCGTGCACGAACAATTAACTGCCAAAAAAGAGGTTCCTAAATTTAAAGCAGGAGATAACGTAACGGTTAACTATAAGATTGTAGAAGGTAATAAAGAAAGAATTCAGTCTTTTAAAGGTGATGTAATTAAACGTCAGGGGCAGGGAGCAACTGCTACTTTTACCGTTCGCAAGATTTCTGATGGTGTAGGTGTAGAAAGACTCTTTCCTGTTAATTCTCCTAATATCGACTCTATCCTGTTGCATAAAGTGGGTAAAGTGAGGCATGCAAAATTATTTTATCTTCGTGAAAGAAGCGGTAAGAGCGCGAGGATTAAAGAAAAAAGATATTAATAATCAATACAGCGCGATAGATGTAATTTGCGGAAACTGCTGGTTTCCGTTTTTTATTTAAAACATTTTGCAATCTTTATACGTATTTTACACGTTCATTTTATATTATAACAATAATATACTCTTATTTTTGTAGCCTAAATCACATAACATGTTTAATAACTTTTTAATTGGAATGCCCGGCGGAAGCGAATGGATTTTAATTGTACTTGCTGTATTAATTTTATTTGGCGGCAGAAAAATCCCGGAATTCATGCGCGGCCTTGGAAAGGGTATCCGTGAATTTAATGATGCTAAAGACAATGTAAAAAAGGAAATTGAGGAAGGAATGAGTGAAAAAGATGTAAAAAAAGCTTCTGAAACTTCAAGTGTCAATCATTCATAATCCTGTTTTAATATAAAGCATTGTTTTGCTTACTTTTCAGTCTGTAAAAGATTATCATACATCCCTAATAGACGGTCAGACAACTTGTGTTGAGACCGTTTATTATTTTCTAAAAAAAATAGCTGCTGCATCTCACTTAAATGCATGGCTTGAAGTTTTTAGTGAAGAAGCGCTGGCAAGAGCGGAAGAGCTTGACAAAGAACGACAAAACGGAGCAAATCCTGGTAAGCTTCATGGCGTTGTTATAGGCCTGAAAGACGTCATTTGTTTTAAAGATCACAAGGCCTCTGCCTCTTCCCGCATTCTTGAAAACTTCACTTCAATTTATAATGCTACTGCTGTACAACGCCTGCTTGATGAAGGAGCTATTATCATCGGTAGACACAATTGTGATGAGTTTGCCATGGGAAGCAGCAACGAAAACTCTGCTTTCGGACCGGTTAAAAATGCAATTGATGAAGAACGCGTCCCCGGAGGATCATCAGGCGGATCGGCAGTTGCTGTGCAGACAGGGACTTGTATGGTAAGCCTTGGAAGTGATACTGGTGGTTCAGTAAGGCAGCCTGCAGATTTTTGTGGTATAGTTGGTTTAAAACCTTCTTACGGTGCCATATCCCGATACGGTTTAATCGCTTACGCATCTTCGTTTGACCAGATTGGTATTTTTGGAAAATCAGTTGAAGATGTTGCTTTGGTACTCGATGTAATTGCTGGTGCAGATGAATTTGACAGCACTGTATCTCAAAAACCGAATGTCAATCTAAGTGATAAACTTACTTCAAAACAAAAATACCGGTTATGTTATTTTAAAAATGCTTTAGACCATCCTTGTCTCGACCCAACTATTGCAGGTGAAATAAACGATTTTATTTTAACCTTACAAAATGCAGGAAACGAGGTTGAGGGAATTGCTTTTGACCTGCTCGATTATATCGTCCCTGCCTATTATGTTCTGACTACTGCTGAAGCAAGCAGTAATCTTTCCCGGTATGACGGAGTTAAATATGGCCACCGCACTCTTCAAAAAGATATTGATCTCACTGAACTTTATAAATTCTCAAGAAGTGAAGGTTTTGGCACCGAAGTTAAAAGAAGAATTCTTCTTGGAACATTTGTTTTAAGTGAAGGCTTTTATGACGCTTATTTTACCAAAGCACAAAGAGTCAGAAAATTAGTTGTTGAAAAAACCAAAGAGATTTTCGAAAACTTTGATGCGATTATTTTACCTACAGTGCCTGCTCCTGCTTATAAAATTGGTGAAAAGAAAAATGCTGTTGAAATTTATCTCGCAGATATTTATACCGTTTACGCTAATCTTGCAGGGCTTCCTGCCATATCTTTGCCCCTTTTCAAAAATAAACAAGGATTACCTTTCGGGCTGCAGGTAATGACTCCCCAGTATGACGAACTAACCTTGCTTCGCCTTTCAAAGTCATTAATGCAATTAAAGCAGACAGAGAACTGAATATAAAATTCAAATATAAATTTTTAAAACATTGTCTCGCGGGTAAATATTGAGGCTTTGCTAAAAAAACAAAAGCTAAACATTTTGAATGTTCAACTTTTGTTTATGGAAAATATTTGATCCAAATTTCATAGAACTATATTTTTAATAATCCTCGTCGGCATCATTGTATTTCTTTTTAGATGAGTTGTTAAAGTAATCTTCAAACTCTTCATCCACTTTAAATTCGTCTTCGTTATCTTTCGCCTCTTTTTTGCCAAAAGAAACTTTTTTAGAAGATTTTGGCAAATCAAACTCATCAAAGTCCGGATCCCAGTCTTCTTCGTCTTCTTCACCTTTTTTCGAAGAAATGCCATCTTCTTCAGCATCGTCACCGCTTATTACCGAAGGTGTTTTTTTACCGGCTTTAGTTGTTTTTTCATCATCTTCAAAGTCAATACTATCTTCCTCTGCCTGCTTTTTTATTTTAGCAGAACTTTTGGTCATTTCCACACTTTTAGGTGGATTATTTTTTTTAAGAGAAGAATCTCCCTTATTTGATTTAACTGCCATAGTCAAAATATTTTACGTAAAATTTCAAACTGTTTCTTAATCAACCAAAATTTCTTCAAAGAATAATTCAAAAAATTGTGTTACAAATGTACAATCTGTTCACGTCCGGGACCATTAGAAACATATGTAACAGGAGCATTCACAAATTTATTAATAAACTGTACATAATCAGTCATAGCAGCAGGAAGCTGACTGCTATCTTTTGCAGAAGTCGTATCAGTATCCCACCCTTTAAAAGATTTGTATACAGGTTCAATTTTTATTTTGGAAATCCCAAAAGGTATCTCTTTTTTTTCTTCCCCATTTACAAGATAAGATGTGCACATTTTTAATTCTTCAAATGCATCTAACACATCGGCTTTCGTCATTACTACCTGTGTTACTCCGTTTATCATACATGCAAATTGCAATGCCACCAGGTCAATCCACCCGCAACGGCGGGGACGGCCTGTTGTTGCTCCGAATTCACTGCCTGTTTCTCGTAATTGCTCACCTGTCTCATCAAATAATTCGGTGGGGAAGGGGCCGCTGCCAACCCTGGTACAATAAGCTTTTGTAACCCCGATTACTTCTTTTATTTTTTGCGGAGCTACTCCCAGACCTGTGCAAACTCCTGCTGAAATAGTATTGGATGATGTTACATAAGGAAATGTTCCGAAATCAATATCGAGCATACTTCCCTGGGCACCTTCTGCCAGTATTTTTTGCCCCGCTGAAATTTTATTATTCAAAAAGTATTCTCCGTTTACAATATTCAGAGAACGTAAAAACTCCACAGCATCAAAAAATTCATCTTCCCATTCTGATATATCTTCATTAAAATGAAAATTATCTAAAAGCCGCTGGTGTTTCAACCGCAGTTTAATGTAATTTGTTGTAAAGCTTTTGTCTAAGATATCGCCAACTCTTAGTGCATTCCTGCCTGTCTTGTCCATATAAGCAGGACCAATTCCTTTTAATGTACTGCCTATTTTTTCTGTTCCTTTAGACGTTTCAGAGGCCTTATCCAAAGCCCGGTGTGTAGGAACGATGATATTTGTTCTTTCAGAAATATAAAGATTCTTTCTTGCATCAATACCGAAAGAAGCAACAATATCGCATTCTCTTTTTAAAGTTACCGGATCAAGCACCACGCCGCCACCGATAAGATTGATAGTGTTCTGGTGAAAAATACCCGAAGGAATCTGGTGCAAAACCACTTTTTTATCCTCAACATATAAAGTATGACCAGCATTTGGCCCGCCCTGAAAACGTGCAACTACATCATAATCAGGAGCAAAAAAATCTACTATTTTCCCCTTCCCTTCGTCGCCCCATTGTAAACCAAGAATTACATCAACCATTTTAAAGTTTATTTTTCGTTTGCTGCAAATTTAACTGAACTGATTTATTAAAGAATTAGAATTAAGCATTGTAGGGTAAAATCCTTTTTTATTCTTCTTTTAAACAAACAAAAGAACTAAAAATCGCAGGCTAAAAAAAATGAAGAATTTTTAGACCTATCATTTCGGAAAATTTTGGCTAAGCTATAATATTTAACTCATACAACTTACCAACATTGAAGTCGTTACAATTACCCAAGCAAAATTGTCGAAGACCGAACTATTCACACAAAAACCCCGCTATAAAGCGAGGTTTTATTATAAAAGAGAAACTTATATTATATTATTAAAATCCTTTTTTTGCAACACCATCTTCAATTGCCTGTAAAGCTTTTGCTTCACTCAATATTGCTGCCATTTTGTTGCCTTTACCATCGTTCCCGCCTGCCATGTAACCACCTCTTGCTGTCTTGGTAATAACAGCATCGTGCATAGGAACATTTTTTTCTTTGGTTTTCAAACAAAAGGCTTTAAGCATTTTTTCAGTATCCATTTTTTTAATTTTTTATGTTAGTAAATACAAAATCTTTAAAAACAGGCACAAGCTACAAATTTTTTAAGATATCTAACTTATAACTACGAAAAAGAGAATTTCTTTACAGAATTAAATTTTTAGTAATGCAATATATAAAATTATATTGTTATGCAAAAACAGAATAAAAATGATTTTAATCTTTGCCTGTAATTTTTTTATCTATACATCAATTTTTGCGTATTTCGCATGGTTTTCAATAAAGGCTCGTCTTGGCGGAACTTCATCACCCATCAGCATACTAAAGATTTCATCGGCTGTTGCCAGGCTTTCAATAGTTACTCTTTTTAAAGTTCTGCGGGCAGGATCCATGGTTGTCTCCCAAAGCTGCTCTGAGTTCATTTCTCCCAAACCTTTGTAACGCTGTATGGTAACGCTGTCATCTTTACCGGCGCCTAATTTTTCTACCCAGTGTTTGCGTTGATCTTCACTATAGGCGTATTCCTGTTCCTTACCTTTTTTTACGAGGTACAAAGGCGGCTGTGCAATATATACGTAACCTGCTTGCACCAGTTCTTTCATATACCGAAATATAAAAGTTAAAATCAAGGTCGCGATATGACTGCCATCAACGTCAGCGTCTGTCATTATTATGAGCTTATGATAACGAAGCTTACCGAGATTTAGCTGCTTTGGGTCGTCAGGCGTGCCGACAGTTACGCCTAAGGCAGTATATAAATTGCGTATTTCCTCATTCTCATAAATCTTATGCTCCATTGCTTTTTCTACATTCAGTATTTTACCACGCAGCGGCAAAATAGCCTGGAAACTTCTTTCACGCCCTTGCTTTGCTGTACCACCTGCAGAGTCTCCTTCTACCAGGTACAGTTCTGTTTTTTCAGGATCCCTTTCGCTGCAGTCTGCCAGTTTTCCGGGCAATCCGCCCCCGCTTAAGACTGTTTTGCGTTGCACCATTTCACGTGCCTTCTTCGCTGCCACACGTGCCTGGGCAGCTAAAACAATTTTGGAAATAACATTTTTTGCTTCTCTAGGATTTTCTTCCAGATATGCTTCTAATGCCCGGGCAACTGTTGTCTGAACAATTCCGCTTACTTCACTGTTGCCAAGTTTGGTTTTTGTCTGTCCTTCAAACTGTGGCTCAGGCACTTTTACCGAAATGATGGCGCTGAGGCCTTCTCTGAAGTCATCACCTTCAACCACCACCTTTGCTTTTTCAAACAAACCATTTTTATCACCAAAAGTTTTAAATACACGGGTTAATGCCTGTCGAAAACCTGTAACGTGTGTCCCGCCTTCTATGGTGTTTATATTATTTACATAGGAAAAAATATGCTCTTTAAAATCGTCATTATACGTCATGGCCACTTCTACTGCAACCATGCTTGATTCATCAAAACCTTCTACAAATAAAGTGTTGGGAATAAGCGGTGAGCGATGACCATTTTTATCCAGCATTTCTACAAATTCAACAATTCCGCCTTCGCTGTAGAAGCTTTTGAAGTAAGGTTTCCCTTCTTCATCTATTTCCCTGAGATCTGTAATATTTATAGTGATTTTCCTGTTTAAAAAAGAAAGTTCTCTTAAACGTCCTTCCAGAATATCTCTTTTATACACTGTCTCCTGGAAAATGGTGTTATCAGGCCAAAAGCGTACAGTGGTTCCGGTAGTTTCAGAAGTTCCTATTTCTCTAACGGTGTATTGCGGAATACCAGCTTTGTATTCCTGTTCAAATATTTTTCCTTCGCGATGTACGGTTACGTGAAGTGTTGTGCTTAAAGCATTTACACAACTCACACCTACGCCATGAAGACCTCCGCTTACTTTATAGGTATTCTTGTCAAACTTACCGCCGGCATGCAGTACAGTCATTACAATCTCAAGAGCACTCCGGTTTTCCTTTGTAGTAATCCCCGTAGGAATGCCACGGCCATCATCACTTACGCTGATTGAATTATCTTCGTAAATAGTAACATTAATATTTTTACAATAACCGGCAAGCGCTTCATCTATACTGTTATCTACCACTTCATACACTAAATGATGCAGGCCCTTTACACCAATATCACCAATATACATTGCCGGTCTTTTACGTACGGCTTCCAGCCCTTCCAAAACCTGTATGCTGTCGGCGCCATAATTCCTGTTTTGTGCCGCAGCATCATTTAAAATTTCATCTTCCATAACTGCTTGATACTCCTTCTTTTTTAATCATTGCAAAAGGTACGCAAAGGTAAGAAAAATAAAGGGTTTGGAGTTATAAAAAGGATAGTTTTAACCCCGGTTTTTGGTCTTTAAAAGGTATAAATTATACCTGGAAAACAAGTTGCTCAGTCTATTGTCTGCACCTTCAAATAATTACTTAATATCTTTTACATGATCCGTTGTTTCTTCAATATTAATAGAAGCAGTCTTTTTCATAGCAGTTCTGTAAAGCAGCCACGCCATAAGTGCGAAAAATAACACGCCCATAATATCATAACCTGGCTTCCCTAATGCATTAGTCAATCCATTCTCAGCACTCAGGCTTTGCAGCTTTGCCGCTATGTTATCACTGCCTGCAGTCAGTAAAGCTACCGCAACTCCTGCCAGCGCTCCCCCGGCTACAAGGCCTGTAGCAAATAAGCTTCCTCTGCCGAGGTCTTCGTCCTCCGTTACACCTTCTTTTTTTGTTTTTTTTGAATCAACAATGCCACGGACAGCGCCGCCAATAAAAATGGGAAGCGTAGTAGAAAGAGGAAGGTATGCGCCTACAGCAAAGCTTAGAGATTTAATGCCGCAAAGCTCCATCGTTACTGCAACCGCAACGCCTACAAATACAAACTGCCAGTCGAGATTAAAGGATAATATACCTTTTATTAAAGTCGCCATTAAAGTCGCCTGCGGGGCAGGAAATTTATCGCTGCCGATTGCATGGGTAATGCCTTGTCTTGCCATCTCAACAGTGGGTGTATCCAGAATTTTAACCGTCAGGCCAATAACAATGGAGGAAACAATTGCCCCAATAAATAAAGCAATCTGCTGATACTTAGGAGTAGCGCCTACTATATAACCCGTTTTTAAATCCTGTGAAGTGGCACCTGCATTGGCTGCGGCAATGCAAATCATTCCTCCAACAACAAGCACCATGGGTTCGTACGTCTTTCCGGTCCAGCCAATACCTATAAATACCAGGCATGTAGCCATGACTGTAGCAATTGTCATTCCGCTGATCGGGTTGTTGCTTGAACCTATAATTCCAACAATTCTTGATGAAACAGTAACAAAGAAAGCACCGAATACTACTACTAATACTCCTAATAAAAGCTTGCTGAAAAATCCTTCGCCTGGGATCATTGGTATAAATGCCATCAGCAGTATCAATGCAATACTGCCAAACAAAACTATTTTAATGCTTAAGTCTTGTTCGGTACGAAGAACAGGGCCGCTTGCTTTTGTTTCTTTTAATGAACCCACGCTTTCTTTAAAGGAAGATATGATGGTGGGAATGGTTTTCATTAACGTTATAAAACCTCCCGCTGCCACTGCGCCTGCACCTACCTGCCTGATGTATGCACGATAAATAGCAGCAGCGCTGTCTGCAAAAGTATGGCTTACCGGATCCCAGTTTCCTGCCCCTCCTGCAGTTTGAATATCTTTTAAATAACCCAGCTTTACCAATTGGCTTGCAATCATTGTCTGGTCCTGAATTAACGTTGCCAGCAAAGGATTAAACACCAACCAGCTAAGCACGCCGCCGGCAACTAAGACGCCTGAAATCTTTGGGCCGATTATATATCCCACTCCTAAATATTCAGGGGTTATTTCGCCGCTGACATGAGCGGCAGGAAAATACTTGTTTCTTAAACTGGTAGCGTAACCTGGCACTTCACTTATTACATGAAAAATTCTTTGCAGGAAAGCATATATTAATGCTACACCAACACCGTAAAATGCTGTCTTAGACACTTCGCCGCCTTTTTCACCCGCTTTTAAAACGGCAGCACATGCGGTTCCTTCAGGGTAAGGCAATGTGTCATGTTCTTTTACAATTAAAGACCTTCGTAAAGGGATCATCATCAGTGTGCCTAAAAGACCGCCGAAAATAGCCAGCACTAAAATGGTGATATAATTAAAATATTGAGCGCCTATGCTTTTGCCGTCAGCAGCTATAGACAAAAACAAAAAACCCGGAAGCGTAAAAGCAACTCCTGCAGCTATGCTTTCACTTGCTGATCCTGCAGTTTGAATAATATTATTTTCTAAAATAGTGGTGTTGAAAAACTTTCTTCCTAATGTAATGGCAATAACAGCGATAGGAATAGAAGCGCTGACGGTTAAACCTGCTTTTAGAGCAAGGTACACAGTAGCTGCGCCGAAAAGACAGCCCATAACGCATCCCATCACAACAGCCCTGACGGTAAATTCTTTCATTTTTGTGTCGGGAGAAACAAAAGGCCTGAACGCTTTCTTTTCTATCATAGCAACTTTTTAAGCACTTAAAATACAGAGTTATTTGATTACAAATAAAAAGGATAAGTTTTGCAAAAAATACAAATTGCGTTGTAGCTACCAAAAAATATTAGTTGTATAAGCAGAAAAAACTTTGTCTTTAGTTATTATCTTAAGATTATCAGAAAATGCCTATGCAATTAGTATTCTGTCAAAAGGATCTTTATGATGAAGGGGAAGTGTGCCGTAAACCTGAAGATAATTTATAGTTACAGGAGTTACAACTATATTATTTTTAAAAAGAAGATTAGCAAATTCAGAGATCGTTTGTCTTAAAAGCAGTTTACCTAAAGCTGCTTTTATACTTATTTCCCAAAGGCAAACAACACTTGTATAACAAATGTTATTGCCATTGTTTATTTCTTCTTTTATATAAGCAGGAAGAAAATCTTCGTCATTAGCATACCAAATAAGCACATGAGTATCTAATAAATAATTCATACTACATGTATTCCTCCATACCTTCTACCGGGTCATCAAAACCTGGTAAAATTTGAATTAATCCTTTGGCAAAACCAGGTTTACGATCTTCAACAGATTTTTTCTGGTTTTCTTTTGCAAAAAGATCATCTATCATTTTTTCTATTTTTTCCCTTTTTTCAGGTGGAAGAGAATTGATTCTTTCTGCTAATTCTTTTGTTTGCATATACAAGCGTTATTGTTATATTTTATCTTTGTCAGATTTTTTATCAAAATCAGGACTTATCCATGTTTTGCCTTTTAGTAATCCTGGTATCCTTTCATTTTTATCAATACCCGCTTGCAATCCCATTTTCTTTTCCCACACAAAATCAATAAAGCTTTTCACTTCCTGCTGGTAATCAGGAGGCATTAATTTTACTTTTTCAAGAAAATCAAGTTCGCTCATATTTTCTTTTTATTTCAAATTTAAATCAATCTTATTAAAGTATAAAAGAGGATGTTGACTATTTACTATTTGAACGTGTTTCTCCAATATTACTCTTTACCAATATGCATCATTTTTTGCAGTCTTTTAGTTATTAGAAATAATAAAAAAGAAGCAATTCCTGACATTATCACAAACAACATAAAAAAATCATACAAATTATGCATCTGATAACCAAGAAAAGAAGTAACTTTTCCTTTTTCAGGATACAATGCGCTTAATATACCCGCTAATTTATTTGCGGCCGCATTTGCTAAAAACCATACTGCCATCAGTAATGAAGCAAACTTAAAAGGCGCTAATTTATTTACCAGTGATAAACCAATCGGCGACAAACACAATTCGCCGCAGGTATGCAAAAAGTACATGCCTGTCAGCCAGATCATACTTACTTTTACGTTGGCGCTTACATCTTTTACACCAAATGCTATCCATAAATAACCCAGCGCAAGTAGAAATAATCCCCAGGCCATTTTGGTTGGCGAGGCAGGTTCGTGCTTACCTAATTTCAACCATAGCCAGGCAAACAAAGGTGCCAACGTGACAATAAAAACAGAATTCAACGATTGAAATAAGCTTGCAGGAACGACAAAAGAACCCAGCTTGCGTTGCGTTTGTTCTTCTGCAAAAAATGTTAAGGACGCTCCGGCCTGTTCAAAAGCGCTCCAGAAAAAGATAACGAAAAAGGCAACTATGAATATTACTCCAATCCGTTGCTTGTCAAAGTAAGTTAAGGATTTATCAGAAAAAATATAGAAAGCAATAAATATTGCTGCCCCTAATAACAAGTATGATAAATAACTGAACACTTTGGCATCAATATACACCAGCATTATCATTAACAAAGACAGCAGAATTAAACCAATAATGATAAATATTGGATTGAGAAATTTTTTAGAAGCATTCTCAGGTGTTAAACCAAGTATTTCGTTATCCGGGCCTTTTACATATTTATGATGAAAAAGTTTTTGAACAATGACACTTAAAATCATACCAATGCCACCGGCAAGAAAAGACCATTTGAAGTCAGCAGGATTGCCGGTATCGCCAACAAGACCGCAGACGAACGGACCAAGCGCCCCGCCTACATTTATGCCCATATAAAATATAGTATAGGCAGAGTCAATTCTGCGATCGCCTTTGGGGTATAGCTGGCCAACCAAAGAAGATATATTAGGTTTAAAAAAACCATTACCTGCGATCATAAAACCTAAGCCGGAATAAAATAAAACACTTGATAACTGCGGAGAACTGTGATAGAAAGAACCGCAAAAAAACAAAATAAATTCACCCGCAGCCATTACAAGCCCGCCTGCAATTATTGACCTTCTATTGCCCCAATACCTGTCTGCGATATATCCGCCTAATAATGGAGTTAGATAAATAAGGCTGGTATAACTCCCATATAAATTCGATGCAAAAACTTTGTCAAACAATAACGCTTTTGTCATAAACAAAACCAGTACGGCTCTCATACCGTAATAGTTAAATCTTTCCCACATCTCAGTTGCAAAAAGCACATAAAGTCCTTTCGGATGGCCTTTTTCTATTGTCGCATGGTCTGCCGTTGTTATGTCCATACAAGGGTTTACGTTTTGGTAAGAATGTTTTTTACAATTATCGCCTCAAAATACTGATTATTCCAATTACTTGCTTTTTAAGTATTATTTCAGCAATTATTCATTTGTAAATAGTTTCTACTTTCGCTGCACGTTTTACCTGTTATCAACTTTTTATTTATGAATATACTTGTGTTAGGCTCCGGCGGCCGTGAACATGCTTTTGCCTGGAAAGTAAAGCAAAGTCCTCTGTGCTCACGATTGTTTATAGCGCCCGGAAATGCAGGAACGCTGCTTTTTGGAAAGAATGTAAACATAGCAGTTACCGAATTTGAAGCAATAAAAGATTTTTGTATCAGGGAGAATATTGAAATGGTAATAGTTGGCCCTGAAGATCCTTTGGTTTTAGGAATATATGATTTCTTCCAAAAAGATAAAACTCTTAAAAATATCATCATAACCGGCCCGTCTGCTGCAGGCGCACAATTAGAAGGAAGCAAAGCTTTCAGCAAGCATTTTATGCAAAGGCATCATATTCCAACGGCAGCTTATGCAGAATTTACAGAAGATAACTTTGATAAAGGACTTATTTATATAGAAAATCATTCTTTACCAATCGTATTAAAAGCAGACGGACTCGCTGCTGGCAAAGGCGTGGTCATTTGCGAAAGTACAGATGAAGCCAAAGAAGTTTTTACTGCAATGATTAAAGAAAAACAATTTGGCGAAGCAAGCGCCAGGGTTGTAATTGAAGAATTTCTACAGGGAACAGAAGTAAGTGTATTTGTGCTGACCGATGGAAAAGACTATAAAATTATTGGCCACGCCAAAGATTACAAACGCATTGGAGAAGGAGACACAGGATTAAATACCGGTGGAATGGGTTGTGTGAGCCCTGTTCCTTTTATAAATGATGTTTTTATGCAGAAAATTGAAAAAACGATTATTGCCCCAACGATTAAAGGTATTAATGAGGAACAATTCGAATACAAAGGATTTATATTTTTTGGAATAATAAAAGTAAATGACGAACCTTTTGTGATAGAATACAATTGTCGAATGGGCGATCCGGAAACGGAAGTGGTTTTACCAAAACTAAGGAATGATTTGGTTGAATTGCTGATTTCTGTTAACGATGGTAATTTGCAAAACCAGGTGATTGAGATGGATGAAAGAGCTTGCTGCACTGTAGTTGCGGTAAGCGGCGGTTACCCCGGATATTATAATAAGAATATTAAGATTTCAGGTTTGGCAGATGCAGCCGCAAACAAAGATATTTTGGTTTTTCATGCCGGAACAAAGCAAAGCGGTGATGAAGTTTTAACAAATGGCGGCCGCATATTGACAGTTACTTCATTTGGAAGTACTATAAAAGATGCTGTAACCAATTCTGTAAATGTTTTAAAAAAGGTGTCTTTTGAAGGAATGTATTTTAGAAAAGATATAGGATACGAGTTTACGCAGCAACAGTAATTCAATTAAAAACTCTATTTTTTACTTTGCAGAAAGAATTTTATCTAACAAATCCTCTATTTTGGTAAGCTTTTCTTCGCTGCCTGTTTGGGCAATTTGTGCAGGCAACGGTTTTTGCTGCTCTGTTGCATACCATAGCAAAACCATTGATACATAATCCTGCATATCTTTTCCGGCAAAATTGGTTTTATAATCTATAATTTTCTCATTGAGTTTCTTAATGGTTCCCCTGACCATTTCTTCATCTTCAGCTTGAATTCTCAGGCGGTAACTGCGGTCTGCTACAACAATATTTATAGGAATAAGTGACTCGGACATAATTTAAGAATGAAGAAGTGCAAGACATTTGTCAATGTCTTTTAAATAAGTATCAATACGTTTTTCAAGTTCTTTTTTTGTACTGCCGGGCAAACCGCCTGCATACATTTTTAATGAATCAGCTTTTTCGTTAAGTTCGGCAACCTGTTGATTTTGCAACTTCAACTGCTCTTGTAAACGGTCGTTTTCTTTCTGCAGTTGCTGAATTTCTTTTCGGGCTGAGTTGAATTCTTTCAGCAGTTGCTGAATTTTGTTTTCAATTCTTTGTATTTGCTCATTCACGGCATGCACACAATTAAATAATAGAATTATTTTATTTCTTTAAATTATTTAAGCAGCCCCGCAAGGGCTACCTGTTTATAGTCCTATAATATAGTTTGTTATTCTGGCTCCGCAGGTGCCTCCATATTTGCAGGTGGCACCTGCGGAGCCAATCTCTTTTGTTTAATATTTTTTCTACAAACAGGAAGCTCCTACGAAGCTAATGTTTATAAAGATTGCGAATTAAAAACTTAATATATCAAACTAATTATTTTCTTATTTCAGCGCTTAGCTCCGTTTCAAAAGTCTGAACCAGCCGCTTCATCATTCCGTCAATTTCTTTGTCTGTCAATGTTTTTTCTTCATCTGTAAAAGTAAAGTTTACTGCCATTGACTTTTTATTCTTGCCTAATTTTTCACTTTCGAAAATATCAAACAATTGAATTTGCTGTAATTTATTAATTTTTGCTTTATCAACTGCTTGCTTCAAAGCATTAAAAGTAATATCGTTGTTTACAACAACTGCAAGATCCCTTTGTACGGCAGGAAATTTAGAAACTTCTTTGTAGATTATTTTTTCTGCAGCAACTAACCGAAGCAATAAAAGCCAATTAAAATCAATAAAAAACACAGGCTGCTTTATGTCAAAGTTTTTTAATTTATCTGCAGAAACTTCTCCCACCGTTACCAATGATTTATTATTCATTTTTCCTGATATGGCAACTGAAAATTCATTATCAGCGATTGCAGTGAAATCAGGAACAGGCAATCCGCAAAGTTGTATAATGGCAGCGGCAATGCCTTTAGCATGAAAAAAATCAATATTAGTTTGCGGAGATTTCCAGGTTGCAGGTTTAGTCTCGCCGGTAAGGTACAAGGCAAGATGCTCGTCTTCATCATATTTACCGGGATCTTTTGAAGAATATGTTTTCCCAAACTCAAAAAACTGAAGATCTTTATTCTTACGGTTTACATTATATGATATTGCTTCAAGCCCTGTCTCCACCATTGATGGGCGCATTATGTTTAAATCAGCGCTCAGGCTGTTAATCATTTTTACAGCATTTTCTAATGTATCATCATTATAATATTTACTGTCAGTAATGGAGTTAGTGACGATTTCATTAAAACCCAAACCCGTGAGATAACCTGCAATTTTTTCTTTCAGGCTTTCTTTAAAAATGTTTTCATCTGCCGACGGCGTTATGGTCATTGAAACTGTAATCTCTACATTGTCAAGCCCGTCTATTCTTAAAATTTCCTCAGCAATATCTGCGGGCAAAGAAATATCAGCTTTGCTGAAAGGCACAGCAACGGTTAATTCATTTGTTTCATCTCTTTTAATCTCAAAACCCAGACTCGTCAATATTTTTTTTACAGAGTCAGGAGGATATGTTTTACCCGTTATTTTTTTCAGGTAATCATATTTAATAGTTACTTCCTTTTTTTCCTCTGGAAATGGATAAACATCAACAATATCTGAAGAAATTTCCCCGCCGGCAACTTCTTTAATTAATAAAGCTGCGCGTTGTAAAACATTCACCACATTAGAAATGTCCACTCCTTTTTCAAACCTTGCCGCCGCTTCGGTTCTTAGTCCTTGCCTGACAGAAGTTTTGCGAATGCTGGTTGGACTGAACCAGGCGCTTTCAAGAAAAATATTTTTCGTTTCGGGCTTCACCCCGCTTTCAGCGCCTCCAAAAACTCCGGCAATGCACATTCCTTCCTCAGTATTGCAAATCATCAGGTCTGTGCTGTCAAACTTTCTTTCTTTTCCATCCAGGGTTTTAAATAGTGTATCCTGCGGTAAATTTTTTACGATTACCATATTCCCTTTTATAGCATTAGCATCAAAAGCATGCAAAGGCTGCCCGGTTTCATGTAAGATAAAATTAGTAATGTCTACTATATTGTTAATAGGCCTCTGCCCTATCGCGATCAATTTATCCTGCAGCCATTGCGGGCTTTCTTTTACCGCTACATTTGAAATAGTGATACCGGAATAACGTTTACAGGCATCAGTATTCTCAATAATAACTTTTATGAGTAATTTTTCATTGTCCGCTTTAAAATTATCAGGAAACGGACTGATAACATTCGCCTCTTTTGATGTATGACAGGTCAGATAAGCGCAAACATCTTTAGCTACACCAAGGTGACTCATAGCGTCCATTCTGTTTGGCGTTAATCCAATCTCAAATATCTGGTCAGTGTATGGTTTAAAATAATCTGCCGCCTTCATTCCCACAGGAATGTCATCGGGTAAAATCATTATTCCTTCATGGCTTGTTCCCAGGCCTATTTCGTCTTGTGCGCAGATCATTCCCTGGCTTTCTTCACCTCTTATTTTTGCAGATTTCATGGCCAGAGGCTGACCATTTGTTGGATATATTGTTGTTCCGACAGTTGCTACCAGCACTTTTTTCCCTGCAGCAACATTTGGCGCGCCGCATACAATTTTCAGTAGCTCTGTATTACCAACTTCTACCTTTGTCAGCTTCAGTTTGTCTGCGTTCGGATGTTGGTAACATTCTATAACCTGCCCTGCAACAATGCCTTCCAAGCTGCCTTTGATGCTTTCATATTTTTCAAGACTTTCAACTTCTAATCCTATAGAAGTTAAAATTGCAGAAAGTTTATGCGGCTCTATTTCTTCAGGAAGATATTCGCTCAGCCATTTATAACTAATTGTCATTTACACTGCTTTTATGCAAGATGCAAATATAGCAGTGATAACAGGTTTAAAGAAAACCCATATTAATAGAATAGAAAATGGAAATAAAATGGGAAGGTAAACGCAGTATTGTTATTATTAAATTTCGTCACAATTTAGCAAAAACAGTGGTAAAAAAAGGGGGAATATCTATCTTACAGATAAGCTTAAATAACGATTTGAACAATTTTTCACAACAATTCTTTGTACACAAAATGTGTGAATAAAGTATGGAAAAGCAGTGTAAAAGGTTTTTTATTTGTTATTATTTTTCTTTTCCTGTTAACAAAGCTGTTTTTTTGGTAAAAAAAGTGTTTAATAAAATAGGACAAATATTAATTACTTAAAAGTTTTTTCTTCCCTTTTTAAAGTTCATTTTCGTCCTCCCGCAAAGGTTGAATAACAAATTGGTAACATAGAAGAAAATGAAAATGTGAAAGGAAAATACGGGATAAAGCAGAAATACCTAAACAAAAAAGACTTGCCAAAAAATGGATTTTACGAATTTAAATAAAGATCGAAAAAACAGACGTAAGCCTGCCATTGACCTGAGCACCATGGTATATGGTAAAGTGCCGCCACAGGCCAAAGACCTTGAAGAAGCCGTTTTGGGTGCGATCATGCTTGAAAAAAGCGCATTTGACAATGTTGTTGAAATATTAAAACCCGAATGTTTTTATGTAGAAGCTCACCAGAAAATTTTTAAATCTTTTCAGTCACTTGCACAGAAAAGCCTGCCGATAGACATTCTGACCGTAGTAGAAGAATTAAAAACGAAGGAAGAGCTTGATAATATAGGCGGCCCTTATGCCATCACAAAGCTGACTAATGTGGTGGTATCAACTGCTAATATAGAAGCGCACGCACGTATCATTTTACAAAAATTTATTCAGCGTGAGCTAATTCGTATCAGCGGTGAAATAATAGGTGATGCTTATGAAGACAGTACGGATGTATTTGACCTGCTTGACGAAAGTGAGGGCAAAATGTTTAATATTACCAATAACTACCTTAAAAAGAATTTTGATGATATTGGAACAGTCCTGGTAAAAACTATTCAGCGGATTGATGACCTGAGAAACAAACAGGAAGAAATTTCCGGCGTGCCCACCGGTTTTCCTACACTGGATAAAGTAACCTTTGGCTGGCAGCCGACTGACCTTATCATTCTTGCGGCACGTCCGTCTGTTGGTAAAACAGCATTCGCGCTCAACCTTGCACGAAGTGCGGCTCTTCATCCGACTAAGCCTACAGGCGTAGGTTTTTTTAGCCTTGAAATGAGTGCAGGCCAGCTTGTTCAGCGTATTCTCAGCGCCGAAAGCGGCATTATGCTCGAGAAGATCAGCCGGGGCAGGTTAGAAGATTATGAAATGCAGCAACTGTATAGTAAAGGTGTTACCAAACTGAGTGATGCGCCCATTTACATAGATGATACTGCTGCGCTGAACATTTTTGAATTCCGCGCAAAAGCACGACGTTTGGTTAACAAACACAATGTTGGTTTAATAATTATTGATTATCTGCAATTGATGAGTGGCAGCAGCGACCGCAACTTTAACCGTGAGCAGGAGATCAGCCGTATCTCAAGAGATTTGAAAAGTCTTGCAAAAGAGCTGCAGGTGCCCATAATTGCCCTGAGCCAGTTGAGCCGCGCCGTAGAAACGCGTAAAGAAAGTAAAATGCCTCAGCTAAGTGACCTTCGTGAATCTGGTGCAATTGAGCAGGATGCTGATATGGTAATGTTTTTGTACCGGCCTGAATACTATGAGATCGTGACCAATGAAATGGGTGAAAGTAATCGTGGCGAGACGCATGTAAGAATTGCGAAACATCGTAACGGCAGTCTCGAAACAATTAAACTAAGAGCCTTACTGCACATTCAAAAATTTGTTGAGGAAGAAGGCGATGAGCCGGGAAGCGGTGGACCTTTGCCTTTGCCAGGCGGAAACTGGAAACCGATACCGCCGGGAGGCGGACCGGCAGCGCCTGCAACAGATGACGGAGCAAAGCTTTTTATACAAAAAGGAAGTAAAATGAATACCGGCGAGTTTGACGAGGGATTTGATGAAGCTGCACCATTTTAATAAATACTAAACCAAAAAAATTCTACATTTTAATTTAAAACAATAAGAATAGCCTCTGATTTATTCAGGGGCTATTATTTTTACGATTTATGGATTTACCGATTTTCTTTCTTAAAACCTTTTCTTCAGAAGATATTCTTACATTAAATGAAGAAACTTCCAAACATGCAGTGCAGGTTTTAAGAATGAAGCTGTCAGAAAAATTGCAATTGACCGACGGTGCAGGCAACTTGTTAACCGCAGAAATATTAGATGAACATAAAAAGAAATGTACCGTTAAAATAGTTGAAAGAAAGTTTATAAAAAAGAAGCAGAAAGAAGTTTCTGTCGCCATTTCCTTATTAAAAAATGCCAGCCGGTTTGAATGGTTCCTGGAGAAAGCAACGGAACTTGGTGTAACAGAAATTATTCCACTGTTATGCGAAAGAACAGAAAAGCAACACTTTCGCTATGAAAGAATAAAACAGATTTTGATAAGTGCAATGATGCAAAGCAAACAAACCTGGTTGCCGCTCTTGCATGAACCAACCATTTTTTCAAAAGTTATCACTTCATCTGTTTATCAAACCAGGTTAATAGCTCACTGTGAAGATGAAACAAAACAATCAATAAAGGATTTTTTGGGAAATGATTCTATACAGGTTTTGATAGGTCCTGAAGGGGATTTTAGCCAAAACGAAATTTCTTTTGCTTTAGAAAATAATTATCAACCCGTTTCTATAGGAGATACGCGGCTGAGAACGGAGACGGCGGGAGTTGTTGCAGCAACATTGTTATGTGTTTAAAAAGGATTTTGACTTTGCAATTCAAAAGCTTTAATCAGCATAAAGAATTTTTTTTCTTAATCTATCAATATGCTTTGATTTGAGATTTGCATATTATATCAAAAACAACTACCCTTTCTGAGTCTGTTATATTAGAAAAACACAAACTTTAATATGCTCTTGCAAACAAAACCCTTTGATCCGAAGGCTTGCCGGTAAGTATACACTTTCCTTCTTCCTGACGGTTATTCAGAGGAATGCATCTTATCGTTGCTTTTGTAAGTTCTTTTATTTTATCTTCTGTTTCACCTGTGCCGTCCCAATGAGCGGAGATAAAGCCGGTTTTCTCATCAAGCAGCTTTACAAACTCCTCCCAGTTGTCGGCCTTTGTTATATGCTCCTGCAGGTAGAAATGAGCTTTGTTGTAAATATTTCGCTGAATTTCGTCCAAAAGGTTTATAATGCCCTGTGTGAGACCTTCAATACGGTAATTCTTCTTTTCCTTTGTATCACGCCTAACCACTTCAACTGCATTGTTTTCAATATCCCTTGCGCCTATCCCGATTCTTACAGGTACGCCTTTCAGCTCATATTCTGCAAACTTCCATCCGGGCCTTGCGTTTTCGTTATCGTCATACTTTACTTTTATTCCTGCCTGTTTCAGTTCCTTTACAAGACCGGCGACCTTTTCATCTACCAGTTTCTTTTGTTCTTCTCCTTTAAATATCGGAACAATTACCACCTGTATTGGCGCCAGTTTTGGCGGCAGCACCAATCCGTCATCGTCGCTGTGAGCCATTACCAATGCACCAATAAGACGTGTGCTTACTCCCCAGCTTGTAGCCCAAACGTAATCAAGCTTGTTTTGCTTATCGCTGAATTTCACATCGAAAGCCTTTGCAAAATTCTGACCCAAAAAATGTGAAGTTCCGGCCTGCAATGCTTTTCCATCCTGCATTAGCGCTTCAATACTATATGTATCAATGGCGCCTGCAAATCGTTCATTCGGGCTTTTTACGCCTTTTACGACAGGCATTGCCATATAATTTTCTGCAAAATCTGCATACACTTCCAGCATTTGCCGGGTTTCTGCAATTGCTTCGTTTTCTGTGGCATGAGCGGTATGTCCCTCCTGCCATAGAAATTCTGAGGTGCGCAAAAACAGGCGCGTGCGCATTTCCCATCTTACCACATTTGCCCACTGATTTATAAGCAAAGGCAGATCACGGTAGCTTTGAATCCAGCTTTTATACGTGTTCCAGATAATTGCTTCGCTGGTTGGTCTTACTATCAGCTCTTCCTCCAGCTTGCTTTCAGGATCTACCATTAAAGCACCTTTTTTATCTGGATTTGCCTTAAGGCGATAATGTGTTACAACTGCACATTCTTTTGCAAATCCTTCTGCATTTTGCTCTTCTTTTTCAAATAAGCTTTTAGGGACAAATAACGGGAAATACGCATTTTGATGGCCTGTATCCTTAAACATTTTATCCAGCACATCACGCATATTTTCCCACAAGGCAAAGCCGTAAGGTTTTATAACCATACAGCCACGAACTGCACTGTAATCTGCCAGCCCGGCTTTAACGACAAGGTCATTGTACCATTGTGAATAGTCTTCGCTGCGGCCGGTGATTTCCTTACTCATAAATTGAAATTTATCCTTACCTTACCAAAGCTGTAAGGCAATCAATATCTGGCAAAATCTTTGACAATAATTTATAAAAGAGATTGCGATAAGCGGCGCAAAAGTAATAACTTCACATTAGATAAAACTTTTTAACTCTTGTAATATGAAATACAAAATTATCCTTTACGGTTTGATAGTTTCCCTGGTTACCGGGTGCTCATCTGCCTATAAAGCAAGCCAGACTCCTGATGACGTATATTTTTCTCCTGCAAGAAAAGGTGTGGCAGAAAGAAATGTGGCAAAAGAAGATAGATATGAAGATTATCAAAGCACTGGAGATGACCGGTATCTAAGAATGAAAATCAGGAACAGAGACCGGTGGGCAATGATAGATGATTATAGCTACTGGAATGACAGCCGTTATGTACCTTCTTATTCTTACGGTTATTATACCAATAACTGGAATAATGCCTACTCATGGAATAACCCGTATGCCCTTAACAACTGGAACAGTCCTTTTTATTATAACCCGTTATACTCCGGCGGTTATGGCTTTTACGGGTCTTACTACCCTCAGTTGGGGTACAGTTCTTATTATAATAATGGCTACATTTCCAATGGTTACATTTCAAAATATCCTGCAAAGTCTTCTTTTAAGGTGAACAGACCTGCTCTTAACGCATACAGAAACGGGAATTACAATAATACCAATGGCAACTACCGCCAGGGTCTTGGAAATAGCATCAGGAGAGTTTTTACTCCAAGTCAAAATAGCAATGTTTACAGCAACAGGAATATAAATACTAACCTTAATAATAATATCAATACCTATCAGGCTCCTGCAAGAAGCTATACGCCATCTTCATCCGGCAGTTCTTCATCAGGCGGAGGTGCAATTTCACGTCCTGCACGTCATTAAAGGATTAATTTTATAACTAAAACTTCTACAAAAAAACCGTGTTCTTTGAATGCGGTTTTTGTTAACTCATAAATCATGAAAAAGGTTTTACTCTCCTGCAGTTTATTAATGTCTTTTTTTGCCGCCATCTCTCAACTGCCGGAAGATGTTCTAAAATACAGTTATTTTACCCAGCATGGCTCAGCACGCAATATGGCAATTGGCGGAGCAATGGGCTCGTTAGGCGGAGACATCAGTGCATTATTTGTAAATCCGGCAGGACTTGGTTTATACAAAACCAGGGAAGTTATATTGAGCCCCGGATTTATGTTTAATAATAATAAAGCTAACTTTCGCGGCACAGATACAAAGTCGAAGAAATCAGGTTTTGATATTGGAACAAGCGGTTTGGTTATTGGTTTTAACAGCCCGAACAGTAAATGGACCAACCAGGCCTTTAGCATTGGTATAAACCAGACAGCAGATTTTAATAATTATGTTTCGTATAAAGGTTTGAATAACCTAAGCAGCTATACAGAGCAATTTGCGGAGCAGTATAGCCAAAGCGGGCTTTCTGTTGATGATGCTTTAAATGACCCTCGTTTTGCCTATGGAACCGCACCGGCAATATATACTTATCTTATAGACATTTTTAAAAATCCTAACGGAAATGACAGTGTTGTAAAAGCATTACCCGAATTTTTACTTGAAAAAGGAATTGCCTTAGAACAGCAAAAAACAATTGAAACCAAAGGCGGTATTTACGAATTAGCTTTAGGATATGCTGCTAATATGGATGACAGGTTATACATTGGGGGAAGCCTTGGCATTCCTATTGTCAGTTATACCCGGTTTACCAAATATAAAGAGTCTGATCCTTCCGGCGATCCGAATAATAACTTCGATTCATTTGAATTGAATGATTATCTTACTACAAAAGGGTTTGGTATTAATGGTAAATTAGGTATCATTTTCAAACCAAAAGATGCTGTTCGTTTAGGCTTAGCAGTTCATACGCCAACATTTTATACTTTGACGGATCGGCAAACTACAGACTTAACAGCAAATACTGAAAATTATAATGGTACCAATAAAGTGAGCTCAACTCTGTTTAATGGAGGCCAGGAAGGCAAAACCTTGTATACTGCCACTACTGCATGGAAAGCAATCCTAAGCGGATCTTATGTTTTCAGGGAAGTAAATGATACGCGCAGGCAAAGGGCATTTGTAACCGCCGATATAGAATATGCAAGTTATCCTGGCGCCAGCTATAAGGCAGATGGCCAGGATATAACCAGTGAGGATGTGCAGTATTACAATGACTTGAAATCAATAATAAAAGATTCTTATAAAAGCGCGATTAATTACAGGTTAGGCGGAGAATTGAAATTACATACTGTTATGTTCAGACTTGGCGGAGCTTATTATTCTAATCCGTATAATAAAAAACAAAATCTAAACGCACATCTTGCCCAAGTGAGCGGCGGTCTTGGTTATCGTAATCATGGTATATTCGTTGATCTTACTTATGTACACAATCTTAATAAAGATGTCAACTTTCCTTACCGTTTAAGTGACAAGCAAAATACTTACGCAGTACAGCAAAATACACGTGGAAATGTAGTAATGACTGTAGGGTTTAAACTATAAATTTCGTACATACTTTTTTTTAAAAATGCATTCTGTCAAAAAGAGTGCTTTTTTGTTTTAAATCTTAGCCTGTATTTTTTATATTTTACAATTAACCGAGATTTTGCAATAAACTGATTTTCGATAACCCGAGAAAGATATAAAAGGGTTTTATGAATGATGATTATTACAAACTAATGTTGTTTTTCAATTATTTATATTACTAAAATTTCAAGCATTGCAGTTGAATTATTATCAAAAAGTGCCGTGAATTTATTCAACTGAAAAATCCTGGATTAAATTGCCTCATTGGATCGCTAACAGCAAAACATTTTATAAATAGTTAATCGTCTGTAAACCTGCAAAGTTGAAAGGACAAGAGGCAACCGACAAATGTAATGCTCGTTATCCTGTATTAGTATTTTTAGGATTAATTTTTGTAACTTTAATAGTAGTATTAATGCTTGATAAGCTTGAAGTGAGAAATCGAAAATGGACGTAATAAACAAAACGGATAGCAGGTTGAGCCGCATGGCAGGTGGTCCCCCCACCTACTGGCTCACCCGCTTTGTCATTCTTCGGTTGCTGGGAGTAATTTACGCTATAGCCTTTCTTGTAGCAATTAACCAAATCGTTCCTTTGATAGGCTCTGATGGGCTAACTCCTGTAGCCATTTACCTCAAAAAGATAAGTAATGTACTTGGGTCAGATAGAGCTGGTTTCATGCGCCTGCCGTCAGTGTTTTGGCTTTGGCATTCTGATACAGCACTTTTGGGTGTTGCATGGGTCGGATTCGTGCTCTCGGTTGTAGTAGTAGCAGGCTACGCAAATGCGCTGCTGCTTGCTGTTCTCTGGTTTCTTTACATGTCCTTCGTTCATGTAGGACAAGAATGGTATGGATACGGCTGGGAGATTCAACTTACGGAGACTGGTTTTCTCGCTATCTTTTTGTGTCCGCTGCTCGAGCTGCGTCCTTTTCCCCGGCAAGCCCCACCCATGCCAATCATCGTTTTATTCCGGTGGCTGATATGTCGGATCATGCTTGGGGCGGGCTTGATCAAGATACGCGGGGATGAAATATGGCGTAACGGAACAGCTTTATATTATCACTTTGAAACACAGCCTATCCCTGGTCCACTGAGTCGGTGGTTCCATTTTCTGCCACGAACAGTGTTAAAAAGTGGTATCTGGTTTAACTGGCTGGGAGAGGTTGCCGCGCCTTTGTTCGTATTCTGGCCTCGAGTTGCACGTCATATTGCGGGAGTGGTAATCGTTTTATTTCAGGTCAACATTATCCTTAGCGGCAACCTCTCGTTTTTAAACTGGCTGACTATTATCCCTGCTCTGGCTTGTTTCGATGACCGCTTTTTGTCCCGGATTCTTCCCCATAAGCTCGTTCGCAAAGCAGAAGCGGCTGCCGATCGGGCTGAAGCATCAAAACCGATGCTAATTACTGCCTGGATTGTAACTGCTTCTATCGGCATCCTCAGCATTAAGCCTGTGTTTAACATACTGTCTCCAGGACAAATCATGAACACCTCCTTCGACCCTCTGGATCTTGTAAATACCTATGGTGCATTCGGTACCGTGGGACAGGAACGTTTGAATGTAGTGTTCGAAGGAACAATGGATGAGGACACTAGCGATGAAGCTAACTGGAAACCCTATATCTATAAGGGCCTGCCCGTGCTTCCTGAGAAGCAGCCACCGCAGATAGCCCCCTACCAGTTGCGATTAGACTGGCAAATGTGGTTCGCCTCTATGTCGTCTCCCGAGGAGTATCCCTGGACGCTAAACCTTGTGTGGAAACTTCTTCATAATGACCGCGGTGCAATAAGTTTGTTTGCCGGTAATCCCTTTCTCCACAAGCCACCACGATATATCCGTGCAGTCTTATATCGCTATAAATATGCTAAAGGGGACAATCCCGACGGCCTTTGGTGGACTCGTAAGCAAATGAGCATTTGGCTTTCGCCAATGTCTGCCAAAGACCCACGCCTCATTGAATTTCTAAAAAATGCAGGATGGGTCCGCTAATTGACAGAGTAAATCATAACGAGCAGCCCCGGTTCCATATAGAATTGTCTTATAAAGGATACAATAATGAGATGAATAATGAGCTCCAAGGAAACTTTATGTACATATTTATGCTGCCAATGGTTGTATGCCTGTATTTTACCGGTTTTATACAACTAATATCAGAGAAATAAAAGCATGTAAACTTACCTTAAAAGAAAGGGGTGTAATAACTACTGTAATAATAGGAGATTAGGAAGTTTATTCAGCAAATAATGCTATTATGCGGTTAAGTAAAAAACTTGAATATATCCTTCCTTTGCCTTGTAATAATAAAGCCCATGGATTATTAGCTATCAAAAGCGGTGATAAAAAGACCGAAAATACGTTAAATATCAACAATTCGTTATTCATGTTATTGTAAAAATAATGATAGGTAGCCAATAATATATTAGATTTTAATGAAAAGCGAAGAACAGGATTATCTGCAAGAATAGAAGAATTTTGGAAAATATAAGTAGAAAAAATAAGCAATATATAAATGCACTTAAAAACATAATTTACGATGTGGGGCTATATCAAAACCAAGATGGTATACTGGAATATGTATTTATAACCCTTACAGCATTACGATGTGTATCAGCAGACATAAGTGAAATAGCAGAACAAAATTTTACTTAGGGTATTCAGTATAATATTTATTAGTACAACTTTGTAAAGTAAGAAAGGTATATATAGAACCAGAGATCGCAAGGCAATCGAAACTATAATGAAGTGATTTAAAATATAGTCTGTATAAAAAACTCAACAGCTAAATAAAAAAGAGGCCGTCTCTTAGTTTTGAGACAGCCTCTTTTTATAATAAATATGGCAGTTACCTACTCTCCCGGTTGGTGTACCAGTACCATTGGCCATGGGGGACTTAACTTCTCTGTTCGGTATGGGAAGAGGTGAACACCCCCGGCAAAACCACCATAAGGTCTTT
>JAABUK010002910.1_pt1 | contig 29898 bp, 30 predicted proteins | sample 5559141 | NCBI WGS metagenome assembly JAABUK01 (sample SAMN10711869, study PRJNA513367) | rock metagenome | isolation source: Antarctica rocks | place: Antarctica: Victoria Land, Pudding Butte nord | collected 2016-01-03
AAAGACCAAAAAAGAGAGTAAGATACGATGGATTACTATCTGTTTGGGCGAAGTGTGTCTCACAATCAATGGCGTGAATCCGTCGACTTTATATGACAGTAGAAGTGAGATGCTCTTGCCCGATGAATATGGGGTATCCTGCCTCGTTTTTCTGTCACGCGTCTATTGATCAACTATTACTGAGAAGGGGTTGATTACCGTATTTAGTGGTTCCTGTGAGATGCTCCAATCTTGGCGGCCTGCAATGCAAGTCGCGTCGCGCCGCTTGGGGGACGGGGGGGGTGGAGGAAAGGGGGGCTGTTTACTGACATCAAATCACACCCAAACGATTCCACCACACAGCGCTGCCCTTCTTGTCTCTTGCACTTCTTTCGTCCTTTCAACATGCCACCAACCCCTTCCATGCCCCAAACCTTCATCCACAAGAAAGCCGCAATCCTCCAATCGCTCTCCGTCCCGGCCAGCTCCTACAGCGACAAATCCCCCAAGGGCACGGTCGACGACGGGATTCGAGAGCTGATCGGAGAGATCAATGCCTACGAGGGGTTTGTGACGACGAGCAGCTGTGCGGGAAGGGTCAGTGTCTTTCTGGAGGGGAGTGGCAGAGCGGGGAACGGAAAAGACGAGGTAGGCAGTCTGAGTTCCCGAAACGCGAACGTGCCGGGTGGGAAAGGGGGGGGGGAATTTCTGTTTGTGGCGCACGAGCCTGTCCAGATTTCCGAAAAGGCCGGGTTACTTCAACAACTCCTTCCCGGGATCTTCGGTCAAGGCGATGGTGGAGATCGGGTCTCTGGCTCAGAGTCTTGGGTTCCAGGCGAGAGATTCGTGAGGTTTGCTTTTGAGCCTATGGTGCGCAGAAAACCAGGTTTGAAGGGGACGAGATGAGATGAGATGGCTGAGTAACATGGGGATAGATCTTACACGTCATGACCGCTTCTTTGCATCATGCGAAACCTCTCCTCGGTGCGGCCATCAACAGCGGGTTCCGGGAGAGCGGAGTGCAGAGCTTGAAGAACCTCGATGATCCGAAGGCGTGTCCAATGGTGGCGGTCAGGACTGCTGGGCTTGGGTTAGAGGCGATCGTCGCGTCTGTGATGGAAGACGACGAGGATGGTCCTGGTCGTCTTCGGGATCTGGTTACGAAAGCCTACGGCACTATGCTTCTGAGGATCGCGAAGGAGAGATTTGAGGCCAACCAGCAGAGGATTGGGAGATTTCGAGCCTGTTTGAGAGAGGCGATGGCGTCGGAAACCAGAAAGGTGCAGCAGAACGAGGAATGGGAGAGTACTGAAGCAAGGCGACAGCGGAAGCGAGACGAAGGTCTGAAAGCAAAGAAGGCTGCAGAAATAGCTGCGTCTGGGGACGTCGTATTCAAGACTCTCATGTCCAACGAGGATGATCAGGTCTACCTTCAATTTCATCCTAACGACTGAACACTCCTCGATTCGCTCTGCCCAGTTGCTTCTCCTGCCATCTCGATAACCTCCACACCGTCAAGCCGGCTTCCTCCCCCTCCCCAGAAACACCTTCCTCCTATGCCCCGGCTCGTCCTTCCCAGCACCAGGCTTCTTCATCTCAACCTCCCCGTCCATCTCCAAAACCCTCACATCAACAAGCCCCGCTCTCCCAAAGATCGCCTTGACTTCCTCTTCCCCAAACCCATGATGAGCAATAATATGCTTATTCGAATCCGCACCCTCCACTTTCGCATGCGTAACCAAATCCACCATCATCAGCACCCCACCAGGCTTCAACCTAGAGGCCAGGCGATCCGCCGCGATGTCCAAATCCTCGAAGTGATGGAATCCGTACCCAACGACAACGAGGTCGAAATCGAAGAATTCTGCACCGGAAATGGATTCCGACGGCCCTCTTCTGCTATCCAAGAGATCTCCCACAAAAGCCTTCGCCGATCGCGTGATCGTCCCACCAGTCCCACCGCTTTGCTGCTTAGATCCAGATTCGGATCCAGACCCAGCAAACCTCTCATTATACGCCTTGACCATATTCTCACTAACATCAACCCCTACAAACTCGCTCGCACGTCCCAGGAGAGCAGCGGTAATAGTCCCAGGTCCACAGGCGTAATCTAGCACCCGGACTTGACGCTTGCCTCCCTCACTCTCAAACGCTGTAGACGGATCCAGAAAGTCGACACCGATCCACTTCAGGTTTGACAGTATGAAAGCGTGGGTCTGGTTGATGAAATCTTTCTGCCATTGTGCGCTGGAGTAGCTGGATGCGGCTTGACTGGATGAATGTTAGTTAGCCTGTGGTTGTGATCCTTGTAGATTAACAAATGTAAAAGGAGTGTGGGACATCACTGACTCCCAGTGCTTTCTGTTTTGTTCGGTGAATGTGTCCGAGTTCATGTGAGACTGTGCGGATCCGTGGTGGTCATGGTCATGGTCAAGGTGGTGGTGATGCTGGTCCGAGGCCATTGCAATCCCGATTAGACAGACGAAGATGAGAGGAAATAGAACTGTCGTGAATTGCTAGGTTGAGAGACCTTCCACAAGTAGGAGTTGAGGCATATTATGAGGCATTTATATCATCTTAAGAAAAGATGCAAATGACAAATCCATCATGATGTCGGAGACATGAGGTGGAAGCGGAGACAAATTCTCTCGAGCGCAAAAGTCTCTAGAGACCTACCGTATCTGCAAGACCTCTGAGTCATTCCGCTATGTTTCCGTGGATCGTGTTTGTAGATAATGGTCAGAGTTTGGAAGTATCTTCGGTACATACTGACGCAGGGATATTATGTAACCAGTTACCTAAGTACTCTCTCTATCCAAGCGACGGATTCAAAGTTCACAGCGTCTGTCCACAACGTACTTCGAGTCGTCCACGTTGAGTCTCTACTAGTATTATTGCCATGTCCTGACGCAGAAATCGATCGTACCAGGTAGCTCATCGTAATTAGGGGTAACATCTACTTAGCATAACCAGAGAAGTGGATACATACAACTCAGACAAAAGGCAAGCTAATCAAACAAGTTTTGCAGGCTTGAAATATGTGCACTCGAATTCAGGACAAGGTCGTGAACAGAACCCTTCTCCACTACAACTGGGCCACCAGGCTCGCTACGATTGGAACGTTCAAAGACCAGATCCTTTCATGCTCTTTTCAATGCCCTTTCTCCTCGTCAAATCCGCAACGAGGAAGTCTCGCTCCTTCAGGACAGCCTCTAGCGTTTCCACGACCTTGTAGAAGCTGCTCGCCGCACCTCGCTCTTGGGTGAACCTGATGACACTGAGGTTACATCTGCGTCCTCGTTCGAGAACAGTGAAAAGGTGCCCGTGAAAGTTGACTGGTTTAAGGTGTAGATCTATCATGGTTGTTAGCAAGATATGCGTGAGCGGAAAAGGTCCTCTTACAATTCATGGAGTCGACTCTGGCCCTGATCAAGTCGCCTGCATCGCTACGTTCGCGAACGACGTCTCTGAGCCCGTACTTCCTCCATTCTCTCAATATCTTGACAATTTCTCTTCTGGCCTTGGCTTTGCTTACGCATAAGCAGATGACCCTGCTTGCTGGCTTGATGTGGAAAATCTTGGCAAACCAGTTCTGATTGATGTGCACAGGACGAGTGCCAATAGAAGTGCCCGTAGGAGCAGTCACTGGCCCTGCCTCGTCGGATGCTTCTTTTATTCCCTTCGAAGTACTGTCCTTTTTCAGCCTCTGTCCACGGGGCTCGGCCAGAAGATTCTCGGTGGAGGTAGCGTTCGAATCTGTTTCCGATGCAATGTCCTGTACGATTGCGTGTTCCACTGTAGCCGGTCCAACGCTTCTATTGGTTTTACCAAACATCTTGCTGAACCATTTTTTCTTTGTCTCGACGGTGGAAACACCCTCCACACCCTGGCTCATAGCTTCTATGGAGTCTGTCTTTGTCTTAGAGACATTAGAGCTCGTCTGGCTGGCACTTGCTTCCAGCCAAGGTGTCTTCTCAGCTTGGAGCGGTGAGTTCTTCATTGGAGGAGCTGGTGGAGAGTCTTCCACGTGTTCAGGTTGCCGCTTGAACCAAGACCATTTTCTTCCACCTCCAGGACTCCCGGGAGGTTCTTTGTTCTTCGGCGATTTCGGATTTTCCTCAATAGTATCGAGGCCGGTATGCAGCCTTGGGTCGTAGCCAGATCTGTCCATCGTGCTACGCAGCGATTCTGTGGAAGCTGCTCGAAGTGAATTTATTGGTGTCAGGCCCGTCTTTCGAATGTTGAGAGGTTGAATGGGGGGGAATTGGGGTTGCGAAGAAGCTTCGGGAGAGACAAGCCTGATAGTCTTGCTTGGATCCTGGAAGGAGACCTGTTTTGCGGACTTCAGTGGGTCTGAGGCTGACCGGCTGGATTGCACTTCCTGAGAACCGTTGGCGATGTAGCTCTCCTCATTTATCGCGGCAAGATGAGAAGAATTCTTCGCCGACGCTGGATTAGGATCCGAGGCCGAACGTTTGCCCCCATTTTCTGACCTTAGCGCCGGCTGCATCAGTCGATCGAGGTGAGCAATAACTTCTGTCAGATACGCAGGTACAACATCCGACCCAGCACTTTGACAATGCTCGAGAAGCCTTCGGCGTGTTTCTGCCAGCTCGCGCAGTGTATACGAACCTAACGATTCTGCTGGTGGCTGTGGCAGGGGCCGATTTTTGAGCTGATTGCTAAGTGGAGTTGCTAAGTTATCTCCATGGATGGAAACGGAAGTTGCAGGCGATTCGCCGTTGTTTGTTGGACTCATGTTACTGGAGGAGACTGATGACCGATTGAAGGCCTCTTCGCATATCTTCCCCAGTTCTGAGCTCACTTTTCGGGCTTCATCTTTCCAGTAATGACTCACTGCTCGGGATTTTTTGATATCAAGGTCAGAAGCTGGCTTCCTAGGTCGATGGATGCGAGGAGGGGTGGGAAGGCTTGGAGTGCTCTGGCTCTCTGGAAACCCTTGCTTCAAGTTATTTCCCTTGGATGATTCCGTATCCGAAGAAACGAGACGAATAGGGTCTCTCACCCCTGAAGAGTTGCCGGAAGACCTTTGGCGAATATGCTGAAAGCTAACTTGTCTCTTGTAGCTTACAGATCGGCGCATTACAGCGTCGCTGCGTCGACTGCTGGCCAGAGAGCATCGGGAGTGAGTGCCACTTGGATGTCCTTTGTGTTGAGCGGCTTTGCCATACTCCCTGGATGAGATGACATGGCTGGCATGCGCTTGTGGCTGAAGGCGACCAACAGCGGCATGTCGCAAGCTGGCAGCATGACTGGCGTTTCGTGCACGAGAAGCTCCTGAACCTTGGCGTAAAATGACAGTGGCATGGTCTATGTGACCATTGACGATGGGGGTACGTGACGAGCGGTAGGGGTCGTAACTTTCTTTCGTGGTGGTACTTGCTGATGTGATGGGGTCTTTGTAATAGCTATCCCGCTTGCCGCCTTCCTCGCTCACAATGGAGAATTGAGACCGCCGCCGATTGTGGTTCCGGGATTGCGATGCCGATGCGTGTTTTACTGCTGGTATCGGAACGGGTCTCGCGACGTGGTGGTAGTCGCTAGCTGAATACTCAAGAGGTACACCAGGATAGTTTTCTAACTGCTCCTCGCGGAATCTGACCAATGCATTGTAAAAGAGCTTCTCGTGGTTGGATCTAGGTTTCGAAATTAGCATTGATCCAGATTATCCTTCGGATGCGTTAAATGTGCTCCCGGGGTCTACCACAAGAAGGAGGACACATACTCTGCACTCAACAGTCTGTTGACCAAATCTTCTTGTTTGACGCCATGCCAAAGAGTTTGCAGATTACGCAACAGCTCTGGATCGATATCAGTGCGCTTGCCAATGGGAGGCCCGCAATCTTTCGCATTCAATGGTGGCGGCGGCCCCGCAAGTACGCCATTTGGTGCAATGCTCTCATGGTATTTCTCATACTTTCTTATCAGAGGGTGGGCCCAGATGGCGTTCATTGATATCCTGTCCTCGGGCCGCTTTTGGAGGATGCGCTGTATCAGGTCTGACGCCTCCTCGCTCAGTGTTTCTGAGAGGTGATATTCGCCCTTCTTTACCAAGCGTAGAGTGGCAGTCAAATCTCCCCCATCGAAGGGCAGGAACCCATTCAGCATAGCGTAGAGTATGATCCCGACGCTCCAGATATCAGCTTTGTCGCCTCGGTACTTCTTGCCATAGATGATTTCTGGGGCTGCATAATGGGGACTGCCGCAGGAGGTGTTCAGCCATCGATCGGCAGGCTGAAGAGCGGCCATTCCAAAGTCCGCAAGCTTAATGTTGCGCCCTGCATCCAGCAAGATGTTTTCCGGTTTGAGATCTCGATGGCAAATATTGAATCGATGACAGTATGAAAGTCCAGCTATGATCTGTCGAAACAATCGGACAGCTTCCTCCTCTGGGAGTGCTCCATAGCAGGAGACGTAGTCAAAAAGTTCGCCACCTTCCACATACTCGAGTACCAAGTATCTAAAGCCATGGATAAGCACGTATCTCGGATGCCCTCGGGCAACAACTTACAATTCGCCCCTATTCTCCCATACATCATAAAGATTAATCACATTTGGATGCTCAATAAGCTTCATGATGACAACTTCCCGTTCGATGCCAAAGGGCATCAACCGAAAGCCAGCTGACGAAGTCCCTGTTGTAGCATCATTGTCCATCTGCGCCATGCTAGCGCTTTGCACCAATGCCGCTGACTTCTTGGACACAATTTTTATTGCAGCAGCCTGTCCTGTGAGGGCATGCTTTGCAAGTCTGACACGTCCTGTAGCACCCTTCCCAAGAGTCCGGCCCAGCTGCCAAGGCCCAACATGAGTCTTTCTCCTGGACTTCCCAGATGCAGTAGAAGCAGTCGAGATTGCTGAGTTGCGGTTCGGATTAGGGGGACCGTCATTGACGAGAGCGGAAAGACGCTTGTTCTCGATGGCAGGTTTCGGTGAGGCTAGCTGTTGTTTTTGTTGTTGCCTGATGCTCAGATTGCCTTCAGGTTTCAAGGATTCGTGGTGTGGCATTTTCGGAGAGCTGGCCGTAAGAAGGTCGATGGGTGAATGCATTGGAGCAGCTTTGGGTTGCCTTTCCGTAAGTGCAGCGCGCCTTGACGGGGGACGATTTCCAGCTGAATTGCCAGCCATGCCTGCAGGACAGTGAATGTCTTCTCCTCACCCAGTCGCAAATCATGCCAGGTGAAAGGACGACTCGGTACTGAATTGACCACACACCAGAAATGCTGGCCTTTCTCTAACTTACAGTCATGGATCTGGGAGACAGTTTGTGTAATCACTGGGAACCTTCGCCAGGATGATCAACGTGTGACAGAAAAGGAAGGCGATGCAATCGAAGGACGAGGTGTACAGGACTCTGTGTGTCGTGTTGAACTGCAAGTAAGGACGGTAAAGACTGTGGTCATACAGTGATGTATGCACTGCGAATCTGCGGTGTTGATGTTGCGACCCAATTCCCGTTAGTTAGTTGCTAGGCGAGGAGGTCGCCGAGATACAGCAGAAGCATTGTTTGGTCAATCCGTCATCGCGTCCTCCTCTACGGAAGAACAAGATTCTGGAACTTGAGCGGCGCTGTTTGTTATGGTCGGGATAGTGGATTGTCCCAGTCGCTGCGGCCACGCAGATTGGGAAAGCAAATGAGGAATGCGGCGAGTTCGCACGGCGCTCTCCAGTCCCTATCACTCCAAAAGCAGTCCAAAAAATGTCCAAAATCCCATTTCACAAGATCAAGAAACAACCCTGGAAGGGTCGATTAGAGGCAATGGAGTATGAAGAATGGACGATCTGGCAAAGATGAGGACACAAGAAGATCACGTTTGGCGGAAGTTGCATCCACATTGCAAGCCATCACGACTTCCTCCTCCATGCAATCGATTATATCAATCAGTGGCACAATTTCAAGGCTGGCTTGTTCGTCTCCTAAGGTCGAACTCACATCTCAATGTCGCCGAGATGCTGCAGAAGGAAAGCAGATCAGTCAGGACCTTCTTGAGCTCGCATTTCGTCCCAACCAGTGCTTCAAGGCCACTGACCCACTGCCCCTGTCAAGGAGCATGCTGCAGTCTCAAAAGAGGATGGATCTGTTGTCTACAGCGACATATCACTCGGTGTTGTGGTCGCGTGAGAAAGCTGCGCAGTGGTCTGTGTCGAGACCGAGAGCACCGCGGCAGATCGCCATGACAGCCTCGTCGGGCCAGGGGTTCAGGACCAGGACCAGGACCAGGAATTGGAATTCCGCACTTCGCATTCAAGATGCGAACTTCGCGCAGCACCACTCCGTTCTGGGCCGCAGTCATTTACGGAGTACATGCGTACGAGTGCGTGGGTGGTGTGGAGGAAGAAGAGGAGGAGTGAACGAAGGAGCTGAGCGGCTGGCGTCGGCAGATTCCATGCCGGCTCCGGCCCTGCTGGCCAACGTCACCACCAACACCTCTGCGGCCTACCTCGTATACTCGTTGAGTGGGGATCGAGGGACGACGCGCAATGCAGCCGCCTGCTCTCAACTTCTCGTTTCTTACATAGTCTCTTAACTCCTCTACTCTGCCGCAAACCGAGTTACAGAAGCTCTTGATTGTTGGACCATACCTTGATCGTGACTGCTGAGACCTTCTCGGACCGGTGGCCAATTGATGTGAGTGAGCGTCATAGAGCTGGCTGCCATCGTCTCTGTTTCGCATACATCCTCATCCAAGCTGACCCCTGTCTGATAGCTGCATCCTGCTGCATCTCCAGCACCATGAGAGTTTCTCATCTTCTGCCATGGGCAGCCATCGGTACTGCCTTTGTCATTCCTGACCAAGAGGTCTTTTCGTCCTTGGCCATCGAAGATACCTCGCGATCCGAATCATCATTGTTCAATAGCCTGCCCAACCTGCATGATGCGTGGGAAACCGCTGAGGATTCAATCAGCAAGTCATTCAACTGTGCAAAGAACACATGGGGCAAGGCAGTGAACCATGCTGAGGATCTTGCCGTCAATATCAAAGACAACTTGCAAGAAGCCTTTGCTGGCGAGTCATGGCTCGAATCTGCAGACTACGACACTGATCTCTTTGACCGCCCACCCCATCATGGACCGCATCACCGTGGTCCCCACCATGGCAAACCTCATCACTCACCTCACCATGGGAAGCCTAACAGGACGGTTTATGAGTTGATCAGCGAATCAAAATACACCACCAAACTCGCCAAGCTGATTGATGAAGACGAAGAGCTCGTCAAGCTCTTGAACGGCACGTCGGCCAATTTCACCGTGTTTGCCCCGATCGACTCGGCATTTGAGAAGATCCCCAAACACCACAAGAAACCATCGAAGGAGTTCATCAAGAAGCTCCTCACATATCACGTATCTACCGATTTCTACCCTGCTGGCCGCGTCCTTGTCTCCCGCACCATTCCCACCGCTCTCGGTGGCGAGTACCTTGGTGGCGAGCCTCAACGCCTCAGCACCCAGATCTCCTTCAAAGGCCTGACCGTCAACTTCTACGCCCGCATCGTCGCCATCGACATCTTCGGCACCAATGGAGTCATCCACGGCCTCGACTCCATCCTCCTCCCCCCACCAAAAGTAGCGGACATCATCTCCTTCCTGCCCGGCGAGTTCAGCACTCTCGAGCTTGGCCTCGTCAAAACCGGCCTCGTGACCGCTGTAAACGACACCTCCAGACACATCGGCGGTACTCTCTTCGCACCGTCAAACTTTGCCTTCCAGCGTCTCGGCCCAAAGATCAACGGTTTCCTATTTAGCAAGTACGGCGAGAAATACCTTAAAGCATTACTCAAATACCACGTGGTCGCCAATTACACCCTCTACTCCGACGCCTTCTACAAAGCCTCCGACCAGGACGCAGATGCGGAGGGCAGCCACCGCATACCGAAAGGCATCTTCCACGTGGATCTCCCTACCCTCCTCCCCGACAAGTCTCTCAGTATCGACGTAGCGAGGTATGGTCGCTTCATTACTATCAGGATCAATGGCTTTACTAGGGTTGCGGTCCCTGATGGCATTGCCGCAGACGGGGTCATTCACGTTGTGCCGAATGTGTTGATCCCGCCCAAGGCACCTGGTGGGCCGGGTCTGAGTGCAGAGGGGATGGATGTGGAGGAGTTTATGGAGAGGCTTGAGCCGTTCGTGAAGTCCGATGATGGTGAGTATGGGAGTGGTGACCTTTAGCTATCAAGTACGATGAAAGACAGATGAAAACGGAGATGGACCTACCTGCTGGAGAGGACGTTGAAGGACTTGTCGTTCGCTTGGACATGGCAATTGAAAAGCTTTCGCATCACATGTACAATCGTAGCAGGCCGCTTTAGGCAAGGAAGGATGCATCTAAAACCAGACACAATAACCACCACCGTTCTGTTCCCATACTATGCACTCCAGAACCTAATTCAATCCACTTCGCCATGCTTCACTCTCCTTCCGATCAATCGGTCGAAGATGAAGACCAACTAGGGCTACAAACGGAATCCATCCAGCAAGACAATCTCGAGAACCCCAATCGCCATCTCTTACGATCCACAATACCTCTGCAAACGTGGCGACCATCAATCAGTGTGGATATCCAAACACACGATCCCGTCCAGTTCAGCAGGTCCATAATGGCCATAACCCGAGAATCTCGATTGGCCCAGCAGTTGAGCGTGAGAGATGAGTCAAGGCGCAAACACACAAACTCTGGAAAAGGGAGGGTCTCGATACTCCTTCGCAACCGAGCCTATCACTCACACCAGCTTTCTCTTGCTTCCTTCAGGAGAACAGGATTATCGGGGTGGATCGTATTTCGGCCTTCAGCCCTTGTTTCTTCGGCACAACGTTTATCAGATATCCCCCCGAGAACCGACTGGGTCCCCAATCCCAGGCCTGGAAACGGGGTTCTGGGTTCGAGGACATTTCAGGTTGCATGTAAGTAATGAGCGGGCTCCTTCATGGACGTGTAGATGGGTCCTTGCAGCCAGCCAGCCATCCAGATCACAGCGATATCTGGATGGTCGCTGGTGGGTTTGCCCACTTCCAACCGCTGGGAAACATATCTGATACTGGAACATTCACGACTGGTGAGAGGGTTTCAGGGAGATGATTGTTGGAAACAAGAAACGGAAGGTCAATTCTTTGGGAAATGATACCTATGGTGCTTTGGAGCGGAGGCTGAGGTTCAGTCTCGTCGAACCGCTCAGCCAGAGTCAGGACAGCTGCTTCGGACTAAGAGGAGTATCGCATGGCGAATCGGAATACTGGCGTATGAGTTTGGTATCTGCCACTGCACCGACATAAATCGGAGGTGGTTGGAATGGTTTTTGAGGAGCTTACCGTTTTCTGTCAAGCAAATCGCGAGAACAGCTCGAATTAGCTATCCAGGATTGCTCTTGAAATGGAGCTAAATATGAAGGAAATGGGGCCAAAAGGGGCCGGACATTGGCTCAAAATAGGGCTGATGGAATGGGGCCGTTGGAAAGCAGGCTGTCTGACATTTTCATAGAATATGGATTTCAGCCTTATCGCCATGTGCTGAGCTACTCGTACGCGGGGTGTCAAGTCGAAATTTCTGCCCGGCCTGCTTGAGATATCTATCCTGATGATTGTCAGGCCCTATCCACCACTAACATTACATTGACGACCCTCCACAAGTCCCAAGGCCTCCCATATCAGGCAGAACCCCTCAAGCACATGAGAAGAAAAAGGGCGTCTAACTTAAGTCTAAATGGCCTCTCTAAAGCCCCCTTTCACAACCGCCACCGCCCATGAAAAGGTGAAATTCGCGCAATCAATGTGGAATACGCGTGATCCCGCCGCCGTCTCCAGAGGCTATACCCCTGACTGCACATGGCGCAATCGCAGTACCTTTATCAAGGGCACCGATGAGATCATTGCATTTCTTACCGCCAAGTGGAAGAAAGAAGTAGACTACCGGTTGCGGAAGGAGCTTTTTGCGGTGGGCGGGGAGAATATGGAGAAGATCGCCGTGCAGTTTTGGTATGAGTATCGGGATGCAGAGGATGGGATGAAGTGGAAGAGGTGTTATGGGTTGGAGGATTGGACGTTTGATGTGAGTGAGAGAGATCAAACATAACCCACGACAGGCGAGGTGGTGAAGAAGCTAACGCATTGAGAGTAGGAAAGTGGCAAGATGAAAAAACGCCAGATGAGTGGAAATGAGCTGGAGCTGGGAAGGGGTGGAGATGGTGTGGGTGTTCCCGAAGAGGGCATCGAAGGAAGATGGTACGTGGTCGGAGTCAATGTGGACGATGTCCACATCGGCGATAAACATTGGTAATGCTGGCAACATTAGAGACCCAGAACTGTAGAATCACAATATAGCTTCGAATTCTCCTGCTACCTTCAAGCAAGATTGTTCTCGATGGTCACGTTCAAAGCATAACCCTCTCGTTTCCTTTCGGACGACATTCATATTCTAACAACGAACAAATCCCCCATTACGAGGAAGTAAATGAAGCGCCTGCTCATCTTCAGGCGGAGCTACCAAAGTGAAGCATTGTCGAGATGCCTCCTGGGCGTTGGGATCAACCGAGTCGTCTATACAGACTGCTAGAAAACCCCCAAGAGTCCGGTGTTCGAGCCAAAGGGCCGCGATCCGTATCGATTTATGCGCTTCCGATTCCATCGTGGAAGAGTGCGTGAGACAGGTCTGGAAACTGAGGACGTAGGGTGTGCTGAGTAGCAATATTGCGTTGTAAATCAGTGTCGAGAAGGGCTCCTTGGAAGCTCTTATGAATCGACCCCTGGGGCCAGGATCAGCGCCCAAGCTGGCATGGATGCCAGGCTGATATATCTCTGGAGCATTTGGAAGCTGGGGCTGAGCGAGATTTCCTTGGGACGTGTAAAGGTCGCCAGCACGTACCTCTCGGTTGGTACGACGCGGAGTCAGACTTGATCAACGAACAGGGAGCACTGGCGATAACATTATCGATGGCTGCACCCTTTTCGCAGGTTCAAGACGCGGGCGTCAGACTCGGTTGACGAGCGGGGAGCAATGGAGGTAGAAATATCGATGGCTCCCGCCTTCTCATAGGTGCAGGTGTTTCTGCTTCACCAGTTCTCTCGCGAGTCAGCCAATTAGTTTGCTTGGTCGCTCCACTTGTTTCAAGTCTTTGTCGGGGATGTTCCGCGTCGTCATTTGCAACAAATGGCAGTCTAGGGGCTGTAAAAAGTCGTGCATGCCGCGCTGGTCGACTGAGATCCGCTGCCGCAATTCTATGGCCAGGAGGATGATGCGGCCTAGGCAAGCACAATACGTTAACGTGATAATGTATATCTGAGCATGGGGTGGCGAGATGGCCCAAGTCCTAGGTCGCCAGACATCCGTAGCAGAACTCGTAGCCACATTTGCACTTTATGTGCTTGCAGCCTCCTCTCTTCTCGACCGGTGCATTGCAGTGCGGGTTAGGTTTCGTCAGCTCGCCCACAGCCTTTGTTCCTCTCTCAGCAGACTCGGAAGGAAAGCTTGCCTTTCTGAAATTAGTTTTCGTGCAACGCTAACTTTGGACTGCAGTTCGGTGTTCTCGCTTGTAATACGAGACTTTTCTCTTGACAAAATTGTCCCAGACATTCAAGAGGCAAGTTCGAGGTCATCAACAAGATCTTGTGACAGCCTGATAGCCACAGGTAAGTCCTTCGTGCCAGGGCAGACCAGAATGACGGTAGCATGTCATTGCTCCACGCGATTGACATATTGCTGTTGGCGAAGCAGCGATACCGTCGTGGAATTGACCACCGTTACATTCTGCTCGGCAGCAACGTATAAAGCTGCCATCCCGCTGGATGGCTTGCAAAGTGATCAAGTGGTCGACTTTTTCGAAAACCGCAGGCCCTGCCCATTTCTTGGTGTCTTGATAGCTCATCGGCTGATTGCACAAAGGGCATCTTATGTCGTCTGGCCGCGAGGTGCTCAGGTGTGCATCAATGCTGTCGTTGATGCAAGACTTGCACACGAAGCTCTTAGCGGCAGCACGATGAAAATCAAGCAAGCATGTTGAGGCAAACGAACCACGGGAAAGGCGTGCAGTGGCAGAGAATCGAGACATATCGTGCAGGTGAGCTGTCTCTCTCGGGCCTTTGGGCAATATTGGCCAAGTTGTAAGGATACCATCTCATCACATGAGGCTATTGATAGAAATTGTTGTTCTATAGCAGATCCTTCTATTTGCTAATCTATTGCTTTGGCGGTGTCGTCACTTGACATTGATAGCGAACGATTCAACATCACAGGTCCTCGGACGGATTCAGCACCCCTTATTGTTCGTTCTTCTGTTTCTGAGAGCGGCATTTGCTGTAATCCAGATGGTTGAGAATGTCATTTGGTTTCTGCCTGTCTGTTCTCCGCAGGTGGGTGGCGCGCTGAGCCTAGCCTCTTTTTGACTGCAGAGCTCGTTATGCGTTGGAGCAAATGCTGCAAATGCGGTGAAGGTTTTTCTGGGAGCCTCGCCACATCATGCTCTTTATCACTGCCTGCTGGTGAAGAACTCTTTCGACCGCGCATATGCACTTCTCTGACTGACTTTACTCGATTGACTCGATTGACTCCTTTGAAACTTGGTTGATCATTCAAAACACGAGAGTTGTTTCCACGGTTATGTAGGTTAGAAGATCGTGCAGTATATTAGTAGAGAGAAGGGCCATATTGATGGACAGTCTGATGAAAGTGGTCAGGTGAAGTCAACCGGTACCGATTTGATCATCGAGAAATGGTGGTGACCAGACAGATGAGGTGGCGAGGCGAGAGGTCTTTGTTGTGGCACAAATTAGATAAGTCTTCGCAAAAATTGGGCAACGGGGCCTCCAGGATCAAACTTCGCAGCGTGACTGCCACTTGCTATGCTCGTGCTATTTGAGTGTGGCGCAAGTCCTAATATGCCAATGTCATTATGCTTCGTGATTCCTTGACTGGACGTCGGCACCCCATATATTTTCACTTCAATGCGACCAGGAACTGTTAAGAAGCATGGTGGTTGTCGCTATTTGAGACAACTTCCGCTGGCTGTGCATGTAGCTCAAGTCTTTTTCGAGCGTCGTCGCCACATTCTTCCACAATTTCCCCATCAAAATAAGGACATACCTCAGCGTACTTTGGACGCCATCAAGAGTATGGCTCTGCTTAGCCCCTAGGAGTTTCAGGCGTCAGTGGAGTTTTCCACAACCCTGGCGTTGTTTATTTTGACTTGTTCCAATGGTCTGTCCTCAGGGCCTGTCTTGACTAACCCCATCCTTTTAACGATGCGCATTCCACCTGTGACTCGACCGAAGATGGTGTGTTTACCGTCTAGCCACGGCGTAGGAGCCAGGGTGATAAAGAACTGGCTTCCATTCGTATTTGGACCACTGTTCGCCATGCTCAATATACCCGCTCCTGTGTGCTTTAGAGACGCATGTATTTCATCTTCGAACTTGTCCCCGTAGATGGAGCTCCCACCTCGACCAGTGCCTGTCGGATCACCTGTCTGGATCATAAAGTTTGGAATGACGCGATGAACGATAACATTGTTATAATATCCACGCTGTGCTAAACTGGCGAAGTTTTTGCACGTGTTCGGAGCATGGTCGTTGTACAGCTCAAGAGTGATAGCGCCCTGTAGTCCATCAGCACACGAAGATAGAAAGAAAAATGCAACACATACCATTGTGGTCTCGAGCACTACGTTGGTAGTCATTGTGCTCTTGATCTATGTGAAACGAATGTTGTTGGACGTGGTCAAGACAGGCGTGAGATAGGGTCCTCAGTTGCGTATCAGAAGTATTGATCGATATGATTGGTGCGAGCTCAGCCACAATTTTTGAAACTGAGTATTGCATCTGTGCAATTCTTGGCGGAACTGTCTGCAGCGAGCTCACTTTTCACTTATCCCTCCAATGCCGCTTTATTAGCACCCACCCTGAGCCTTTGGGACTTCACATACAGTATCTGCAACGAGCTCATTCCGAACCCGTTCAAGGGTGATGACGCCCGCCTAAGCATCAGGTACCAGCACTGGATAGGCCGAAGAGCTCCAGGCCTGAGGCCCGGTGACAAGATCGGTGGCACTCTTGGCAAATCCCTCTTTTTTCAAACAAACTGTTCAAATGTGCCAACAAATTGTACTGCAAGCAGAAAATACATGAGATGCATCAGAAGTTATGAAGACGACTCTTTACAGGGTCCTAAAAAGCGGAAATCTATATATCATACTCCTACACGTATGCACGTTATTGCTTTTTTCGGCGATGGGGGACTTTCGGGAAGCGTGCCGCCAATCTTGTCACCAGGCCTCGGCCCGCGACGGTAAAGAGGGTCCCGGGGCCCCACCCTTGACCCTATCCCGTTACAGTAGGTGTCCCGTTATGGTAGCCACCAGGCGAGTGCCCTTGACAGGGTCAAGGTTGGCGGCCCCCAAGGCCAGGATAAGGCTACCAGAAATGAGCTGGCAAGGCTGAAGGCCTCTTTCTTGATGGCGGCATCCCCGCGGCGCTCGTCGTCGTTCCTGACTTCCTCCTTTACGATCTCTGTACGACTATGGACTCCGAGGCTCGTCGCCTCTCCCATGACGACTACACGGTAGCCTGCGTCTGCCCGATGGGGTTCGAATTGGCAGCGGTAGAAGGAATGCTGGATGAGATCCACGAGAGCCTTCCGTCCAGTCGCGACCAGAATGGGTATACACTGGGCCGCATTTGGACGCACAACATCGTCGTAGCGGTCATGCCGGCGATCGGCAACAATCGAGCGGCGTCGGTGGCGACGCAGCTGCTCAACGACTTCCGATCGATCAGGTTCGGGCTGTTGGTGGGGATCGGGGGTGGAGTGCCGGGCGAGAAGGAGGACGGCGATGACATTCGACTGGGCGATGTGGTGGTCAGCAAGCCAACAGCCACATTTGGTGGAGTGGTACAATACGACATGGGAAAGGTCACTGTGGGGGGCATATTGCAGCGAACGGGAACGTTAAAGCCATCTCCTACAGTGTTGATGGCGAATGTCCAGCGGCTTCAGGCCCAGCAGATCCGGAGTGGTAGTCAAATTCCGAGGTACCTGGCGGCGATGCTGGAGCACTACCCGAACATGCGAAAGAAGCAGTACGTGTATCAGGGCGAGGAACATGACCAGTTGTTTGAGGCGACGTACGCTCATAAGGGTGGGACTACGTGCGGAAACTGTGACCGGACCAAAGTGGTGGAGCGTCCCTCTCGATGTGACACAGATCCGGAGATCCATTACGGCACGATTGGATCTGGCAATGCGTTGATCATGGACGGGGCGATACGGGAGCGTCTCAAGAAACACCTCAGTGTGCTCTGTGTGGAGATGGAGGCGGCAGGGTTGTTAGACGAGTTTCCGTGCCTGGTGATACGAGGAATATGCGACTACGCTGACTCGCACAAGAATTATCGTTGGCAGCCCTATGCGGCAGCCACGGCGGCTGCGTATATGAAGGAGCTTTTGAAGATGATTCCAGCGCGCGCGATTGCCGAGGCGTCTAAGGCGGCAGAGACTATACAAAACACGAGTGAGTGATGTTTAACATCTGTTCTGCGATAATACCATGACGTTAGTCGATAGCTAAGAAATACAGAAGCCATATTCTCTGTCCCATTTCCACGAGATAAACACTTCGTCGACCGAAAGCCTATATTCTCTCAGATCGAAACTGGCTTCCGCAAGGGTGGTCCCGTGGTGCTTTGTGGCATAGGGGGCATAGGGTTGGCTAGACCAGAGCGGTGATGCAGGTGTGATACTGACGTGCACGGCAGGAAGTCTCAGATCGCGATCGAGTATGCATATCAATTTCACAAGCAGTATCCGCAAGGCCATGTTCTGTGGGTGTACGCGGCCAACGAGACACGATTTACCCAAGCATATCGAGATGCTGCCGATAAAGTCCAGCTTCCGGGACGGGGAAACCCCCAAGTGGATGTGTGTAAATTAGTGTGCGAGTGGTTGAACGACACGGAGGACGTGCCGTGGCTTACGATTATCGACAATGCCGACAATGCGGCAAATTTTCTACCCGCAGAGGATGGGATAGTGAGCGAAAGAACAGCCAATTTGACCGGCTATCTGCCGAAAAAATTCAACGACTCGCAACACTTACTGATCACGACCCGAAACCGGGACATCGGAGAGTATCTTGGCCACGGGCAGGCGTGTCTCAACATCGATCCGTTCTCCAGTGAGGAAGCAGGACTTCTGCTGCGAGCCAAAGTACGGACAGATCATCCCTCCCTCCCAGCCGAAGTGGACGAGCTGGTCGAGACCTTGGGACGGATTCCTCTGGCAATCACACAAGCTGCGGCCTTTATCAATCGAAACAAGTTTAGCGTCGCAGAGTACGTCGATGAACTTGCCATGGGCAAGGAGAGTATTATGGCACATCTTAGCAACGACCTCTTAGATCCTCGACGAGAGCCAGGATATCCCAATTCGGTATTCCGAACGTGGAAATTATCCTTCGACCAGATTCAGGCAGACCACCCACGCGCCGCCAAAGCCTTGTCACTGATGGCGATGTTGGACGGACAAAAGATTCCAGAGGACCTAATTAGAGAAGGGGATGACAGCCAAATCGACTTCAGAAACGCTATCGGGACACTACTCGGATACTCCATGATTAGTAAAGAAGTTGGAGGCAAGACGTGTACGATACACCCATTGGTGCAACTTTCGGTGCAATATATTTTGGAGCAATCAGGGCAGATCGCGGTTTTTACAGGACAAGCGCTACAGCTGATCGCGGAAAAGTTTCCCACTGGTAAGCATGAGAACAAAGTAATATGTGAATCTCTACTCCCGCATGCTCAAGCAGTATTACAACACAATATAAAACAGGATGCGACAGCGCGTTCTCGCCTGTTGTATAACGTCGGATGGTTCGAATTGGAACAAGGGAGATATGAGTCAGCATATCAGAATATCCAGACTGCTTATCAGATAGGTCAGTTGACATTTGGAGACGAAGATGAGGAAACCATCAAGAGTCTTGCTTTGCTGGCGTCAGTACTTCAATACCAGGGCAAATATGAGGCGGCAGAGGAGATGAATCGACGAGTATTGGCAGGGAGAGAGAAGATGCTGGGCATAAAGCATCCAGATACGTTGAACAGTGTCAGCAATCTGGCCTTAGTGCTTCAAGATCAGGGTAAATACGAGGCAGCAGAAGAGATGAATCGACGAGCATTAGTAGGATCTGAGAAGATGCTGGGCATAAATCATCCAGGTACATTAACCAGCGTCAACAATCTGGCCTTAGTGCTTCGATCTCAGGGCAAATACGAGGCAGCAGAAGAGATGAATCAACGAGCATTACTAGAATGTGAGAAGATGCTAGGCATGGAGCATCCAGATACGTTAAGCAGCGTCAATAATCTGGCCTTTGTGCTTCGATCTCAGAGTAAATACGAGGCAGCAGAAGAGATGAATCGACGAGCATCAGCAGGAAGAGAGAAGATACTGGGTATGGAGCATCCACATACGTTAAACAGCGTTAATAATCTGGCCACAGTGCTTCATGATCAGGACAAATATAAGATGGCGGAGGAGATGAGTCAACGAGCGCTAGTAGAGAGAGAGAAGGTGCTGGGCGTACAGCATCCAGATACGTTGAACAGCGTCTACTTCCTCGCTTGTTGTTTTTATTCTCAAAAACGGTTTCAGCAAGCATTACCACTCTATCAGAGGGCCTTGTCTGGATACCGACAGACGTTAGGATCAACACATCCTACAACATTGGCCTTTATCAGCAAATACACAGCTTTCCTACGGAAGATGGCAAATGATAGAAGATAATAAGTTTATTTATGGATCTAGTGGATCACAGCCGTTGTCAAGATCAAAAATAGAGATTGCATGAGACGTCTCTGATAAGGTACGCTATCATGTTGGCTCAGACGACTCTGCTAGAGCGGTCGTTGACCGAACTTTATAGGGTCATCTTGCAATCTCTCGTGAAGGCCAAGGCCAGGTCCTCCCATACCCAGAGCATGCCGTGTGAGACTTGTGTGAATAAATCGGTACGGATTGCTGATGTCGATATCGGCTCGTGGTTGAATGGGCGATGCTGGACGGACTGCAAGAGCTGCAAGAGCTGCAATAGCAGGCGCTAATTGGGTTTGAAGAAGTGCTGGGCAAAACCGAACGGGCAGTGGCGAGGCACCGGGGTAAATACTGGTATGACAGCTGAGGAGCTGCAGCAGCAGGGCACTAATTAGGTTTGAAGAAGTGCCGAGCAATAACCATAGGGATACCTCGACTAGTATGACGAGCTTGAGCGTGGTCAGTTGGCACCAGGGCTGGTACGAGTATAATGAAGCTCTTTAGCTGACTCGCTCATTGGTCACTTGGCGACCAAACTGGGGGGCAGGCAGGGGTCATCTAGAGAGAGAAACGAACCGACCGGATTTTGGAGGAGAGGAGAGAGGGAGAGAGGGGGAGGGAAGAAGGGGGAGAGAAGCCCAAATCGTCGCGATGGAAGGCACGAGTCGCCAGGATGGCCGATGGGATGAGGGCCGGGCGAGCTGAGGTACGAGGGGTGAGGTGAGGAGGCAATTTGGGACGGGAAGGTAGATATAAAACATCTATAGACTTCTGATACGGCGACATCTAAAGCTGGATGACACTTGTAAGATCTTTGAAAGCTTTGCGTATTTTAGACAGAGATTTGTAAAGTGTGTATCTTATTTGATGAAGAGTGTATGATGAAACGAATAGAATAAATTAGAACAACTCAGTTCTTGACAAAGCGATAGGAAAGGCGAAGAGGACAGAGTTTGGAAACAGATTGGAGGCGGCTGGGGACCGGAAATCCGTAGCCACGATAGCATGAATCAGGGAGGTCAGCTGTGACTCGAAACTTCAACAAAAGCAGACTTGTCTACCATCCGCGCCCGTCTTATCTCGCTTGACCGCTCTAATCATCTAGGCCAGTGGAGCAAGGACATCAAGCGTGTGCCCAGACGGGGTTGATCTCGTCGCAGATTTCCGAGCTCTTGGCATCAGGGGAAATAGAACAAAATGTTTGTCAGATCTGAAGAATGAGGAATGAGTCGACGACTGTGATTCATGGTCAATCCACCACTAGAGCTTCGCAGATCGCAAGACCTTCCGACTATTGAAAATGTCCTCTCCAAGCCCTCTCATGGAATTGGCTGGCCGTATCGCATTTGAGGCGGCACGCCTTCGCCCTTTTCTTCCCACGTATCTGCATCTTCTTGCCTCAGCTTTGTTTCCAATCTACGTCGGCGCTCACGCTTCGCTCTCTATTCCAGCTTCTGCTGCTCCACCTACCAAGAAGGAGCGGCAGGCTCATGATGACGGATTTGCAGACGACGAGCCAGAAGTTGCTGCTGAGAAGGTAGAAGGCCTGACTCCGAAAGACGCAATTCTATTTCCACTACTCGCTGGCTTCACGTTATCGTCCCTCTATTTTATCATCAAGTGGCTGGAAGATCCAAGCATGCTTAACAAGATCTTGAGTTACTACTTCATGCAGATCGGCATAGTCTTTGGCGCTAAGTTCCTCAAAGATGCGTTCACGGTGATTCGATCCATGTGTCTACCTAACCAGTATTCGCATGGCGGACATGTATGGAAAGCCAACAGATTGAAGCAATGGTACGATGCTGTTGACGCTGGGTCAGATATACAGGATGGCTATCATACATCCCCCCTCCCAGGCCAATTCCGGCGACTACCAGTCCCCAAGATTGTTACTGATCAGATATGGCGCATTCGCTCTCTTCTCTATGCCAAATGCTCTTTCAACTTTCACATTCACAAGCTGGTCACGTTCAAGGCCCCAGTCGATGTTCTAGATGCGCTCGCCATCATCACTTCCCTCGCCATTGTTGGCTATTTCACCTTCTTCAACAAGACCTGGTATGTGTCAAATTTGCTCGGTTTCGCCTTTTGCTATGGCTCTACTCAATACATGTCGCCCACAACCTTTTGGACCGGCACCTTGCTACTGAGCGCGTTGTTCTTCTACGACATCTATTTCGTCTTCTTCACGCCAATGATGGTTACAGTCGCCACAAAACTCGACATTCCAATCAAGCTTCTGTTTCCTCGACCAGCCAGCCCTGCCGAGACCGAGAAGGGGCTTGATGGCCTGGCAATGTTGGGATTGGGCGACATCGTGATCCCTGGCATGATGATTGCTCTTGCCCTACGTTTTGATCTGTATCTCCACTACCTCAGGAGATCGAAGACAGTCGAGGGTAAAGTGGAGAAAGCCACTTACGCCCCTGTGACCGGTGGCTGGGGAGAACGGTTCTGGGTGGGACGATCCATAGCTGGTCCAGACCTGCAAGCCAAAGCCTTTCCGAAGACGTACTTCAAAGTTGGATTGATTGGCTATGCGTTGGGCATGATAGTCACATTGCTCGTGATGCAGATTGCAGGACACGCCCAGCCCGCACTTTTGTACCTTGTTCCAGGCGTGCTGGGTGCATTGTGGGGCGCGGCCGCTCTAAAAGGCGACATCAACCAGATGTGGAATTACACCGAAGATAAGGAAGCGGCCGAGAAAAGCGATTCGTCAAAGTCCGAGAAAGGCAAACAAATGAAAACCGCGAAGGAGCCCCACCAGAGTGACAATCCTGCCAAGAATATCGACAGCCATGTGTCAGGAGAAGATACCAAAGACAGACGCCCAGGTGAAACCGAGGAGCTGGCATCCACCTCCATAACAGCCGAGGAGGATTCAAACAACACATCAGATTCCGAAGAAGACAGCCACCCCACCTCCGAATCCACTTCCGATTCCCACAGGTCCGGTTCCGACACTCCATCAAGCTCCCAGTCGGCCAACAAGGCGCGTTCGAAGCCCACAACAACAGCCAGGATCTCCAAGAAGCAAGAGCAGAAATGCCGTCACCTCATCTACCTCTCCATCGATTTCCCACCGCCTCCCCAATCGACAGCGCAAACAGACTCAACCAAACCAGTCCTTTCCTCACATATCTCCGGTGATGGAGTTGGAGGGAGAGGAAGGCAGAAGAAAGGGTGGAAGAAGTCTGGGAATGGGACTTTGACTCCGGCGGAGGGAGAACCACCTGGCAAGAGACGCAGGGTGGTGTGACTGGCATTATTACATGGTGATTTTTGGACTGTTAGACGTGATCGGTTGGCTCTGTAGCGCCGGTGTGTCGGAAGGTTGGGCATAGCGAGGCGCTGCTGTGGTTATGAATCTAGTGGAAAAGCGGGTCTATGAGGATGGGCGGGCAAGCTGGGCTCTTGTGGAGAACAATTGCTCATTCCCAGGTGGAGACCCTGACCACGCCTTTTCCATGCTAATCTCCTGCAGCCAAAGCATTCAGCGCTTCATGGGTATCATAGCCAAACACAGAAGATCTTGCTTGCATAGCTTTCACACCAGCACTCAGCTGCCACTCTTCTTCGCTTCCGCCTCCCTAATCAAAACCCGCTGCCAGTCCTTCCACCTCTCCCCCGCCCCCTCCACCAGCTCCCTCAGCCCGCTGCCCCCCAAACTCCCACCACCATTCTTCTCCATTTTGACCACCACTACCCTCCCCTTCGTATCCAAATCCACAATCACGCACCCCTGCTCCCTACAGCACCCCTCAAACGCATCAGGATCACAGAGCACTCGCTCGATCTTCTTGTTTTTATCTCCCCCTTCTTCCAGCTTATTAGACCTAAACACCGAAAACGACAGCGGTACAGGACAGCCCCTCAGCCTTAACCGCCGTGCTTGATCGCGCTCAGGCACACATATCACAGACTCGAGATCGGCATCCCAGCAAGCCTTCGGGAGGAGCGTATCCCTCAGCGCGGAGAACATGGCCAATGCGCAAGCGTCGAAGAGGTTGCCGTCGTGGTTGATGACGACAGTGTCGATGTAGAGCACCCAGAATGCTCGCACTTTCTTCTCTGGAGGTGCGGAGGTGTCTGCGCCGGAGAGTTCGCGTTCGAGTTCCGTGACGCTCTCGTCGTAGATGCAGAGATCTGAAAGCCTAAGTAGGCGAGCGGTGTAGAGTAGAGAGAGCAGACGCTGCGAGAGGGATTGTGCTTCCGGTGAGGGTGGGGAGCCGGGGAGGTGGAATGGCGAGCAGCCGGTTGAGAGTTCGAGGTTGGGGACTAGGAGGTTGTGGTTTCGGATTGTGGCGTCTAATTCTGGACTGCCCTCTTCACTTGGCTGTGATGGTCGGCTTGACAGGTTCGTATTGATGCGGTAATTGGCGATTTCGTGGATGGGGAGGATCTCGGCGCGGACTCCGCATACGGCTGTTGTTTGGCCGATTTTGATGAGGGTTGAGCCGTTGGCGTGGGTGAGGGATGAGGTGTTGATTGATATGGGTCGGCAATGAGAAGGTTTGCGGCCTGAGGGTCGAAGCGGTGGATCTTGGGCCAGGCTGGTGTAGAGGAGTGCGTGGGGGGAGATGAGGGGCATGGCGGTGGAAGGGATTGAATATGGATTGGTGGGCGGGGCGGAATCGTGGGTTGTGATGTCCGCGGGGGTGGAGGCTGTAGCCATGTGTATTGGCCACTATGATTCGGACTGTGTATCAGAAGGTACCAATGTAGACATGCGTTTCGCGGCCACTGCTCTATTCCGTGATTATTGGGTTTTGATACCAGTACGGGCAGCATTGAAAAAATATTCTTGCCCAGCCGTTGCTAAGCGAGCTTTGAAGTGGGGTTGCATTTCGCACATCATACTCCCAGCGGCGACATTCTGTGCTCTTTGACTTCACGCATTGTAAAGCGGTCAGGCAATGAGAAGAGTCAATTGACTAGATCCGTCTCGTTTTTCACGACGATCTCTCACATCAGATCGATTCACCGTCGTTTCTAGCTGGCGTAAGCCAACTCTCTTCCCCGCTTGCATTCGCAGTGGCGGCATTTCTTTATCTTGTCTCAATTGATCCTCTCCCACATACCAGTATAAGATGGCTTCGTTGCTTCGACAAGCGTCGCGAATGCGATCAATAACTCGCCAATGCCCTCTTCGATCTATCACCACCACTGCTCAAACCCGTGCCAACGCTGCGGCAGCTGTCGCCCATGACACATCTTCACAATCCGAGCAACCGTTCTTTGCAGATGAACCTCACGGTCCAAGGGTCAGCACTCCCATGCCAGGCCCGAAGAGCAAAAAGGCAATTGCCGAGCTCAATCGAGTATTTGACACTCGCAGCCTGAACATGCTGGCCAATTATCAGCAAAGCTATGGAAACTACATTGCGGATCTCGATGGGAACATCTTGCTTGACGTGTATGCTCAGATTGCGTCAATTCCAGTTGGATACAGCAATCCCTCCCTCCTCCTTGCAGCAACCTCTCCAGACATGGCCTCGGCTTTGATCAACAGACCCGCGCTTGGAAATTTCCCTCAGCATGACTGGGCCTCGATCTTGGAAACAGGCATTCTCAAAGTCGCACCAAAGGGTCTCAATCAGGTCTTCACCGCCATGGCAGGATCTGATGCCAATGAGACCGCATACAAAGCCGCCTTCATGTGGAGGCGTCAGATGGAGAGGGGTGGTGCAGAGGTTGAATTCTCACGCGAAGATATCGAAACCTCCATGAACAATCAAGTTCCAGGCTCACCACAGCTTTCAATAATGTCATTCACCTCTGGTTTCCACGGCCGTCTCTTTGGCAGTCTATCCACTACTCGAAGCAAGCCAATTCACAAACTGGACATTCCCGCGTTCGACTGGCCGCAAGCCCCCTTCCCAGCTCTGAAATATCCTCTGGAGGAGCACGTGCAGGAGAACGCCGAAGAAGAAAAGCGCTGTCTCGAGCAAGCGGAGCGGATCATCAAAGAATACCACAATCCAGTTGCGGCTGTGATCGTGGAGCCCGTTCAATCCGAGGGTGGAGATAACCACGCCTCACCGGCTTTTTTCAAGGGGCTGCGGGAGATCACCAAACGCAACAACGTCCTCTTCATCGTGGACGAAGTACAGACCGGCGTTGGTGCCACAGGCAAATTCTGGGCTCACGAACACTGGAATATGGCCGAGCCGCCGGATATGGTGACCTTCTCGAAGAAGGCTCAGACAGCAGGTTACTACTTCGGCAATCCTGCCCTCCGGCCGAACAAGCCCTACAGACAGTTCAACACGTGGATGGGTGATCCGGCTCGCGCAATCCTCTTCCGTGCTATCATTCACGAAATCGAAAGATTGAATCTCGTTGAGAATACTGCAGTGACTGGCGATTATCTGTACGCTGGACTTGAGCGGATCCAACGCCAATATCCAGAGCAGATTTTGGATCTTCGAGGCAAGGGACAGGGCACCTTTATTGCTTTTGATAGTCCAAAACGGGACGAGTTCCTTGTAAAGGCGAAGGCATTGGGCATCAACATTGGTGGTAGTGGTGCGAAGGCGGTCAGGTTGAGGCCGATGTTGATATTCCAGAGACATCATGCGGACATTCTCCTTGATGCGGTCCAAAAGCTTGTTAGTACTTGAGATGGGTTGCTTTTTCTCCCGATATTCCTTCCACGCGTTCCCGGGCGGATGGAGCATGACCGTGAGTTGCTGCGATAGTTCATTGAATCAGTCGAAGTTGCTTGTTTTCCGTATCTGAATTTCATGTTCCTGAATTTCATGTTCCTTTATCATGAAAGTGCTTATGAAGTGCATGTATTTGCTTGCCCAGTCCGGTCGTGAAACGCCCTCGCCATGCCCCCTTCATTTCCACCAACTCCCACAACGCCCAACCTATCTATCCTCATCCACATCCCTCCCATCCCTCGGAATATACTTCAGCCCCTCCCCCTCCAACGCGCTCACAATATCCGGCGATAGCTCCCCCACCACCTTGACTGCATACACCCCCGCCACATACCCTTCCAGCCTCTGCCACTTGGCCACCCAGGAATGTGTCGGTTGTGCCATCGTAACCAGTCCCTCGAAGACGCGCGAGGTGCAGTCTTGGATCGTTTCTGGGTGGTTGGCTAGGCCCAGGATGGACTCGCAATTGGGGCAGCCGCGGGTGCGGAAGTCCTGGTGAGAGGAAGGAGGGGGGTCAGTAGGGGGTGTGACGGGGATGTAGAGAGGGTTTGTGGGGGAAAGGTAGGGAGGGTTAGGGAGGGGGTGCGAACACTGAATCTTTGGACGATGGAGCAGACCATGCAGGCGCGCAGATCGCGCATGCTGACGCCGGACATTGTTCGGGACTTTGAAGATGAACCGGTTCGCCAGAGGAGTTGTATGTTTTATCTGTGGTTCATGAGCAGTCTGTCTGTCTTGAGACTGTTTCTGCTTGCTATGCACCGGCCAGGAAATCCTGGAGCGAGGACTTTGTTCGATTGATTGTCCGGCCACAAGAAGCAGCTTTTGATCTTTGACTTCTGACAAAGTTCCGCCAAGCTCGCCGGCAGGCTGCAGGATGTCATTTGAGCATTTTCTGTTCTGGGTCTAGCCCTTCTCCAATTCTCCCCCGGTAGAAACTGGGCGAAACTCGGCCTCGAAACTGTCGATCGTGTTTGGACGAATTCATATACGGACGACAGAAGAATCAGTCGTTATGAGATTCGTGGACGGCGAAACCTCGTGACACATCCTCGATTCCACGTTCACGTCACAACCTTGCGAGCATGGCCATCGCTCCAGACGTCGAGGCCGCCACTGCGCTGAAAGTGAAAGGCAACAAGGCATTTGCACAACATGACTGGCCGACCGCTATAGACTTTTATACGCAGGCGATAGAAAAGAACGATAAAGATCCATCGTTTTACTGCAATCGTGCTCAAGTAGGTCCAAACTGGGACCGAGGCGAACAGCTTACCAACCTGCGCAGACAAACATCAAACTTGAAGCCTATGGATATGCGGTCGCAGATGCTACTCATGCAGTAGATCTCGACAGCTCCTATGTAAAGGTAGATTACCAACCGTACAGACTCTCTACTCGAAGCTGACGCATGCAGGCGTACTGGCGGCGAGCAGTTGCCAACACTGCTATTCTTAACTCTCGCGAAGCGCTCAAGGACTTCAAAACGGTCGTTAAGAAGGAGCCGAACAACAAGGATGCGAAACTCAAGCTTGCAGAATGCGAGAAGCTGGTGCGCAGGGTGGAATTCTTCAAAGCCATTGAGATTGGGGATCCACCATCCGCATTTGAAGGGCTGGAGATTGACTCAATGGAAGTGGATTCAGCCTACGACGGCGTCAGACTGGGCAACGAGATGACACAAGAATTCATCGATGACATGATCACCAGGTTCAAGAATGGGAAGAAGCTACACAAGAAGTATGTCTTCCAGATCGTTCAGGCAGTTCGGAACATCGTCTATGACGAGGCAACTATGGTCGAGATGGAAGTTGATTCAGGCACAACACTGACAGTATGTGGCGATACCCACGGGCAATACTTCGACTTGCTTGAGATCTTCCGGCTGAATGGCTTCCCTGATGAGAAGCACGCCTATCTTTTCAATGGCGATTTCGTGGATCGAGGATCTTGGTCGACAGAGATAGCACTGCTGCTGTACGCCTACAAATGGTTACGCCCAAAGATGTTCTTCCTGAACAGAGGTAATCACGAAACAGACGACATGAACAGAGTTTACGGCTTCGAAGGAGAATGCAAAGCCAAGTACAACGAGAGGACGTTCAAAGCTTTCTCCGAATCCTTCTCCGCGTTGCCGCTTGCAACTTTGATCGGGAAGAAATATCTCACACTCCACGGTGGTCTCTTCAGTGACGACAAGACAAGCTTAGACGACATTCGAAAGTTGAACAGACACGGACAAAGACAGCCAGGGCAGCAAGGTCTGATGATGGAAATGTTATGGACAGATCCACAACCACAGAATGGAAGAGGACCAAGTAAGAGAGGGGTTGGTCTACAGTTCGGACCGGATGTGACCAAGAGATTCTGTGAGAATAATGGTCTAGAAGCCGTGATCAGGAGTCATGAAGTGAGAATGGAGGGTTATGAAGTGGAGCATGGCGGGAAATGTGTGACAGGTAAACATCAAGCTTGATTCGTCTTCCCGTGTAGATTTGTTGCTGACCATAAACCAAGTCTTCTCAGCACCGAGATATTGCGACACAACCGAGAACAAGGGAGCTTACATCAATGTCGGCCCCGAACTCAAGCTCGAGTACCATAAGTTCGACGCCGTTCCTCATCCTGATATCAAGCCGATGGTAAGTTCTTCAACCATGCTCAAGGCAATAACTTCCTCCTGACTCCTTCCACAGGCATACGCGCAGAATTCATTAATGTCGATGATGTGAATAACCAATCAATTCTTGAATAGTACAGAACAGCATTGCGGTTCTTGGAGAGGGAGGTCTGGTGTTGCATATACTTATGCATTGCGTGGATTCAGTTTGGGCCAGTAAGCATTTTGTTCTACAGAAGTCCTGTAGAGTAGAGCGTTCGAATTGCAAAGACTTAGAGCGAGTCTTTCATCTGGGGGATGTGCACTGAAGCAAGCACCCTTCTTTCGTTCTTCTGACATTGGATCATCTCAATCTTCTGGTTTGTTGTTCTCGTCTTCCTCCTTTACTTCAGATATCATGTCCACTGTGCTGGGGCGTCAAACCCAAGTCGTCCGCCCTGTAATCTGAGTCATCCTTTCAATTCCTCCGAGCGTATTCGCACACACCTGCGCAGACCTTGTCCAGCCCATGACTTCAACCGTCTTCAGGTACGGAGTACATGCTCTCTCTACTATGTGCACGCAACGTCCACTGAAGCGCAGAACCTCTGCCTCGTCCCGCACATGACACCGACTCTTATCTCGACCCTTATTACTTGCACCCTACGTAATTAGGCCTTGAACGCCCATCAGAGCACATGCGGCGTTAGTACTTTGAAGCACAACTGCATCGATTCCCCTCAAATGCAACCTCTTCGCCATTATGGAGTCATCCCCCTTCATTCAACCCCCCAACTTCCAAACGTCCTCATCAGCGTTCCCACCTCGC
>JAABUK010002911.1_pt1 | contig 29891 bp, 31 predicted proteins | sample 5559141 | NCBI WGS metagenome assembly JAABUK01 (sample SAMN10711869, study PRJNA513367) | rock metagenome | isolation source: Antarctica rocks | place: Antarctica: Victoria Land, Pudding Butte nord | collected 2016-01-03
GATGGTCAGCGGGACGATCCCCCGGCTGCCGAGGTGGGAGTAGAGCTGGGGCAGGTCGGCGATCCGGCAGATGTTCGCGGCCTCGTCGAGCAGGACCAGCATGGGCGGGTCGAGGCGGCCGCCGCGGGCTTCGGCGGCGGCGACGCCGGCGCGCATCACCCGGTCGGTGAGTGCGGCGACCAGCGGCGCGGCGGACCCGCCCCCGTCCTTGCTCAGCAGGTACAGGGTTTGCCGGCTGCCGGGGAACGCCGTGGCGTCGAACTGTTCGAGGTGCCGGCCGGGCGCCGGTGGGGTGACCCAGGCGGTGATCTGGGGGTTGCGCAGGCAGCGGGCGGCGACCCGGGCGGTGAAGTAGACCGACCCGCGGGTCTCCGGCGGGCTGCCCTGGGTGCCGGCCAGCGACGCGGCGATCCCCCGCAGCCCCGCTTGGCGGAGCAGGTCGGCGGGGATGGGGGTGGCCTCGTCGCCGAGCCAGTCGTAGACGTCGAGCAGGCTCCCCCCGGCCGCTCTGGCCGCGAGGAGCAGGGCGGCGAGGAGTTCTTGGGCGGCCGGCCCCCAAATGTCTTTGGACCGTTCGTCGTCGACGGTGAGCACGAAGTGCCCGGCGAGTCGTTCGGCCTCCTCCACGGTGTCCAGGCCGGCCAGCGGGTTCCACCACCAGGCCTGGGCGGCGTGGGCGATCTGCTGGGGGTCGAAGGTCCACACCGGCTGCCCGGTCTGCCCGGCGCGGAGGGCGGCGGTGGCCGCCCACGCGTCGGCCTTGTTGGAGGTGAGCACGACCGGGCCGGGCGCGTCGAGGGTGGGTGGGATGACGTAGGTGGTGGTCTTGCCTTGGCGCGGCGCCATGAACGCCAGCAGCACGTCTTCCCAGCCGGTGTGCAGCCGCGGCCCGGTCCGCCGGCCCGGCCGCAGCAGCTCCCCGAGGACCAGCCCCGTCTCGCCGGGCGGGAGCGTGCCGTCGGGGGTGTCGGCCAGGGATGGGCGGAGCCGGCGGGCCGTCTCGGCCGCGGGGCGGCCGGTCAGATGTGCCACGTCGGCGGGGCGGGCCAGCGACCGCAGCGGCTCGTCGGCGCCGGGTCGGCGCAGCCCCCACCGCAGGGCCAGCACCCCGGCGGGCAGCAGGACCAGGGCGGCCAGGCCGGCGGCCAGACCCCACACCAGCCGGGCCGGGGTGCCCGGCCAGTAGGCGGCGGGGCCGTCGCGAAGGGCTTGGACGGCGAAGAACAGGCTGTAGGGGGCGGACCGCCAGCCGCGGCCGGCCAGCAGCGAGGCCAGCCCGCCGGCCACCCACACCGCGCCGCCGGAGGCGACCAGGGCGGCTCCGGCGGCCGGGACCACCCACGCCGGCCCGGCCCCGCCAGCCCCGCCACCACCACCACCGCCGGCGGAGACGGTCCGCGCCATCAGACCCCCACCGCCCACCGCTTGTTGGTGTTGTGGACTTGGGCGTCGCGTTCGGCGGCGGTCAGGTCGACATGGACGGGGATGCCGGGGCGCTGCCCGCATTTGAGCAGGAACTTCCCCCGGCCGGGCGGGTCGGCCTCGGCGTCCCAGCCGGGCGGGGTGGACCAGGAGGTGACCTGGGCCCGTTCGGCTTTGGAGAAGGCGACGATCTCCGACAGCTCGTCGATTTCCTGGCCGGGTAGGCCACCGACGATGACCAGCCCGGCGCGTTCGACGAACCCTTTCGCCTTGTCCCGGTCTTCGGCGTTGCGCAGCGCGCGGAGGTCGGCCAGGGAGTGGGAGATCATCACCTGCCCGACGCCTTGGTTGCGGTTGAGCCGGGTCAGTTGGTCGACCTTGTCGACCATCCCCTCCCCCGAGCGCAGCACCCGCCACAGCTCGTCCAAGACGATGAAGAACCGGCGCTGCTGCCCGGCGCCGGCGTCGGCCAGGGCGTTCGCCGCCTCGACCGCGCCGAACCCTTCCGACCAGCAGGCCAGCAGCACCGCCGCCTGCAACGCCGTGTCGTTGGCGGAGATCCCGGACACGTCGACGCAGACGGCGGCCGCGTCGAGGCGGATCCGTTCGGTGGTCGGCCGGGCGAACGTCGACCCCAACGGGCCGTCCAGCAGTGACAGCAGGGACCGTTGCAGCGGGTCGACCACCTGCCGGTACCGGGCGTCGTCGCCGCGGTCCAGGGTGGGGACCCGCACCGGGCCCGGCCCTTCCTCGAGGACTTTGACCAGGTCGCCGAGCAGCGGCGGGGCCTTGCGGCGGCGGTGCCGGGCAGTCAAATGCCGCAACGCCGCCGACAGCACTGTCCGTTCGGTGTCGGAGACCCGGGCGGCCCGGCCGAGTTCGACCAGCGCGGAAACCATGTTCAGCCGCCGGCCGTGGGCCTCTTCCCGCAGCCGGGCCCCGTCGGCGCCAGGCAACCGGTCCGCGGCCGCATCCAGCGCGCCCACGTCGAGGACGTTCAGTGACCCCAGGCCGCGGCCAAGGCGGACGATCTGCCCGCCCAACGCCCGGACCGTGTCGACGTAGTCCGGCTTCAGATCACCCAACACGAGCGGGACGACGCCGGCGCCGGCCAGGCCGATCACCTGCCGGCGGATCAGCGTGGACTTCCCCAACGCGGGCAGGCCCAGGACGAACGCCGACGGGTTGAGGATCAGGCGGGCCCGTTCGAACCAGGAGATCGGGTCGCAGCACACCGTCCCCCCAGTGATCAGGTTCCGGCCCAGCGGCACCCCGATGGTCGGGGACAGCCCGCCCACGGCCCACGGGAACAGCCCGCACACCTGCACCGTGGTGCCCCGCCATTCCGGCGGCGCCTCCACGTAGGAGACCCGGCCCCGGCCGGCGCCCCGCAGCCCCCGCCCGGTCAGCCCCGGCACCCCCGCAGCCGTCGACGTCACGTCGCCCCTCCCTTACAGGTTGTCGCGGAGCAGGTCGGGGACGGCGACGTGGGCGGGCAGGACCACCCCGACACCCAGAGCGGCAGTGAACGACGCGGCCTGGGCGAAGTAGCAGCGGCGCAGCCGGACCTGGCTGGCCGCACCCAGCTGGGAGACGACCTCCGCGGCGGCGGGGAGGCGGGCCGGGTCGGCGACGGTGGCGGTGACCAGCATCGAGAAGCGGGTCAGCCCGGCCCCGCCGGCCACCTCGGTCGAGGACTGGCGGGTGGCCTGCACGGCCAGGGACTCCGCCGCCCGGGTCTCCCCCCTCCCGGCCCCGGCATGACCGAGTGCGGTCCGGACGTCGGTGTGGGCGATCTGCGCGGCCGAGGAGGGGCTGTGCGGCCGGTAGATGATGGTGACCCGTTTGCGGTCGACGTCCTCATCGGCGGCCAGCAGCCGCTCCAACACCCGCGACTGCACGGCGCTGGCCGGCGGGGCGACCATCTGCCAGGTGATCGACGCCGCCGAGTCGTGCCGCAGGCAGTCCCACGCCTCCACCTGCCCGACCGGCCCGGCCTGCGCCCAGCCGATGCCCGGGTCGCCGCCGGCGGCGCGGAGCTGCTCCACCGCCGGGCCGGCCTGCGGGTCGTAGGCCACCCGCACCGTCTCGGCGATCTCGGCCGGGGTCATCGCCCGGGCCGCACCGGCGCCGGTCGCCCGCAGCTGGTGCAGCAGGCCCGGCAGCCGCGCCCCGATCAGGGTGGCCATCTCCTCCCGGCTGCGCACCCGGCCCGGCTGCGACCCGGTGCTGCGCCGGCGCAGGCCCATCCCTTCCCGCTCCCCGCCGCCGCCGCGGGCGGCGGTGAAGGTCAGCGCCACCCGAGCCGACACCGCCGCCGACCCCTTCGGATACGTCGCGACCGTCTCGGTTAGCACCCGCCGGGACAGCTCCGGGGCGCCGTCGACCAGCAGCGTCGACACTTCGGCGGCCAGCCGGCTCCCCGGGTCCGGGGCGGTCTCCACCGTCACCGCGCAGGCCACCAGGCCCGGCTCGTGGGCCAGGGCGGCCAGCCACCGGCCGTGCATCCCCACCCAGGCGTCGACCGTCTCGGTGTCGACCAGCTGCGAGCCTTCCGGGTCGCAGCGCAGCACCACCGTGTAATGCCGGGCCGCCGGCACGACGATCAGGCCGAACTGCTCGCCGTAGGAGTTCTGCCCGGCCAGCAGCTCCGACTGCGCCAGCAGGCCCGGCAGCCGGGCCTCCCCGAACGCCACCGGCCCGGCCAGCCCGGCCAGGTACACGTGCTGGCGGCGCCGCCGCCCCGCCGCCCACAACACATTCGCCGTCCACACCTGCCAGCCGTTACGGCCCGACCGGGACCGCCACGCCAACGGCGCCAGCAGCCCCAGCACCAGCACCCCCACGGCGGCGGCAGGCAGCAGCCCCGCGGCGAGCTGCACGAACATGACCGTGACCAGGCCCAGCAGGGCCAGCACCGTACCGATCAGACCCAGCCGAGGCAGCCCCGGCGACGTCGGCCGGCGCCAGTTCCCATACGTCCGCGGTTCCACCACCCCGGCCGCCAGGTCAGCCGGCATCGCCGGTCCCGTTCTCCGCGGCCTTCCGCGCCCCGTCCACCCCGACCCGGGCCGCCTTCGCCCCGGCCACCACCAGCGACGCCCCCGCCGCCGCACCGGCGGCGGCCGGTGCCGGCCCGCCACCACCCGGCCCGCCCCCCGGCCCACGGCCGGCCGGGCCCGCCGTGGAACTGCTGTTGCCGGCGCCCGACGGGCCGCCGACCAGGCCGGGCTGCTGCGGCCCAGCCGGAGGCGCCGACGAACGGCCGCCGCTGCGGTCGGCCAGCATGCGCGCCCCCGTCGCCAGCGCCGTCACCCCCGCCGCCGCGGCCGCCCCACCGGCCGCCCCCGAGCTCGTCGCCGCCGCCACCGCCGGGGTGATCAGCCGCAGCAAAGCCGGCAGGGCGACGATCGCCAGCATCATCATGAACAGCCCCGACAGCACCGACGCCGGGTCCTGGCCTTGGCCGACCAGCAGGAAAGCTGACGCGTACACCGTCGCCGCCGCCGGCTTGTACAAGACGAACGCGAGCAGCCAGGCCACCACCCGGGCGAACCAGGCCTGCCCGGCCGCCGTCGCCGTCCCCGCCGCCGACAACGGCAGCGTCCCGGCCAGCATCGTCACCACCCCGATCCGGACCAGCATCAGACCCATCTGCGCCAGCGACGCGATGATCGCCAGGAACGCCACCATCATCACCAGCCCCGGGCCCATCCCCGGCACCACCGACAGCCCCCCCAAAAGCGTCAGCCGCGAACCCAGATCACCGTTAGCCGAACGGTTCAAAATCCACTGCGAATACTGGTCGCCGAAAAACGCCAACGCGTTCACCGCCGCCACCCCAGCCCCAGAGGCGACCACCAGAGTCAGCAGGCCCTTCGCCGCCCGCCCAGCCGGCTGCCCCGACCGCGACCAGGCCATCTGCCCGGCCGCGATTAACAGCGACAACACCGCCACGAACCCGGTCAGCCAATACGTCATCGACCGCAGCTGCGCCACCGGCCCAGTCGCCGTCGACAACCCCGGCGTCGGCAGATCCGTCCAGAACGTCAACACCACCCTCGTCGCATCCGCCAGCCCCTCCGCCAGCTTCTGCGCCACCACATCGAAGAAGCTCCCCGCCACCGCACTGATCGCCCCGCCGGCGGCGTGGCAGACCCTTCCGAGCACGGGGACGTCACACGGGCTCGGCACTACAGACCACTCCATGGGACGAAGCCGGCCAGGGTGCTCACGTTCTGCGCGGTCGGCGTCTCCGACCCGTCAGCCTGCAGTTGGAGTCGCCAGTCGCCGCCGAGCCAGTGCACCGTGTCGGTCACCACTTGCAAGGTGCCGTCGGAGAAGCGGGTGACGAACTGGATCACCGCCGTATCGGGCGAGTAGGTCACAAACCGGAAGCCGGCGAGCTGGCCATACGTGCCGGGGGCGACTGATGTGGAATCGACCTTGGCCCGCTTGCCTATGTAGACGTCGCGGCCTGTCCCGGGCACAACCTGCTGCTCGACGACCTGCCGCCAGGCGCTGCCCGGGCTGATGAGGTAGCGGTAGCCGAGTTGTGCAGCGGCCAGCAGGGCGCCCGTCGGGGTGTGGGCATAGCCGGCGTAGACCGGACCGTCGACGCGGGAGGGGCCCGCCGCGGTGCTGGTGGGCAGCGCCACCCCCTGGAACAGCGACCACCTGACGCCCGGCGGCGGGCTGGTAGGCACGGTCTGGTCCAGCGCCGGCAGCGACGGTGCTGAGCTGCCGCGTGCGGCCGACGGGGACGACCGGGGCGACCGGGACGGTTTGGGTGGGGCGGCCGCTGGGGTCTTGTCGCCGCCACGCGTGGCGAGGATGACCACTACCGCGGCGAGGACGATCAGCGCGACGATCGCCGCCGCGGCGACCGTCCACGCTCGGCCGAGCCGCTCCCGGGCGGAACTAGGCGGCGAGGAAGAGGAATCGGGCTGAATGTCGGTCATGCGGTCCAGGGTCACGGTCAGACCAGCGTGTTGACCAGTTGAGAGCCCGCCGCGCCGAGCACACAAGCCCCCATCACCCAGCCCAGCTTCGCCAGATGCTCACCGCCCTCCCCGCGGCGGTGCGCCACCGCCATCGCCCCGGCGACCATCAACACGCCCACCACGCACAGGAACGTGACACCCCAAAACACCCAGTTCAGCACCGTGGTCAGCCCGGTCGTGCCGGGCGGCTGGACACCCGTCGGGGTGGGGATGTTGCCCGCGGCCAGCAACACCTGGCCCTTCACGGCCAAGTGGGCCGCGGCGTTGAAGACCGCCATCGATCTACTCCCTCACTCGAACTGTGCCGGCGCCGGTCAGCGCCTGCATGTCATCGCGTAGCTGACGGACCGACGGTGGGGGCGCCAACGGCTCGGCATGACCGGCCAGCCGCCACTCCTCCACCCACGGCACCTCCCACACCCGCGGATAGGCCCCGCAGATCAGGTCCAAGAAGCGGGCGAGCCGACGTGGCGCGCGGCCCGGCGCGTCGGCCACCACCACCAGCCCAGCCAGCACGACGCCGTCCGGCACGTCGCCGGATGCGTGCTGGCGGGCGGCGTCCCGGGCCCACTCCAGCCCGTACGCGCTGCGGCGAGCGACTGCCGTGACGACTCCCCCGGTAGGCCAGCTCCGGCCGGCATCCCCGCCGCCGGCGCCCGCTCGGATGAGGCTGCTGACACCGGCGCCGCCATGCACGGGAAGAAGCCACCAAGAGCGCTCGCCGCCGCGTGCCGTGTCGGTCAGCAGCCGGGCCCGAGCGCTTTGGAACGTGAGGCGCCGAGCGGTGCCCGGCGGAGTCACGCCGGTGCGTTCTGGGCTCGGCTGCGGTACGTGCCAGGTTCGGCTCACCGGTCCCCCACTAACGCTCAGATGGTGTCCACAACAGTTAACAGGGGCACATTGTCAAAGTCGGCCGTCTCCTGTCAACTCATGTGAACGGGTGTGTCGACGAGGCGCTGCAATCGCTCTGCCTGGCCGTGGAACGATCACGGCTACCAGGACCTTGGGGCGGGACGTGACACAGGACGACGAGCGCCACGGCGATCACACCGATGAGAAGCCACCGCCCCCGGGCCCCACTCTGGCCGGCAAGCTCGACTACCTGTTCCGACAGGTGCATCCGCGGGGGCGCGGGGAGTTCAGCTACCGGGAGGTCGCCGCTGGAATCGAGAGGGCGGGCGGTCCTACCGTCTCCGCCAGCTATCTCATGTACCTGCGCAAGGGCGAGCGCACAAACCCCTCCTTGCAGCACCTGGAGGCGCTGGCCGCCTTCTTCGGTGTGCCCGCCGCCTACTTCCTCGACGACGCGACCGCTGCCGATGTCGTACGGCAGCTGGATCTTCTCGGTGTGCTCCGTGACGCTGGTGTGCAGTCGGTTGCCCTGCGGATGGCCGAGCTGTCCGCTGACGGGATCGCCGCGGTGACCCGCATGGTCGAGGAGATCCGGCGAGCGGAGAATCCGGGCGCCGAGGACGACACCGCGACGTTCCATGAAGACGAGGGGCGGCGGTCTTGAGCAGGCGGTCAAGACGTAGCTGCGAAGCTCGCCTGCGTGGCCTGGAGCTGCCAGCCGGAGCGAGCGCGATGGTCGACATCGTGGCCCACATGGCAGCACGGCGAGGCCGGCCGATCCACCTTCGACCGTTCGCCATGCACGGGGCCGGGCCGTCAGGAGCCTGGCTGCCCACAGAGACGGCGGACTACATCTTCTACGCGGCCGGGACCAGCCCCCGGCACCAGGCACAGATCGTCGGCCACGAGCTCGGTCACATGGCCTGTGAGCACACCGCCGCCCCTCATGGCGCCCTGACGTCGCTGCCGCTGCTCACCTTGGGCGCAGCGGAGATCATGCTGGCTCGCGAGGCCTACACCTCAGATGAGGAACGTGAAGCAGAGCAGATGGCAGACCTGCTGGTGTCCTATCTCGAGCGGCCGGCAGCCGGCACCGTGGGACGGGGCGGCGTAGAGGCCGCACTCCGGCATCAGAGGCTGGTCTAGGGGGCGCAGGTGGTGTTTGAGGCCGGACCTGCGCTCTTGGCGTGGGCTGCCCTGGCCTACAAGCTTCCGGCACTCCAACGGACCGCTTCAAATCCAGCCGGGCGAGCTCTCACCGGCGCCCTGTTCTGGCTTGCCCTGTCGACGACCTTCTTCTCACCACCGATCTACCGCAAGATCGGTGCGGCGACAGGCGTTGCGAATTTGGCAGTGCTGCTCGCCGAGCTTTGCGGCATCATCATGATCTGGCCGGCCCGCAACCTGCTCCTATATCAAGATCGGGACTGGGACCGGGCGCGGCGTCAGGCCCGAGGTCGATACCGGGTGCTACCCGTCTTGTTGGTGCTGGCAGTCGCGTTCTGGGCTCAAGCGGGCGGCGACACGAACGATCCCCGATACGTCTTCGATCGCGCTGCTGACCCGTTCGCTGTGGCCTTCATGACGCTTCACCACCTGGTCCTCGTCGTGGCGGGCATCGACGCGATGGCCTTCTGCTGGCGGCTCAGCTCCGGCAAGGAAGGGGGGCTACGGGTAGGCCTGCGTGCTGTGGCCGCTGCCGGCGCCGGGGCGTTGGTGATGGTCAGCTATGACCTCTCCTACTTTGCCGCGTCCCTCCTGCATCGTTCTACCGCCGCATGGGGAGACGTCCCGTTGCTGATGGCCCTCATGCTCCACATGTCGACGTCACTGTTCGCCGTGGGCGCCACGCTTCCCGACCTTGTCCCTCGTGTGGTGCGCCTGGCCAAAGCCGGCCGGGCTCTACACCAGCTGCATCCCCTGTGGCGGGACCTGGCGGCGGCCGAGCCGGCCGTCGTCTTGCCGCGCGCGCACGCCGTGCACCACCTCGAGCGGCGGCTTCACCGGCGTGTCACCGAGATCCGTGATGCGCAGCTTGCCTTGCACGGCTATCGACCTCCTGCTTCGGCGTCGCCCGCCGTGGCCTTGGCAGAGAGTGCATCCATCGACAGGAAGGCATGGGCCGCCTTTGTCGAGGCCGCCAGCATCGCCGGCGCCGTACGGGCGAAGGCCCGCGGGCTGCCCGCCCAGGAAGGTGAACCCGCCTTCTCGCCCCCGGCTGGTGGAGCGGACCTCGACAGCGAAGTCGCCTGGCTGGTGGACGTCGCCCGCCACTACCCCGCCGCCCGTCAACTGGCTGCCGCCTCCTTCTGAGCCCTTCGCCGTGACCGGCTTAACGGCCGGGTGGCCAGGGCTCGGCCGAACGCTCGGACCGCGACGGCGGGACGGTACAGGCCGCCGGCGATCGAGACCTTGACCTGATCGTCGAAGAACGCCGGGTCCGCGGCCACCATCCGCACTCCCACCGAGGCCAGGGAGCCGACCGCTCCAGCCGTGGCCATGACCGTTGTATGCCTGATGTGACGGCCGAGCTCGGCGCGGAGCCGGCTTCGGTATAGGCGGCCAGGATCGGCGGCGCCCGACGCGGCCGCCCGGCCGGCAAGCACACCGGACAGGACGGCGTAGTAGATGCCCTCTCCGCTCATCGGGTTGACCAGCGATGCGGCGTCACCGACCAGCAGGACCGGCCCGTCCGGCTGCCGGGGGCGGGATGTGGTCAACGGCAGCCGGGCCGCCCGCCACTGCACCGCATCGTGGCTGGCACCCGGCAGCAGCTCGTCGAGCCGGTCCAGCAGAACAGCCTTGCTCAGCGTCTTGCCCCGCCGTAGCACTTCTCCGTAGCCCACGTTCGCTCGACCGTCACCGATCGGGAAACGCCAGGCATAGGCAGGCCAGTCCCGGCCCCGCGCGACCAGCGCGGCCGCGGTCAGGGCCGTGGGGGCGTAACCCCGGATCGCCACCGCCATATGACCGTTGCCGTTGAGGGGGTGTCCGAGCTGGCGGCGAACCGCCGACTCCGCGCCGTCGGCGGCGACCACGCAGCGGGCAGCAATGCAGCCGTCCAGGATCACCGTCGACCCCCGGACCTCGACAGTCTTGACCGTGTGACGCAGGAAAACCGCGCCTCGGTCCACCGCGGCGGCGGCAAGGCGGGCGTCGAACACCGTGCGGGGCACCACCCGCAGCTGCTGCTGTAGGGCGCGGTGCGCGGAGACCTCCCGCGAAGCCATCGTCAGCTCAGTGACCGGCGTGTAGTCGTCGGCGATGTGGGCGAGACCGAACCTGTCGAGTACCTCAAAGACATGGGCGGCGATGCCGTCGCCGCACGCCTTGTCTCGAGGATGCTCCTCTCGATCGATCAGCAGGACACGCGCGGCGGGCTGCCGCTGCAGCACCGCCAGCGCCGCTGCCGCACCGGCGGGCCCCGCGCCCACCACCGCCACGGTCCACTCGTCCATAGCTGGCAGGCTCTCACAGGCCGGCCCGGGCCAGCCCCGGCTGGAATTCGCGGGCGCCGACGCCGCTGTGTAACCTCTCGTGTGTTAACTCATGTGAACGGTCGCCGAGCAGGCTACGCGGGGAGTCACCTGTGTTTGCAGACAGCCCGCCTCTGACACCGCTAGGGCGCTCGGTCGGTGGGCCGTGACGCCGCGCTGGGTGGCCGGCGGAACGCTCGCGGCGCTCGCCGCGGTCGTACTCCTCGTCGTCGTGGTCGTCGGTGGCGGCGCCGTATTGGAGGCGCAGGCGAGCTGCTCGGTGACCACCGGCGGGGGGACGGTGCCGGTGGCGGCGGGGCAAACCGCCTACGTCCGGACGATCGTCGGGGTGGGCAAGGCCCGCGGTGTCCCCGAGCGGGGCTGGGTGGTGGCCCTGGTGGTGGCGTTGCAGGAGTCGGGGCTGCGGAACCTGTCCAACCCGGCCTACCCGACGAGCCTGCCGTTGACCTCGGACGGGTCCGGTGCCAACGGCGACAGCTTGGGCCTGTTCCAGCAGGACCCGCAGGCCGGCTGGGGCACGGTCGAAGAGCTGATGAGCTCGGTGTATGCGGCGACGGCGTTCTTCGGTGGCCCGGATGTGCCGCCGGCCAACCCGGGGCTGCTCGACGTGCCCGGTTGGGTGGGGCTGCCGGTCGCGGTGGCGGCGCAGCGGGTGCAGCGCAGCGCCTACCCCGACGCCTACGCCCGCTGGGAGGCGGAGGCGGCTCAGCTGGCAGCGGCCAACGCCGACGCTCCCCCGGTCGCTGTGCTCAACCCGCCGCCGGGGAGCCCCGCTGTGTCGGCCGGCTATACCGGCGCGGACGGGTTGTGCGGTCCGGGTGGGGTGCTGCCGCCGGGTGGTGCCACCGGCGATGCGGCGGCGGTGATCGCGGCCGCGCAGCGCTGGCTGGGTACTCCGTACTCCTGGGGTGGGGGCACGCTGGACGGGCCGAGTGAAGGGTTCGGCGCGGGGGCGGGGATTGTGGGGTTCGACTGCTCCTCCTACACCCGTTACGCCTTCTTCCAGGGCGCCGGGCTGACCCTGCCCCGGACGGCGGCCGAGCAGTACGCGGCCACCGCCGGGCGGACGGTGGAGACCGGCGGGCCGGACCTGGCCGCGCTGCAGCCGGGGGATCTGCTGTTCTGGGGGGCCTCGGCCGGGTCGATCCACCATGTGGCACTCTACGCCGGCGGCGGGATGCTGCTGGAGGAGCCGCATCCGGGTCTGGCCGCCGAGCTGGTCGCGGTGTACGGGGGGGACTTCTACGCCGCCACGCGACCGCTGGCCGACACTCCCCCGGCCTCACCATGACCCGGCATCCCGTCCCGCGCGGCGGCGCTCGAGCCGGCCGAGACGAGCGAGCCCCCCTCCGCTGGCTGCTGGCCGGCGCGCTCGCGTTGACCGCTCCGGCTGCGGCCGGCTGTAGCGGCGGCGGGCGCCTGTCCGTGACGACGGCCGGGCCGGCGGTCGTCACGCACTCCCCCGCCCCAGACCGACGAGCGGCCGGTACGCCCGTCCTGCCAGGGCCGGCCGAGCCGGCCCTGAGCGGGGCGGCCGCCCGGTACCTGCAGGCCCGGGAGAACGCCATCGGCTACACCCACCCCGCCCCGCGGGACTGGCTGCGCCAGGCCCGGCCGGCGATGACGGCGACCGGCTGGTCCCGGCTGTCGGCCTCCCTCGGCGACAGCGGCGGCTTCCCCGCCGCCACCGCCCGGACGCACCGCTGGTCGGTGCAAGCCACCGTGGCCTGCCAGCCCGACCCCGACGCCCCACCGGCCACCCCGACCGTGGCCACCTTGGTGTGCGCGGTCACCGACCGCACCGTCGACCCGACCGGCCACCCGGTCCAGGCCATAGACCTGCCCGGCCTTTGGCCCTACACCGGCCCGCAGCAGCCGGCGCTGCTCGTCCTGCGCCGCCTCGACGGTGGCCGCTGGCTGGTCGACGACGACGAGACCGGACGGGCCGGATGAGCCGGCGCTGTGGCCGCCGATCGGCGTGGGCGTCAAGGCTCCGGCGTGTCGCACTGTCATATGTTGATAACACCGGCAGCATGTCGAGGCATGGAACTGGAGCCCAACACCCTCGAACGCGCGGCCGGGTACTGCTTCCGTATGTCCGCGGAGGACCGGGACCGGTTGAAGGCGGAGGCCACAGCGGCCGGCCTGACCGTGCAGCAGCTGTTCGAGCTGCGCTTGCTCGGTGCGACCAAGCCGCGGGTGCGGATGGGCCGGCCCCCCAAGCCACGCCAGGACGAGGAGCTGCCGATCGCCGGCTAGCCAGATCCTTCCGGCCGCCATAACCGGCAGGCCGGTCGCAAGACCCCAGGTGCCCGGCCATACAGGCCGGGCAGACGGGTCGCAAACCGCGGCCTGGAAAGCCGAAGACCCCGTGCCCCTCTTGCTTGGCGGCTGAGGGCGACGAGGTCTTCAAAGCTTCAGTAGGAGGCCAGCGTACCCCAGGCCCCCACCCGGGGCCATGCCGTGCTGCCGATTTCCTTTCCGGGTGTCGGCGGCCGGTTAGCCCCGTGTGCCTCCGCGACGGGCCGGGCCCGGCCGCACCCAAACGTGCGGGCCGGGATGCCGGCCCGATACACCCCACCGGTCCCCCACCGGCCAGTCCAGGGCGGCCTGAACGGGTGGCTACCGGCCGTCCAGACCGCCGTCGACGCCCGGGCCGTGCCCGGGCTGACCGACACCACCCTGGTCCTCGCCCGCGCCCTGCTGCACTACGCCGACCGCGACGACGGCACCACCCGCCCCGGCCTCGAACACCTCGCCGAGCGCACCCACCTGGCCCGCCGCACCCTGCTGCTACACGTGGCCAGGCTGATCGACGCCGGCCTACTCATCCGCGTCCACCGCGGCCGGCACACCAGCCTGGTCGAGCTGCTGCACACCGGCCGGACCCGCAACGCCGCCGTCTACCGCCTCGCCCACCCCCAACCAGACGCCCCCCACGACCAGCCAGACCAGCCGGCACAGGCCACTCCCCCACCCTCATACCGCCCCGGCACGGGCTCCGGGCCTGTGCATTCATGCACCCCACCCCGGTCTTTCAGTTTGAAAAGAAAAACTCCCGTCGCGCACGAGACGAACGCCGGCCTGACGGCCGACGGAGACACATCACCGACACAGGCAGAGGTGCTGCCCAGGCCGCCAGACGTGCCGCGGCGGCCACCACCCCGCCCTGGCACCCGCCGCTGGCAACGCCGACAAGCCGCCGAACAGCTTCGCCAAGCCGCCCCCGCTGTCTTCGCCGGCACCAGCACCGCCGCCATCGCCTCCGCCATCCTCCACGCCCACACCGAAGGATGGACCACCCCCGACTACCTCCACCTCCTCAACCGACACCCCCTCCCCGCCCTCCCCGACCGACTCGGCGGACACGCCCACCTCCACCACCCCGCCGGACTCCTCACCTGGCGCATCACCCACTGGTTCCACCAACACGGACCCCTCCGCCCCACCACCCTGCAGGCCGCACAGCGACAGGCCGACGAGGACAGGCGGCGAGCCGGCTGCGTACAAGCCCGAGCCGAACGGCAGGCGGCCGTAGACGACGCCGCGACCCCTGAGCAGATCGTCAGCCGGTTACGCCACCTGCGGCGACAAATGGGCTGGCCCTCGAGGACTAATCAGCTAGCCAGCCATAGCACCCCCCCTCGCGAGGTGGCCAGCCATACCTCTAGCACCACTGATAGCACCACTGGTTGACAGCAGCGATAGCGCTAGGCCGTGCTAGTAAGCAAGCACGCCCATTCTGCACGCAGCTCGGCGCGCCTCCCCGCTAGCAGGCTCGCGAGGTGGTACTACAGAAAGCGATCGAGAGTGGAGGTGTTCGCTGATGACCAACACGGTCGAGCGCCCGCAACTTCGTCGCGTCGTCGCCGTCATCAACGGCAAAGGCGGCGTAGGCAAGACGTCGGTAGTCGCTAACCTCGGCGGCCTCCTCGCGGCAGCCGAATACCGCGTGCTTCTCGTTGACCTCGACCCGCAGGGCAACCTCGGGGAGGACCTCGGCTACGCCGGAGCCGGCCTGAGCGACGAAGGCCGCGGGCTGTTCCTGTCGCTGAGCACCAGCAGCCCATTGCAGCCGCTGCGCGACGTACGCCCCAACCTCGACGTTGTCGCTGGCGGCGAGGAACTCAACGACCTCGCCGCCACCCTCTACGCCCGCCGCCAGCGCAACGCCGCCGGCGCGGCGACTGCTCTGGCCACCGGCCTGGCCGGGATCGCCGGGGACTACGACATGGTGCTGCTCGATTGCCCGCCCGGCCAGGACGTCTTACAGGAAGCGGCGCTGGTTGCGGCCCGGTGGATCCTGATTCCCACCCGTACCGACGCGTCGAGCCGCAAGGGTCTGCGGGAGGTCGGTCGCCGGTTCCTGGCCGCCCGCGACAACAATCCCGACCTTGAGCTGCTTGGCGTGCTGCTGTTCGGAACCACCTCGACCGCCCGGCGGGTCACCGCGCAGGCCCGTGCGGCCCTGCACACCGACCTCGGGGGAGTGGCACCGCTGTTCGACACGGTGATCCGCTACGTCGAAGCCGCCGCGGTCGACGCCCGCAACCGCGGCCAGCTCGTCCACGAGCTCGAACGCGACGTTCTGAACGCGCCGAAGTGGTACGAGCGGCTCCGCGCCGGCACCGGCAAGGAAGGAACACTGGCGGCCAGCGCAGGCACGCTCGCAGCCGACTATCAAGCCTTAGCCGGGGAAGTCCTCAACCGCCTCGCCGAAGCCGAGACGGCCGGTCAGGCGACGGACCGGGTGACCGCGTGACTCAACCTCTGCTAGGCGTCGAGCCAACGGCCCTGCCTCCGACCGACCTCGCCGCCGTTTTCGGGCGAAGCGGCGTGCTTAAGGGACGGCTGCAGCCCCTCCGAGACGCCACGCCTTCGCCCACAAGCCGGGCGGACGACTCGGCACGGGCCACGAGAGACACTAAGGCCGGGAAGAGGACTGGAAGCCAATCACAGGCCGAGCCCTTGCCGGAGGTCCACACGCCATCCCGCGGGGTCATCGCCTACCTTCCGATCAGCCTGCGGGACCGGCTCCGCCAACGCCGGAGCGCCGACTCGACGCCCTTCGCCGACACCGTGCTCGACGCCGTCGAAGCGACCGCCGACCGGCTTGACCAGCTCGTCGCCGCGCATCGCCCTCGCACGGAACGCTCCGCGCTGTTCGTCCGTAACACCCGCGCCGCACCCGATCCCGAGCCGCACGTACAGGTCTATTTGCGACTCAACGCCGAAAACTTGCAAGTTCTCGACCGGTTGACTCAGCAGCACAGCGCACCAAGCCGCAGCGCACTAATTGCAGCTGCGCTGCGCGCCTATCTCGAGCCCTAGCACCAGGTGTCACCTGAAGCGTTGGGGCGTCGCGGCGCGGAGCGCCCCCGCCTTATCGTTCGGCGACACAGCGTGCGCGTGTTCACTACCCCCATTCTCGGTGTCTCCCCGGCGCAGCCGCTGATACCGTGCGATGCTGCTGCGGTGGGGCAACTCCTTCGCACACTTCGCCGCGGGGTGGGTCTGACCCAGTCCGACCTCGCGCTGCGCCTTGGACCCCTCGGTCGGCCCTTGCAATGCTGGAGGCGGGCCGCCAGCGGCTCAGCCTGTATGCACTGCAGCACGCGGCGGCCGAACTCGGTTGCGAAGGCGTTGGACTCATTTCCGAGCGGATGGCGGCCTGAAATGGCCCGGGTGACGCAGAGGTACGCCGGCGTGTCGCTGTTCTCCGGCTGCGGCGGGGTGGATCTAGGGGCTGAGCAGACTGGCTCTGTCCGCGTAGTTTGGGCAGTCGACAGCGACCATTGGGCCGTCGAGACGTCCCGCCGGAACCTAGGCACTCACATCGTCGAGTCCGACATTGCCAAGGTCGCCGTTCCGGGCGTCGCCTGCAACATCCTGCTCGCCGGCCGCCCTGCTAGGACTACTCCACGCCGTGAAACCGGGCCGGGCTTAAGACGGCCGGGGGCAATCTGTTCCGCCGGGTGGGGTGCTTCCTCGATGACCTGCGGCCGCCGGCGTTCGCGCTCGAAAATGTGCCCGGGCTCCGGCACGATCTGCGTCAGCAGCCGTGTTGGGTGCCGACTCTCGGAAGTAGGACGGGACTCTTGACGGTGCAGACGGCGGCGCCACTTGAGCGCCTGATCAAGTCCACGGAGAGGGTTCGCGACCTGGCAGAGGTCTTCACGCCGGGGGACACCGTCCAGACGATGCTCGACCTGCTACCCGAGAGTATGTGGGAGGTGCATCCGCCCCGAACCTTCCTCGAGCCCGCGTGCGGCGATGGCAACTTCATCGTCGCCATCCTCGACCACAAGCTGCGACGCGTATCCCGGGCTCGTGCCGACGCCACACTGCCCGCTGGGTCGAGCGCAAACGCGGTCCGGTTTCACGCCCTCGAAGCCTTGGCCTCCATCTATGCGTTCGACATCTCGCGCGACAATGTGGTCGGTGGCACCCCAGGGCACGAGGTCGGTGCTCGTGAACGCTTGCTTCGACTGCTAGACCAGTGGTTCCGCACCCAGCCGGGACACGATGCCAGCGACGAGGAAGTCATGCGCGTCGCGCGCTGGATCGTGCAGCGCAACATCCAGGTCGGGGACATGCTGCCGCGGGGCGTCGAAGGGACGAGTACAGATCGTGACGACCTGCCACTGCACGAGTACATCTGGAAGGCCGACAGGCTGGAGGTGCTAGTCACGCGGACCACGCTGGGTGCGGTTGCAGCATCCGAGGCGTCGGGGGAGCCTGGGGTGTTTTCGCTCTTCCTGCCGCCGGAGCCCACGCCCGTGTGGAGCGGCTACGCGCTCGACCTCCACAAGGCCGAAGCGGCAGGCATTGTGTTATGCGACGCGCCTATCGCGCACGCCCGGTGAGAGACTGCTGATGCTGCTGACCACTACAAGTCAGCCGGACATCCTTGAGGTCATCAGTGACCTGTCCAACGACGAGGTATTCACGCCGCCGAAGGTCGCGAACGCCGTGCTGGACCTCTTGCCAGCCAAAGTGTGGAGTAACCCGGACCTCAGGTGGCTCGACCCAGGTTGCAAGACGGGCGTCTTCTTGCGCGAGGCGGCACGGCGGCTACTCGTGGGCCTCGGCGACGTCATCCCAGACGAGGACGAGCGGCTGCGTCACATCCTGTCGAATATGCTCTTCGGCGTTGCCATCACTGAGCTGACTGCGCTCATGGCGCGCCGCACGCTGTACTGCTCGAAGGACGCAGCTGGCGAGCATTCCACGGTGAGGATGCCGACTGCTTCCGGCCGCATCTGGATGGAGCGGGTCGAGCACTCGTACGCCAATGGTCGTTGTCCCGAGTGCGGGGCATCCGCCGCGCTCATGGAAAAGGATAACCGCGAGAACCACGCCTACGGCTTCATCCACAGAACAGCGCGCGAAGCCCTGGACAAGGAGTTCGAGATGAAGTTCGACGTCATCGTCGGCAACCCGCCCTACCAAATGACAGGTGGTGGTGGCGGCTCCGGACACTCGCCGCTGTACAACGTGTTCGTCAGTCACGCGAAGGCGCTCAACGCACGCTATATCGCCATGATCATTCCTTCGCGCTGGATGGCTGGAGGTCGTGGCCTGGACGACTTCCGCTCCGAGATGCTCGCCGATACGCGCATTCGACGGCTGGTCGACTACCCGAACGCGTCCGAGCTCTTTCCGGGGGTCGACATTAAGAGCGGGGTCTGTTACTTCCTGTGGGACCGCGACCACCCCGGTAGCTGCCAGCAGACGCTTGTGCGCGGTGGCGTGGCTAGTGGCCCCCATGAACGAAAGCTGGATGAGTTCGATGTCTTCATCCGGGACACGCGTGCTGTCGCCATCCTGCGGAAGGTTCTGGCGAAGCAAGAGCCCAGCTTGCAGGAACTGGTGGCTGGGGCGGTTCCGTTTGGGTTGACCTCCAACTTCGCTGGCTACAAGCGGGACGCGACGCCGACAGCAGGCGACGTGACCATCTACGCGAGCACTCCATCCGGACAACGCAACAGCGGCGCGATGCGGCGCGACTTGATCACCAAGAACGTCCACCTCATCGACGCTTGGAAGGTTCTTGCGCCGAAGGCGGGGCCTGGCAGCAGCGGGGGGCACGTACTGCCGGACATGGTGCTCGGACGAGCGATGTTAGCTGGACCCAGGTCGGTCTGCACCGAGACGTTTCTCCCCATCGGACCTCTTGCGAGCAAGGCTGAAGCAGAGAGCGTCGAGGCGTACCTATGCACTCGGTTCCTGCGCTTCCTCGTGTCCCTGCGCAAGATCAGTCAGGACGCCATGCGAGGTGTGTATCGCTGGGTGCCCCAGCAGACTTGGGACCGGCCCTGGACGGACGCGGAACTCTTCGACAAGTACGGAATCAGCGAAGAGGAGCAGGCCTACATTGCGGACATGGTCCGTGAGATGTTGCCTTGACCGCATCCCTGGTGGGCGGCGTACGGCACCCGAAGATTTACGTCTACACGACGGACGCATACCGCGCGGCGCCGTGGACTGGAAGCCGCAAGGGAACCGGCCTGGTCAAGGTCGGCTACACGGACCGGGATGTCGATAAGCGAATCAAGGAACAGCTTCATGGCGTGAAGATGCCAACGAACACGCCGCACAAGCTGCTGCTGGCCGAGTCGGCCCTCACCAACGACGGCAGCACCTTCCTCGACCACGCCGTGCACCAGAAGCTGGTCCGCGCGGGCATCACGCGCCGCGAGGGTGAATGGTTCGAGTGCACGGCGGACGAGGTGATGGCTGCCATCGCTTCGATCAAGACCGGCACCAGCCTCAGCTCACTGCGGCCCAGGCTGAAGTTTGCCATGCGACCGGAGCAGCGCGACGCAGTCGACGCGACCGCCGCCTACTTGAAGCGCCACCAGAGCGAGGAGAACCCGCCGCACTTCCTGTGGAACGCGAAGATGCGCTTTGGCAAGACCTTCACGACCTATCAACTTGCCAAGTCGATGGGCTGGCAGCGAGTTCTGGTGCTCACCTACAAGCCCGCCGTCGAGACTGCCTGGCGTGAGGACCTTGAGGGGCACGCCGACTTCGAGGCATGGAGGTTCAAGGGCAAGGACGACGCCCCGCCAGACCTTGAAGACGAGACACCTCTGGTCTGGTTTGCATCGTTCCAGGATGTCCTCGGCCTAGGGGACGATGGCCGTCCGAAGGCAAAGAACGAGGGCTTGTACGAGACAACCTGGGACGCCGTCGTCATCGACGAGTACCACTTCGGAGCGTGGCGGGATGCGGCTCGTGGGCTCTACCTCACCGACACAGAAACCGGGAGCGCAGGCGACAGCTCGGAAGGCGCTGAGGTCGACACGCCGGACCTGGACGAGGACTTCACGGCGAACCTAGAAGCGGTACTGCCGTTGCGGGTTCGCAACTACCTGTACCTGTCCGGGACGCCGTTTCGCGCCCTGACACAAGGCGAGTTCCTTGAGGACCAGGTCTACAACTGGACTTACGGGGACGAGCAGGCGGCCAAGCGCGATTGGCAAGGCCCGGCCCGGAACCCCTACACCGCGCTGCCGAAGATGTACCTACTCGCTTACGAGATGCCGGAGAAGCTGCGCGAGGTCGCCCTCAACAACATGTCGGAGTTCTCGTTGACCGAGTTCTTCCGGACGGAGCGGTCAGCAGATGAGCCGGCCCGGTTCATGCACGAGCTTGAGGTCCAGAAGTGGCTCGACCTGCTGCGCGGTCAAGACATCACGGGGTTGTGGGCGAGCGTCTCCACCCGGAACCCGCCGCCGCTGCCATACGAGGACACGAACCTTCTCGCGGCCCTGCAGCACACGGTTTGGTACCTGCCGAGCGTTGACGCCTGCTTCGCGATGCGCGAGCTCCTGACCAGCCAGCACAACGTCTTCTATCGTGACTACCAGGTCATCGTCGCCGCCGGACCCCAGGCTGGCCTCGGCAAGGAGGCGTTGCCGCCTGTTGAGCGAGCTATCGGCAGCGTGCCTCAAGACACGAAGACGATCACCCTGTCGTGCGGAAAGCTCATGACGGGCGTGACTGTGCCCGCCTGGACCGGCATCTTCATGCTTCGCGAGCTGAAGAGCCCCGAGAGCTATTTCCAGGCTGCCTTCCGAGTTCAGTCTCCGTGGGTGAGCAAGATCATCAATACGGATAAGGGGGGCGAGGACGAAGTCGTCCACAAGCAGCATTGCTATGTCCTCGACTTTTCGCCCAACCGGGCCTTGCGGCAGATCGTCGACTACGCCACCAGGCTTCGTGCCGAGGACGCGTTGGAGCGGAACGACGAGGAGGCCATCGAAGCCTTTATGGAGTTCCTGCCCGTTCTAAGTTTTGACGGATATTCGATGTCACAGCTCCACGCCGCTGATGTCATCGACTACCTGACCAAGGGCATCAGCTCCAGCATGCTGGCCAGGCGATGGAACAGTCCCGAGCTGCTGACGCTGGACCTTCGTGCGATGGAGGCGCTTGTCGGGAATCAGGAACTGCTCGCTTCCTTGGAGCAGATCGAGATGTTCCGCAACATCACGGATGACCTGACTGCGCTAATTTCCGCGAACAAGGAGCTGCGTCGGAAGACCCTCGCGAAGGAGAAACTGACCAAGGAGGAGAAGGCTCGCACGGACGAAGCGGCGAAGCGACGGGAGAACCTGAAGAAGCGCCTACAGCGGTTCGTTACTCGCATCCCTGCGTTCATGTACCTGACGGACGACCGCGAGAAGACGATCCGCGACATCATCGTCCAACTCGAGCCTGACCTCTTCCAGAAGGTCACTGGCCTGACGCTGAGGGACTTTGAGCAGCTAGTTGCGGCTCGGGTCTTCAACGACCGCAAGATGGACGACGCTGTATGGAAGTTCCGGACCTTCGAGCAGCCGAGCCTCGGCTACGGAGAGGACGCAGCACCGACGACGAGGACGGTTGGAGGCTGGACGCTGCGCCGTGATGAGAAGTTGGCGCAGCTTGTAGCCGCCGGAGTGCTGTCCCCGGGAGATGTGCTCACTGGCGCTGACGGGACGCGAGGCATAGTCACCGACGACTACGGCATCGCCGTCGGCGGCATTCGCCAGGACACCCCCGACAGTGCCGCTGCATCGGCCACTGGCAACGCGCAGGAGGATGGCTGGGTTTACTGGTCTGCAGAGACTGGCTTCGGTTCCGGCACGCTCGCCGACATGTTCAGCCTCGTGGGCGCTTAACCCCCCGACTAAGGCGGGAGCCGGAGTGTCTCCGTGGCCTTGGACGGACGCGTACGCGTAGAGCCCGGCCAGCACAACGGTTCGCCGTCCGTCCCAGCGAACCGTTCAAGTCCGCGATGCTCAAGCCAACGGACTACCCTGTCCATACGGAAGTCCTGCCGAGTGCCACGGTTGTCAAACTATCCCCAGCGGCGGTCAGACGTTGGGGTGCCGCGGGCGCTGGGTGCAGCCTCGGTCGGAGTCGACCGCGGAGCAGTCGACGCCCGCCAACGGGGATGCGTTCGCTTCACACCGTCACTACAGGTCGGGATGTATTAGCCGTAGCGCCGGCTGCTGGCCAGCGACCGCCTGAAAGTCGCTGAGATTGTTGGTCACCACCGGCAGCGGGGGTGCCTGGGCCAGCGCGCAGGCCGCGGTCCACAAGTCGTTTGCGCCTCCTCGGTGCAGATGCCCTGCGAGTTTGGCGTGGAGTGGCGCCCACGCTTCGACCACTGCACTGCTGTAGGGCAACACGACGAAGCCGCGCAGCGCCCCGCGTAGCTCGTCCGTCCGGCGCGGCCCCCAGCCGGCCCGATATGCACCGGCCAGGATTTCGCCGTGCGCGGCGAAGCTGACGGCGAGCACGTGACCCGCGAGTAAAGCGGCGAACTCCAAGTGCCGGCCGCGCTGTGTGTAGAGGAAGCTGAAGACGTCGGTGTCGACGACGAGCGGCCCGGTCGGCACGTCATCGGGTTTCACGTCATGCTGAGCGCTGCGAGGAAGGCGTCCCGCTCCTCGTCGTTGAGATCATTCGCGATTAATTTGGCGAGGTCGGGTGGTCCGGCGACGCCCTGCCGCTGCTGCAGCTCGGCGACCGACGGGTTGTCCTTAAACGACCAGCCATCGTCGAGCAGCAGCTGCTCAGCGCGGACTACCGTCGCGGTCTCGACGCTGGTGGCGGCGCCGGTGCGCGTGTCGTAGCGAACCCAGCCTTCCAGCTGGGTCTCGGCCCGCAGCGCCTGCTGAACATCGTCGGCCAGCTCAGCCGGGAAGTTGACGGTCACTATGCCGCCGCCGGGCAGCCGCAGCCGTGCGGTGTACCGCTCAAAGTCGGCCTCGAACAGCAGCCCGACGACTGCGTCTTCGCGGTGGGCCGGCGGCCGTTGAGCGAGTTGTCGCATCCGTTGCCCGGTCGCCTTGTCGATGACCGCCTGGGGGCGTCCCGGATCGGGCTCGCCTACTGTCAGGGTGTCGTTGCGTTCGCCGATGCCGAGCTCGTCGGCGAGCTGGGCCACCGCGGCCGCCAGCCCTACGTCGGCGTCATCATCGGGCGCTCGGATGAAGCCGACTAGGCGGTCGAACGCGCGCCGGCTGAGGTCGTCCACCGCCGGCAGGTCCAGCTCGTCGCCTATCGCCCTCCGCGCCTCGGGGAGGGCGAGCAACTGCACGAAGCTGCCGGGTTCGCTGCCGACGAAGCGGAGGCGCGACGCCGCCTCCACCACCCCGGTGTGCCGGCCGCTGGCCGATTGGCGCGGACGTCCGAGGACCAGATAGGCGGCCCGCGCCATGGCTCGCTCGAGGCCGAGGAGGAGGCGAGCCACGTCCGATGCGGCAATCTCGCCCGGCCGCGCTTGGGCACCCGTCACCCGGACTTGGATGATCCGCGACATGCCCATCAGCGTGGCACACGCCACCGACTGTCGTACGCGGACACCAACGCCAGCGGTGATGACCACGCCGCGCGGGCAAGAACTGGTCCGTCCGGCCTCACCAAGCACGGCCGGCGGGGAGGGCCGAGTCGTCCGAGCAGAGCGCGCAGTGTCCCGGCTGTTTCCATTCGAAGGGCGGGGTGCGGTTGCCCCACCCCGGTCACGCGATCGCGCCCGCCCCAGCTGCGTCTTCCGGACCGGCCCGGGGTGGCGAAGGCTTGTCTTTGACGACTCTCATGGCATGCCGACACCAGTGAGGTGCCCCACGGACCGTGGCTGGTGGCCGGTGTCGTCCCGCAAGCAACTCGAGGACTGCGAGCGGGCTCACGCGGACTGTCACTCCATCGTCGCGCTCGACGGCACCATCGATGACCTGCCCGAGTCGTAGGCATCAGTCATCAGACGCGCGTACTCGGCCCACAGCACCAGGTCGAGCGGCACGCCTGTTGGTGTACGCGTGCGGAACAGGTCTGGGACCGGTCAGGACTCGACTCGATGCGACGCTGCAGCATGCCCTGGCAGAATTCGGCTACCAGTCCCACAGGGATGGGTGGCGATGGCGATTAGGGAATAATGCTCGTCTCCACCGGGAGTGCTGTCGCCTCTTCACCTTCTGCAACTCGACCGTCGCGGACGGGTTTCGTGGAAAGGATCGGCCTACCACCCGTTGTCCGTCGGAAAGATCGACGGACGGGATCAGTCGAGTAGTAGAATTCGTCAAAGGATTGCGATCAAGAAACTGATCTACCTCACAGCGATTCATTAAGAAGGATAGTTGGCCGCGGGGCTCGAGGACGCTGAACGCCGGCGGGCCCAAGGATCGCTTTATGCCGTGAGCAGACACTCCCCAGCCCGGACTCTCGGCACTCAAGAATTGCCAGTCCACGACCCGTATCTGGGAACGCCCGAAGTTGGTGACGACCAAGCGGTAAACCTCACCCTGTCCGTGCTCGCACGCCATGAAGCCGTCTTCGTCGAAGAGCAGGCCCTGCCCTCCGGCGACCCGCGTCTTGGGGTCTTGCCGCCGTGCTAGATATAGAGGAAGCGCCATGCTGACAGCGAGTGCCAGCATCGAGATCATGATCGACGGCCCCACACGTCAAGGTTAGTGCCCACACTGCTACTGGGGTCAGTTGCGGGACCCGCCAGGCGCTGGGGGACTCTTCGGCGTCCTTGTCTTTCGAAAACTGCCGTTTTTGTGACTTGGCCCAAGGCGGCAGTCGAGGTGCCGCAAGCCTGTGACTCGCGGCGTTATGTGGCCCGCTTCTCGCGACGCTGTGTGGCCGGTTGTCTCCGCAGTCGACGGACGGACCGCCACTGGCAGCGGTCCGAGCCCGATTCTGCGTCATCACCCGACCGCAGCGCATCGGCCGATCGACCACGTCCTTCGACAGTTGGCCACCAGCCGTTGAGCGTTTTCGCTCCGGTCGTCGTCCTGCGGCCGTATTGAGCTGGGCAGCTACGGCGGCGGGTCCCGGGAGGCGCTCCAGAAAGGCTCGTTTTTGCTACGGCGCCAGCGGCGGCTTCGAGGTCACGGCGCCGAGCGTGACGTTGGTATCGGAACTGGCGTACGGAAATAGCGTGTCGCCGCAGCCTGGCTGGGTGGTTGCGTCACATCGGACCGGCTACCGGACCAAGTGCCGGTGAATCTGGTGATGCAGGAGGGAGCAGCTGCGTGCCGAGGCGGTACGTATTGACCGGTGCGCCGGGAAGCGGCAAGACGTCGCTGATTGACGCCCTGCGCCACCGCGGCCATGTCGTCGTCGAGGAAGCGGCGACTGATGTCATCGCCTGGCAGCAGGCCGGTGGCAGCGACGAGCCGTGGCTGCGCGACGACTTCGTCGACCTGATCGTTGCGCTCCAGCGCCGGCGACAGACTGCTCCGGTTCCGGACACTGTCGCAGTGCAGCTTTACGATCGATCACCGTTGTGCACGATGGCGCTGGCGCGCTATCTCGACCGGCCCGTCACACCGGTGCTGGCTCGGGAGGTGGACAGGGTGCTGCGCGGACAGGTGTACGAGCGGGCCGCCTTTTTCGTCCGCCCGCTCGGCTTCATCGAGCCGACAGCCGCCCGGCGGATCGGGTACGCCGACTCGTTGGCCTTCGAACGGTTGCATGAAGTCATCTACCGAGAGCATGGGTTCGCACTCGTCGATGTGCCGGCGGGCAGCTTGGACGATCGTGTAGTCATCGTCGAAGCGCATCTGGCTGCCGAGCAGAAGTAGCGCTGACGGCCGGCCGATAGCGCGTAGACAATCGGTCGGGGTTGAGGCACTCTGCCGGCGTGGTTGTCCGCGTCCGTCCCGCTCGTCCGACTGACGGCGAGTTCCTTGCCGAGATGCTCGTTGCCGCGGTCTTCTGGCGACCTGACGGGCCTAGCGGAGACGTCGCCTCGGTCCTGGCACGACCAGAGTCGGCGCACTACGTCACAGGCTGGCCCCGGCCAGGCGACATGGGGGTGGTCGCCGAGGACGGGCCACCGGTCGGCGCGGCCTGGCTGCGCCTCCTACCGGAGCAAGATCCTGGTTACGGCTTCATCGACGCACAGACGCCGGAATTGTCGGTCGGCGTGGTGCCGAGGCACCGAGGGCGAGGCGTCGGGTCGCTCCTGCTCGAGGCGCTGATCGAGGCTGCGGGGAAGCGCTACCCGGCACTGAGCTTGAGCGTCGAGCCGGACAATCCCGCACGGCGCCTGTACGAGCGTCACGGCTTCCAGGTGGTCGGCACGGTCGACGGCTCGCTGACGCTGCTGCTGACCTGCTGAGGGGCCCGTCAACGGTCACGATTGGGGGGCTCGAGCCGTATCTTGGGCCCGTGCTCATCGATGAGGTCGACGAGCGCGACAGCTCGTGGGAAGACCACGACGCGCGCTTTCGGGTCTACTTCTTCTCAGGCGGAGACGAGCCAGCGCGCTCCTGGGCGGTCGAAACCTACGACGTTGGGCAGGCCGACGTGCTTGAGGTCGTGCAGTGGGCGTGGGACCGGGCCGGTACGGAACGACTGTTCGCGGTGGCGCTGGTCGTTCAGTCGAGCGGCGGCAACGATCCCGTCAAGTCAGGACGGGGCTTGACCTGGCTGCTGGGGCGGGACGCGAACGATGCAACGCTCAACGAGGCCGACGAGAACGCGTTGCATGGAATGCACGCTCGACGAGCGGCTCGCCGCGACCAAGTGTGATGACCGCTTCCGGTTCGAGATCGTTTAGGGCTAGGGGGGTCGGCATGTTGGGCCGAGGCCGCCGCTCACGACGTACTGCTTGAGCACTGCGCGACAACGACCACGTCCCGCTAGCGGATCCTTGGCTACCGGACGTTCGCGTCCGAGCCGAAGGACGGGGCAGCATGCTGCCGTGACTGCGAGTGGCGGCGAGCGCGACAGCGCACGGGTGGTGCTCCTGTGCGGACTGGCGGGTTCGGGCAAGACAACCTACGCGCAGGGTCTGGAGGCGGCGGGTCACGTCCGCTTGTCGATCGACGAGGAGGTCTGGAGCCGATTCGGCCGATTCGGTATGGACTACGACGCCGCCCGGTACGCAGAGCTTTCCGTGATCGCAGAGGAGGCGCTGCGGGGAAGGCTCGTCGCGCTGGTCGAGCAGGGTCGCGACGTCGTGGTCGACTTCAGCTTCTGGCAGCGTGCCGCCCGGGACCGCTACAAGAGGCTGATCGAGGACGCCGGGGGAAGTTGGCGGCTGATCTACCTCAAGACCGACCAGGCGCTGCTGCGCCGGCGCCTTCAGGACCGGAGCCGCCGCTTCGACGCCAACGCCGCCTTTCCCATCACCGATGAACTCCTCGCCTCCTACGCGGCCGGCTTTGAAGAGCCGTACGACGAGGGAGAAGAGGTCATTGACGGGTCCTTCTCGTGGTGAAGCGCCTCTGGCATGAGAGATCCTCGGGTTAGCTCGCTGGGGTGGCGGCATCCGAGAGCCGTTGCAGTGCCATGCCGGCGAGGCAGATCGCCGTGGCGGTCGAAAGGGTGCCGACCTCTCCGGTGCGCACGGCCTCGGTCAACTCTTTGAAGGGAACCGGCTCGATGGAGATCTCCTCGAGGTCGCCGGAGTCGGCCTCGGCGACCCGTTCCGCGCCGGTCGCCAGGAAGAGGTGGGCGTTGCCACACCCGCGGTTGCCATCGACGGTGAAGCTCCCCAGATGTGACCAGTCGACGGCTGCGTAGCCACTCTCCTCCAGCAACTCGCGACGAGCAGCCGCCAGCGGCGCCTCTCCCTGTTCCAGGTAGCCAGCCGGCAGGCCGCGGCGGACGCGCCGCTCGCCATGCTTGTACGAGCGAAGCGTTACCGCGTGCAGGTCCTCAGTGATGGCGACCACCATCGCGTAGTCGGGGAGCTCCACCTGGATCCAGTCCGCAATCACGCGGCCGTCGGGCAGCTCCACTCGTTCTGCCCACAGCCGCACCCACGGCCTCCGGTGGAACACGCTGACACGGTCCAGAGTTCGCCATGGTTCAAGGTCCGGCACGCGGACCACGGTATCCACCCGCTCGCCCGGGAGGTGTGGTGCTGGGCCGGCCCATTACCTTCGCAAGTGGAGGGGCGCGCGCCCAGAGTCGCCGCGTTGACCGACCCCGGGCGTCTTTAAGGCATGCGATGACCGTGGCGGCGGATCGGCCAGTCGACCATTCCGCGAGCGTTTCCTGCCGGACCGTTTAGGCGTTCATGTCCTGGCAGCGCGCAGTGGTAACTCGTGGAGAACGCGCCAAGAGCAGGGGGCTTCGGTGCCGGCGACCAGCAGGACGCGCTCGATGCGGGTCGAAAGGGGAAGCGATGGTTGGATAGCCTGCTCGGCGGCCCGCATGGCGGGTAGGTCCCCCAGCCGGCGGTCCGCCACCGTCAGGTGTGGCAAGACGTCTTTGTACGCGCCGCCGTAAGGCGGGTACTGCGGAAAGGAATTCCAGACCGCGGCGGTGAGCTGACGGAACGGCTCAGCCGGCGACGGGTCGAGCCACAGCACGTCATCGCCGAACCATCGCGTCCGCACGAAACGGCAGTCGAAAGCACTAACCGGCGCCACCGCCGCTGCCAAGACGCCGATCAGGTCCTCGTCAACAGAACCAGGCTCAACGAAGGGGTACAAAACGGTTACGTGAGCCGGCACACCCCAACCTGACGACGCGTCGAGGCGGTGCCGATGCTCGCCAACCACCGGCTCCGCCGCCACCACCGGAGCGATAACCGCCGTTTCGGTCGGTGCGGGCGCGTCGGCGCTTGGACGCAGGTGCTGCACCGCTGGACGCTACCAACTGACCGGTCTAGCACCCACCTCATCTGTCCCGGACAGGACCCAGTCGCCGGATCAGCCGCCGCGTAAGCGCCTGCGCATGTCTGTGCCGCATGCCGACCGGCCAGCGGCACAAGATCACCGGGTGGTGGGAACCCGAGCCGGAGCAGGACCGGCGGTCCCAGTAGCCCCGTCCGGATTGGGAGTCCCGCACGGGTGCCCCATCTGGGACGCCTCTCTTCGGCTCAGGAGCGATCTTGTACGAGGCAGGCAGGCGCAGTGCTTCGCCACGGGCGTCGTGAACTCACCGGCGGCCAGGGAAGGTTTGCGGTCGTCTAGCGCCCCAGCGGCGGCCCCGAGGGGTAGAGAACCGTTGAGGCGCTCCATTGCCGCCTTCTCAGAGCTTGCCGGATATCAGGGTACGAATGACGATGACGACGAATAGGGAGGTGAACATAAGGATGAAGTCAACCGTGATAGCTAATATCCAGCTGCCAAGGAGTCGGTGGGACAGCCACAACACGGCTGCACCGACAGGAATGTATAGCGCCGCGATAACGTACGCCCACCAGGGGTCATGCACCTCGAGCCTTGGATGTCCCCGTCGCTGCCTGAGGCCTTCAGGCCATCCGGCGGCACCCCACCCTAGGTCCATCAGGAACGTCAGGCCTGATCGAGGCAACCCGGCTGCGGGGCGACGGGCGCTGTCAGGCGGTGGGCAGTCTTCGGTAGCCATCCGTTGACCCTCGCAACCTGACTTGGCAACTCGTGCAACGCAAGTTACGCCGGCCGGCTCGTCGCCGGAGACCGTGAGTCAGGACCGTGACCGACCAGAGGTCGTGTGACGTCAAGCAGGTCAGTGTTGACCTGGTGCTGCAGCACTTCGTCCGTGAACGTCACTTGGACGACGGTGGTCGTTGTCGGGTCAGGTGAGGGCGAGGGCGTGCTGATCACCGGCGGCGATGGCCCGGATGGCGGTGACTGCGGGGACGGGCAGGGGGCGTTGGCTGCTGATGGGTGTG